>Ga0114962_10001562_pt1 | contig 19688 bp, 16 predicted proteins | sample C_130820_MF_Meta_FD_87017 | JGI IMG/M metagenome (GOLD analysis project Ga0114962, IMG submission 87017) | Freshwater microbial communities from Lake Croche, Canada to study carbon cycling - C_130820_MF_MetaG | ecosystem: Environmental > Aquatic > Freshwater > Lake | place: Lake Croche, Canada... | reverse complement strand
GCAAGAGCATGGCGACCAACACCTTGTCGAAAATTGGTGGCGCATTGGCTTCGGTGTATTTGGGTGTTGACCCTCGCGTGACCGACGCCGTGGCGCAGCAGGGTGCGAATTTATTGACCTTGAAGTTCAGCCGCGAAGACGAGAGCGAAGCCGACTTGGTGGGCATGGAGTTGGCCGCCCGCGCCGGCTACAACCCGCACGCGGGCGTCACACTTTGGCAAAAAATGAGCGCCGCCAACAAAGGTGCGCCACCGCAGTGGTTAAGCACCCACCCTTCAGGCAACACCCGCATCAAAGACATCGAAGCGAATTTGCCCAAGGTGGAACATCTTTTTGAGCGGGCTGCAAAGCCTTGAGGATTGGCGCTGTCAGGTTCCACCCACATAAGGGTTGCTGCGCCGCTCGCGCCCAAACGTGCTCTCGGGGCCGTGCCCTGGGATGAAGACCGTGTCATTGCCCATGGGCCACAGGCGTTGGGTGATGCTGTCGATCAAGTTTTGGTGGTTGCCTTGGGGAAAATCGGTGCGGCCTATGCTGCCGGCAAACAGCACGTCGCCGACAAACGCGCGTTGGATCTCCGGCGAATAAAACACCACGTGCCCCGGCGTGTGGCCTGGGCAGTGGCGCACTTGCAAGGTGTGCGCGCCCAAGCTGACGGTGTCGCCGTCACCCAGCCAGCGGGTGGGGGTGAACGCACGGGAAGGCGCAAAGCCATAACTGGCAGCGGCGTCTTGCAAACCATCAATCCAAAACTGGTCCCCTGGGTGCGGCCCGATGATGGGCAGTTGCAACTTGTCTGACAGTTCTGCCGTACCCCCGGCATGGTCGATGTGTGCATGGGTGATCCAAATGGCCACCAACTTCACACCCAGATGCTTGCAAGCGTCTTCAAGCACATCGAGGTCGCCGCCCGGGTCGATGATGGCTGCGGTCATGCCAACGTCTTCCCAAATCACAGAACAGTTTTGTTGAAAAGGCGTGACGGGAATGGTTTGGTAGTGGAGCATGGGCGCCATTATGGTGTTTTACAAACATCGCTCGCTGATGAAGCGTCACGCGCTGTTAACAATAAAAATGCGACACTTGATGGTTTTATAACTTTTGGTGGTTATAAGAAAAAGAAACCCATGAAGTTGAGAAATGCCAGAAAACTTTAACTTAGCCACAGCGGTATGGCGGCATAGCCTGACCACACCACACGCTGTGGCCGTCGTGCACAACGGACAAACCCTCAGTTACCAACAGTTTGCAGACCGGGCAAGGGACATGGCCCAGCATTTAGCGCACATGCCAGTGGGACAAAGCCGGTCTCATACGCCTTTGAAAGTGGGCATTGTGGCAACGCGTGGCATGGACGCCTGTGTGGCCATCATGGGTACGTGCTGGGCCGGGGCGACCTATGTGCCCATCGGGATAAAACTTCCCGAAGACAAGGTGTTGGCGATTTTGGCTGCTTGCCAATTGGACGCCCTCATCACCGACGCCGAAGGGGCCAAGCTGTTGACCACGGCTGTGTTGGCCGCTTGCCCCCCGCACATCTTTCGCGTAGATCAGCTTTCCCCCTCTGAGGCCTTGACCACGGTCGTTCATCAGCGTGTGGATGAACCTTTGCCGATGCAAGCCGACGACTTGGCGTATGTGATTTTTACCTCGGGTACCACCGGTGCGCCCAAGGGGGTGATGATTGCCGCGGGGTCGGTTCGCCACTATGTGCAAACCATTGTTCAGCGACTGGGTTTACGCGCCAGCGACCGCGCTTTGGAGACCTGCGACATCAGTTTTGATTTTTCAGTGCACAACATGTTTGCCACTTGGCAAGCCGGCGCGGCGCTTCATATTTTGCCTGCCAACTTGGTGATGAATGCGGTGAAGTTTGCGCGAACAGCGCAGTTGACGGTGTGGAATTCGGTGCCGTCGTTGGTGGGTCTGTTGCAGCAAATCAAAGTCTTGCAGCCTGGCGGCTTGCCCCATTTACGCATCTCGGTGTTTGGCGGTGAAGCCTTGCCCGAAAGCGCGGCACGCCTGTGGCAAGAAGTGGCAACCAACACCGAGACAGTGAATTTGTATGGGCCTACCGAGGCCACGGTATTTTGTTTGGCACAGACCTACACGCGTGATGCACCCATCACCGCGGGTCGGGCTTTTGTATCGATAGGGACCGCCCTTGGCGGATCGCAGGCCATGGTGGTGGATGCCATGGGCCAAGCGGTGGCGGATGGCACACCCGGTGAGTTGGCCATTGGTGGCGTGCAATTGGCGCAGGGTTATCTTGGGCAAGCGGAACTTACCGCAGAAAAATTTCCCGTGTGGCATGGAAAACGCTGGTACCGCACAGGCGACAGTGCCCTCAAAGACACCTCGGGCGTGTTCCATTGTTTGGGTCGCATAGACAACCAAATCAAGGTCTCTGGCTACCGCATTGAATTGGAAGAAATTGACGCCGCACTGCGTCGGGTGTGTGGCCGCGACCTCGTCGGTGCGGTGGCTTGGCCTGTGGTGGACGGTGTCGCCAAAGGCATTGTCGGTTTCATCGCAAGTGAAGAAATCGACCCGGCCGAATACATCGCACGGTTGAAACAAACCTTGCAACCCTTCATGGTGCCGCAACGCTTGATTGCCTTGGCCCACATGCCGTTGAACACCAGTGGCAAGGTGGATCGCAATGCCTTGGCGGCGTTACTGAAACAAGATGGTGGAGAGACCCTTGGGAGCAAGACATGAACGATGAACGCAAACAAAAGATCAGAGACTATGTGCGCGACACCTTGAAGCAGCAAGGCGATCAACAAGCCCTGAGCGACACCGACTCACTGTTTGCGAGTGGCCGACTCGACTCGGTGGCCATGATGATGTTGGTGGTGTTTCTTGAAAACGAATTTGCTGTTGATTTCAAAGGCACAGATTTTGAGGTCAGTTTGATTGACTCGGTGGACGAGATAACGCAGTTTGTTGCTCGTTAAGCATGCGTGAACGCTGGGCGATTGAAGACAACCCCTGGCTGCTGGCTTGGGTGCAAACCCCGATCGGTCGGCTTGCCTTGTGGGTTGTTGCGTTTCTGGTGTTGCTCATTTCGCGGGACTGGCAGGAGGCAAGCTGTTTGTTCTTGACCGCCGTCTTTTTTGTTCATTTCCCAGCGTGGCGAAGTGTCGTTTTGTTTGTATCGACCTGTGTGGCCGCCTTGTTCTTCTCGCATGCATCGATAGACGATGCCATCAGCGAAGTAGCGCGACAGGAAGGGTTGACTGCGCTCTCCCCATTGACGTTGAGCTATGTGGCTTTGGCTGGGTTTTTGCTCTTGGCTTGGGGACTGTTGGCCTGTGCGCGTGAGCACAAGCAATCTTTCCTCGCACAGCGGCCCGTGCTGAGTTTGTTGGCCATGGAAAGCCTGTTGTGCCTGCTGTCCTACCCAGGTATTTCTTTTGGCTACACCCGATTGGTACTGTGGTCGTTGTTGAGTGTGCTGACGCCGTATTTTTGGTTTTTGGCCTATGCGTTGGTCGACCAACGCTCAAAAACCCGCAGCAGCGATGTGTTTCAACTTGGCACGTTTCACCCCATTTGGTGTGGACCCAGTTCCACACCCATGGGCAAGGGCGCGGCATTTTTGCGCAAAGTACTTGCAAAGAATCCCCAAGAATTGGCCGTTACCCAAATCAAAGGTGTGAAATTGTTGCTGTGGGAAAAAGTCTTGTTTGCGCTCAAAGAGGGGCTGACTTGGTTGTGCGAGGCGCAGTGGCATATTCCCAGCGTATCCAACGCCATCGATGCCTCTCTTCAAAACCAAGCCTACCCATTGGGCATGGAATGGGCGTCTTTGATCTGGTCCGTCACCGCGTATTCCTTGCGCATTGCCATCTATGGACATTACGTGATTGGCGCGGCGCGACTGGCAGGCTTTCAATTGCCGCGCGCAAGTTGGCGGCCATTGGCGTCCAGAACCCTTATCGATTATTTCAACCGCTTTCATTACTATTTCAAAGAGCTGATGGTTGATTTTTTCTTTATCCCCACTTTTTTTTCTGTTTTCAAAAAACATCCTCGGATAAGGTTGTTCTTTGCAACGTTCATGGCCGCCGGTGTAGGCAATGCCCTGTTTCACTTTATGCGTGATGTTGATTTGCTCGCGTCCATGGGTTTGCCACGCATGCTAGAAACGTATGAAAGCTATCTCTTCTATTGTGTGATCCTGGCAACAGGGATTGGTATTTCTCAAGTTCGTGCCAACGCAGGATACAAGCCATCACCCACCCTCTGGGGACGCATCCAGTCTTTTGTTGTCGTTTGGGGGTTTGTAACAATCTTGCATCTGTTTTCTGATGAATCTCGCAATCACAGCCTTTTAGAGCGAATAAATTACTTGGCGAGCCTGTTGGGCCTGTGACATCCCTGTCCGTGCGGCATTTCACACAAAACCCTTAAAAACTTAAGTTTTTTCCCCATTTAGGGGTGGAGCTTTGCACAAATAAATGGCAAATTTGTCAAGTGACAACTTCTCAGCCTTTCCTCTGCATGCTTATGGTCAACCTGTTCAGCGCCAACGATGCAAAAGCCTTTTTGATCAAAGCTTCATGAGGCGCTTGCTGCGCTGGTTTGCTACCGATTTGGCCATCGATTTGGGAACGGCCAACACCTTGATTTATGCCAAAGGCATGGGCGTGGTGTTGGACGAACCGTCGGTGGTGGCCATCAAGCACGAAGCGGGTGTGGCGGGCAAGAAAACCCTGATCGCGGTGGGCCGCGATGCCAAGGGGATGCTCGGGCGTGTGCCATTCAATATCGAAGCCATCCGCCCGATGAAAGACGGTGTTATCGCAGACTTCACGGTCACCGAACTCATGCTGAAGTACTTCATTCGCAAAATCCATGCGAATGCCCTGTTTCGTGGCAGTCCGCGTATCGTCATTTGTGTGCCCTGTGGTTCCACCCAAGTCGAGCGCCGCGCCATCCGTGAGTCTGCGTTGGGCGCGGGTGCTTCAGAAGTGTTTTTGATTGAAGAGCCCATGGCCGCAGCCATAGGCGCGGGTTTGCCGGTGGCCGATGCCTGCGGGTCCATGGTGGTGGACATTGGTGGCGGCACCACCGAGGTGGGCGTGATCTCCTTGGGCGGCATGGTCTACAAAGGCTCGGTGCGCATTGGCGGCGATAAATTTGACGAGGCCATCGTCAGCTACATACGCCGCAACTACGGCATGTTGATTGGCGACCAAACCGCCGAAATGCTGAAAAAAACCATCGGGGTGGCCTATCCCAGTGCACAGGTCAAAGAGCTGGAAATCACCGGGCGCAATTTAAGCCAAGGCACGCCGCAGTCTTTCACCGTCACCTCAACCGAGGTTTTGGAGGCGTTGAGCGATCCGCTCAACGGCTTGGTCACAGCCATCAAGACGGCGCTGGAGAACACGCCGCCTGAGCTGAGTTCGGACATCGCCGAGCGCGGCATCATGCTGACCGGCGGGGGCGCACTGCTGCAAGAACTTGATAAATTGATTGCGCAAGAAACTGGCTTGCCAGTGATGCTGGCCGAAGATCCCTTGGCTTGTGTGGTGCGCGGTTGTGGCATGGCGCTGGAGCGCTTGGACAAGGTATCGGGCATTTTTACCAACGAATAGACCGCGCAAAACCGGTATTCATCAAACCGACATAAATCTGCATTAGCCTTGGTGGATGCACTATCGCGCTGTATTTATATCTGACTTGCACTTGGGAACCCCGGGCTGTCAGGCCGACGCCCTGCTCGATTTCCTGAAATCACACTCCAGCGATCACCTGTATTTGGTGGGCGACATCATCGACGGATGGCAATTGCGCCGTAAATGGTATTGGCCGCAAGCACACAACGACGTGGTGCAAAAAATCCTGCGTCGTGTTCGCAAGGGTTGTCATGTGGTGTACGTGCCAGGCAACCATGATGAATTTGCCCGCGACTTCGTTGAACACCAGTTTGGCGGCATTGATGTCTTGGAGGAAACCTCCCACACCATGTTGGATGGAAGGCGTCTGTGGTTGGTACACGGTGACTATTTCGATGCAGTGGTCAAGTACGCCAAATGGTTGGCCTACTTGGGCGACACTTTGTATGAGTGGGCCTTGCGACTGAACCGGCATTTCAACCGCTTGCGCCGTCACATGGGCTTGCCCTATTGGTCGCTGTCGGCTTATCTGAAAAGCAAAGTGAAAAAAGCCTTGAACTTTGTCACTGATTTTGAAAATGCGGTGGCGCACGAAGCCAAAAAGCGTGGCTACCAAGGCGTGGTGTGCGGGCATATCCACCGCGCCGAAATTCGCACCATCGACGGCATTTTGTATTGCAACGATGGCGATTGGGTGGAAAGCCGTTCCGCCTTGGTTGAGCATGTAGACGGCCGCTTGGAATTGATCTACTGGGATCAAATTTTGGACGATCTGCCCTACGCTAAAACTGCGCAGATACAAGTGCCACCCGTGGCCGTTCCCGAAGTCGTTTGACCGCTTCTTTGTTGCGCCGGGGGTTTGTCCCCCTGATGGTCACCCAGTTCGTGTCTGCATTGGCAGACAACGCATTGCTGCTGGTGGCCATGGCGGTACTGATGGCCCAAGGGCAAGCCGCATTTTGGATACCGTGGCTCAAACTCATGTTCACCTTGTCTTACGTGTTCTTGGGGCCTTGGGTGGGCGTGTGGGCTGACAACTGGCCCAAGCAATACGTGATGTTGGTGGCCAATGGCGTGAAGGCTGTGGCCTGTTTGGCTATGTTGCTCGGACTTGACCCCTTGTTGGCGTTTGCTTTGGTGGGCGTCGGTGCGGCCGCTTACGCGCCTGCCAAATATGGCTTGGTCACCGAATTGGCTCAGCCCGAGGAATTGGTGATGGCCAATGCATGGATTGAAATCAGCACGGTCAGCGCGGTGTTGTTGGGCGTGGTGTTGGGGGGCGCCTTGGTCAGCACCGCATGGCTGCAATGGGCCGCTGATCAGTTGCGTTGGTTGAGCGCTGAGCTGCCGTCGAGCACCTACACCGCTTCCATCGCCGCCTTGCTGTGCATGTATGGCGTAGCGGGTGTGCTCAATGGCCTGATTCCCGGCAGCGGTAAACAGTATGCGCCTGTCGATTGGGCTTGGTCGTCCGTTTGGAGGGCCTGTTGGCAAGACCAACGCACCTTGTGGCGCGACCCTTTGGGGGGCGTCAGTTTGTCGGTGACCACGTTGTTTTGGGGCGTGGGCGCTACCTTGCAATTGATTGTCTTGGCATGGGCGCAACAGCAGTTGCGCCTCAATTTGTCGCAGGCCGCTTATTTGCAAGCGGCCACCGCGGTGGGCGTGGTGTTGGGTGCTGCGTTGGCGGCGAAAACCGTGACTTTGCACCGAGCCACGCGGGTCTTGGGCATGGGCATAGCGCTGGGCTTGCTCTTGCCCTTGATGCTGTGGGTGACCGAATGGCAAACAGCGGCGTTGCTGACCGCATCCATCGGCGTGGTGGGCGGCTTTTTTGTGGTTCCCATGAATGCTTTGTTGCAACACCGAGGCGTTACCTTGCTGAGCGCAGGCAGATCGATCGCGGTACAAAATGTGAATGAAAACGCCAGCATCTTGCTGATGATGGCTGGCTACAGCTTGATGCTGTATGCCCAAGTCGATCTGAGCGTTTTGGTGCTGGTGTTTGCTGTGTGCGTCACGCTGGGCATGTCGGGGGTGGTGTGGCGTTACCGCCGCATGGGCAGCCCCTGGCCCGGCTAAGCCTGAGCAGGCAAGTGCATCAAGGCTTGTCCCATGCGCAGTTGCGTACCCTCTTGCAAGCCAGCCGCAACGGTAAAGCCCTTGGGCGCAAACACCAAAATGGTCGACCCGTGTTGGAACCAACCCAGTTCTTGACCTTTTTGAAAACCATGGTCACAAGCGATGACGTTAGGGCCTGGGTAGCGGGTGTGCAGCAAGGTGTCAATGGCGTGTAAACGAATGCTGGCCACCAGCACCGCGGCGACGGGCACCAGCGCAATCGGGTAGCGCTCTTGGCCAATCGCCATCTCCAGCAAAGCCCGCTCGTTTTTACAAAATAATTTTTCCACACGCTTTAAGGCAATCGGGTTGACGTTCCACGTGTCACCTGAAAAATACTGCACACGCTGCAAGCGTCCGTCAAAGGGGGCATGAAAGCGGTGGTACATCGAGGAAGTGATGCGAATCGTCATGAACACCCCGTCCAACCAAGGAGAGTTAAGCGCGCGCTCACCCAGCAAGTCTTGCAAGCTATAAGGAAAGCCTTTGGCTTGAAATAACTGCCCGTCCTTGACCTCGCCCATGGCACCCACGATGCCGTCACAGGGGCTGACCAAGCAGCGCGGGTCGTTGTCGACGGGTCTGGCGCCGTCTTTCAGTTCGCGGATAAAACAGTCGTGCAAGCTCTCGAAATGGCTTTGCTTGGCCTCTGACAAGTCCAAATCAGCAAATTGACGCCACACACGGATGGACGCTTGGGCCAGCCAAGGGTGGCGCAATTGGCTGAACCAACCCATGAATTGGGTGAGCGCCAGCCTGGGAATTCGGTTGGTTAACAGGAAGTTCAAGTCTTCTTGGGTGGCGAGGCGTTGAATAAGTTCACGAACAGTCATCATTTTTTAACCTGAGTGTCATACAAAAGGGGTTTTCGAAAGGTATTGCATGGATACATATGAAATCGGCGTGTCGGTGGTGTTGACGGGCGCAGCCTTGCTGGCTGGTGCTGCATTGCTGCAGAGGGTGGTGCAGCGGCTGCAACTGTCTTTTGCCAAGCACCCATCCTTGGGGGGGCATTTGCGCATGTCCAAGCGTTTTGCCCATTGGTTGCCGGCTTACAGCTACAGCCAAGACGTGTGGTTCTCGGTGGATGGCGCACCCAGCGACATTGCCCAGCAGCGTCGTGCGGCGCTTACTGCCTTGGGGGACACCTTGAAAGCCCGCAGTCCCTTGACTTTGGCGCAGACCGATGCCACCAAACCCATGGTGTCGGACATGCAGCTCACCAGCCAGTACCGAGTGCCTTATCAATTTCGAGCTTTCTTGTCTGAGCACCTGCACATAGGGTATTTTTGGCGTGACAGCCAAGGCGTGTGGTTGCATGACATGGATGGCAATCCGTTCATCGACGTCACCGGTTCTTATGGCGTGAATTTGTTCGGCTATGACTTCTACAAGGCCTGCATGGCCGAAGGCGCTGCGCTGGCGCAAGAACTTGGTCCCGTGTTGGGGGGCTACCACCCTTGTGTGCTGGACAACGTCCAACGCTTGTGCGCCTTGTCGGGCAAAGACGAGGTCTCGTTTCACATGTCGGGCACCGAGGCGGTGATGCAAGCGGTTCGTTTGGCAAGGTATCACAGCAAAAAGCGAAAAATTGTGCGCTTCACAGGCGCTTACCACGGCTGGTGGGACGATGTGCAGCCAGGTCCTGGCAACCCCATGCCGCCGTCGGGCGACACACTGACGCTGAACGATATGCATGCCAATACCTTGCGTGTCTTGCGCAACCGCAAGGACATTGCCTGTGTCTTGGTCAATCCTTTGCAAGCCATGCACCCCAACCGCGCGGCACCCTCGGACAGCACCTTGATCGATGGTGCGCGTTCTGTGCATTTCGACAGACAAGCCTATGCCGCTTGGTTGCACCAATTGCGACAGGTCTGCACTGACAAAGGCATTGCACTCATCATGGATGAGGTGTTTTTGGGTTTCCGCTTGGGCAAACACGGCGCTCAAGGCTATTTCGGGGTTGAGGCGGATATCGTGACTTATGGCAAGACCTTGGGCGGCGGTTTGCCCATTGGTGTGGTGTGTGGAAAGTCGGCTTGGATGAAACGCTTTCGCGACGATCGACCTGGCGATATTTGCTTTGCACGTGGCACCTTCAATGCCCACCCCACCGTGATGGCCACCATGAATGTGTTTTTGCAAAAACTCGACACTTTGGAGGTTGAGCAACGCTTGGCTAATGCCAGTCAGGTGTGGGCGGGCAGACTGGAGAAGCTGAATAAACGTTTGCGCCAGGCCGATATTCCTGTGCAAGTTGGCGGCATGGAAACCGTCTGGACAGTGCTGTATGACTTGCCGGGGCGCTATCACTGGTTGCTTCAATACTATTTGCGTGAACAAGGCATTGCCTTGAGTTGGGTCGGTTCGGGTCGCATGATCATGAGTCTGAATTTTGACGACGCCCAGTTCGAACAATTTTGTAATCGCTTTGTACAGGCGGGTAAAAACATGCAACAAGATGGTTGGTGGTGGACGCCACCGTTGGACCAGCAGCGTCCCATACGCAGGCAAGTATTGAAAGAGATGCTCAAGGCCCGCTGGGCCTAGCGCGTCTCAAAGAAAGAAAAATCAAACACCCGAGTGCTTGACGTGGTCCATGGGGTCAATGCGCTCGCCGCGCAACAAATGCAAGGGTGCTTTGTGGTAAAGCTTGATGTCATGGATGGGGTCGGTGAGAATTTTGAAACCCCAGGCCAAGCCTGCCACCAAACTGTCTTGCCACCACAGTTGCCCCACCCTGAAGATCAAGCCAGCCGCACCTAAAAACAACCAAGCCATGGCGGTCATGCGCAACGGGGTGTCCTCATACGCTTGGGGAACCGCCCAGGCGAGGTAATCAGGCATCCAATAGGCCAACACAGGAACGGCAGCACAAATGCTGAGCAACACAATTTTGCGATTCAAGTTGTAACCCACCTTGATGTCTTCTTTGTGTTCGTGGGTGGCTTGGTTGACTTCATCAAAGCCCTTGGGTTCGAAAAAGAAATGACCAATTTGCCGGGTCGACATGGAAATCAGCCAAGCAACAAGGGCAGACACCACGGGGTCGATGAACAAAAAAACGTAAGCCACCAAAAACGAAATGGCGCTGATGAAATGAAGGGACTGGTTCACGTAGCTGTGGTGATAGTAGCGGTGATCATCCCAGCGCTGGGTTTGAAGGGTTTGCTGCCATTCGCGCATAAAGACTCCTGAAAAAAACGGTGGCCTTGGCCACGGGTAAAAGACACCTTGGCACTGTGGCGCGATTGCATGAAATTTTGATGACAGTTGCGCATGGGTAGGCGCGAAATGCTGGACCGTCATCGAACAGACATAAAAACTTCATCAAACTGTTGCAATTGGCAGTCACATTACTCAACATGAATACAGATGCGCATATCCAAGTCAGTCGCTTAGGGTCAGTCAAGCAACATTTTAAAATTGCTGTGGTGACAGAAACCTATCCGCCCGACATCAATGGGGTAGCTCACACCTTGAGCAAAATCGTTGAAGGTTTGCAATCGCTGGGACACGACTTGTGGTTGATTCGACCCAAGCAACAAGCGCAGCACATGGCGGTGCAAACAGCGCATTTCCAAGAGGTCTTGGTCAAAGGCGTACCCATTCCTTTTTACAGCGAATTGCGCATGGGCTTGCCAGCCAAGCGTGAGCTGCATCGCTTATGGGCAAAGCAGCGACCCGACATCGTGCACATTGCCACCGAGGGCCCCCTGGGTTGGTCGGCCCTGCAAGTGGCACGTAAACTCAAATTACCCGTCAGCACCGACTTTCGAACCAACTTTCACGCCTACAGCCAGCACTACGGCATCGGGTGGTTGAGTGGTGCAATTCGGGTGTACTTGAAAAAATTCCATAACCGCGCAGACGTCACCATGGTGCCTACCGCCATGTTGCAACAAGAATTACAAGCCAAGGGTTTTGAGCGCGTTCAGGTGGTGCCGCGTGGCGTGGACACCTCACAGTTTTCCCCTGGCTACCGCAGCCCTGGCTTGCGCCAATCATGGGGCGTGGCAGACACTGACAAGGTGCTGATGTACGTGGGCCGCTTGGCTGCTGAGAAAAACTTGGGGCTGGTGGTGCAGGCCTATCTCAAAGCCAAGCAACTCGACGAGCGCACCCGTTTGGTGTTGGTGGGGGACGGCCCCCTGCGTGAGAGCTTGCAGCAACAGCACCCCGACATTGTGTTTGCGGGATACCGCAGCGGCGCCGATTTGGCCGCGCATTACGCCAGTGCGGATGTGTTTGTGTTTGCCAGTTTGACCGAGACCTTTGGCAACGTGACACTGGAGGCCATGGCCAGCGGTTTGGCGGTGGTGGCCTTCAAACATGCAGCCGCTGGTCAGTGCATACGTCACGGTGAAAACGGCATGTGCGTTGACACCGAGTCTCCCCAAGACTTTGTACAAGCTGTTTGCGCGGTGGTCGAGGCACCCAGTTTGCAAGCACGTTTGGCGGCACAAGCATTGTCGACGGCCAAAACCTTGGATTGGCCTGGCGTGGTCGAGCGTACCGAGGCCGTGTTTCGCCAAGTCATGGCGGGCAACTATGCGCAAGAAAGCTTGGTCTTAGAAATGAGCTTGCAACGCGCACCCTAGGCGCTGGTTACAAACTTACCTTGCTGCGGGTGGCTTTGGTTTGACCACGCAATACTTTGCTGTCGACCCGTTTTCTTTGCGAACTGCGCGTGGGGCGGGTGGCACGACGCGGCTTGATGGGCTTGGCCGCCAGAGCCACCATGTCGTGCAAACGCGCGATGGCCTCTGCTCGGTTCTTGTCTTGACTGCGTGTGGTTTGCGCCTTGATGACGATCACGCCATCGAGCGTGATGCGCTGGTCCGAGGTGGCCAGCAATTTGTCCTTCACCGCATCTGGCAATGAAGACGCACAAATGTCAAACCGCAAATGCACCGCGCTGGAAACTTTATTGACGTTTTGGCCACCTGCGCCTTGGGCGCGGACAGCGGTGAACTCGATTTCGGATTCAGGGATGTCGATGGGCATCACAAAGCCATGTCGTAAACCACTGTCACTGGTGCGTGGTCAGAGAACTTTTCTTCTTTGTAAATCGAAACCGACCTGGCTTGTACCGCCAAAGCGGGTGTGGCCAAGTGGTAATCCAAACGCCACCCCACATTGTTGGCATAGGCTTGGCCTCGGTTGCTCCACCAGGTGTAGCAAGTGTCGGTGGTGTCGGGATGCAAATGGCGGTACACATCGACCACGCCGCCCTCTGTGGTGAGTTTGCTCATCCACGCGCGTTCTTCGGGCAAAAAACCACTGTTCTTTTTGTTGCTTCGCCAATTTTTCAAATCTGCCTCTTTGTGCGCGATGTTCACGTCGCCGCACAAAATGAACGATCGCCCTTGCCGCAGCGCCATGAGGTGCGGGTAAATCACATCCAAGAAACGGTATTTGGCCTCTTGGCGCTCAGGGCCGGATGCGCCGCTGGGAAAATACACGCTCAGCAGGGACAGCTTGCGTTGGGGGGTGTCAAAGCGCAGCTCCAAGTAACGCCCTTCGGTATCGAACTCGCCGCCATCAAAGCCTTGAATCACATGGCTGGGTTCATGGCGGGTGTAAATCCCTACGCCCGAATAACCTTTTTTCTCGGCGCAGTGGAAATAACCGCTCATGCCTGCGAGCCGTTCAAAGCTGCCCACAAGATCGCTTTCTTGGGCTTTGATTTCTTGCACACACATACAATCAGGATTGGTTTTTTCAAGCCAGCTTTGCAGCCCTTTGCTGCTGGCCGAGCGGATGCCGTTGAGGTTAAGGCTGGTGAGTGTGAACAAGGAATCCCCTATGGCTGAGCAAGGCGCAGCACCAACCAATTTGGCACAGGCGTTTATTCGATTCTCGCTGGAAAGCGGGGTTTTGCGTTTTGGCGAATTTAAAACCAAAGCAGGTCGTCTGTCCCCCTATTTTTTCAATGCAGGTTTGTTTGACGACGGCGCCAAGTTGGCGCGATTGGCCAGCTTTTATGCGCAACACATTTTGGCCAGCAAGATAGCGTTTGACATGGTGTTTGGCCCTGCTTACAAAGGCATTCCCCTGGGCGCGGTGGTGGCGGCCGAACTGGCCAGATTGGGGTGCAACGTGCCGTTTGCGTACAACCGCAAGGAAGCCAAAGACCATGGCGAAGGTGGCACCTTGGTGGGCGCACCCCTCAAAGGGCGGGTGCTGATTGTGGATGACGTGATGAGTGCAGGCACCGCGGTGCGCGAGTCCATTCGCCTGATAGAAGCCGCAGGCGCGCGTGCCCACGCGGTGGTGATTGCCTTGGACCGTCAAGAAATGGCCACCGAATTGGATGACCAAGGCCTCGCCCAAGATGTGGCGCACAGCGCGGTGCAATATGTGCGAGAAACGCTGGGTTTACAGGTCTGCGCCTTGGCTCAATTGGACGATTTGCTGGTTTTTTTGCAAAGCAGCGACTATCCAGCCTTTGCCAAGCACCTGCAGGCGGTTCAAGCTTACCGCCAGCGCTATGGGGTAATCTGAGGGACTTCCCCGCAGCACATTGGGTGTTTTGCCCCTAAACTGACGAGCTATCACTCAGCTGTAATCGGAGAACCCGTAATGAACGCGCCCCTGCCCGAACACATTCGCATAGCCTTAGAGACGGTTCAACTCGACGACAAGTACCGCCTCGACCATGGCCGCGCTTTCATGAGTGGTGTGCAGGCCTTGGTCAAGCTGCCCATGTTGCAGCGCCAGCGCGATGCTTTGCAGGGCAAAAACACCGCTGGCTTTATCAGCGGCTACCGTGGCTCGCCCTTGGGCACTTACGACCAAGCGCTGTGGGGAGCAAAAACATTTTTGCAGTCTCAGCACATCGTGTTCCAACCTGGCGTGAACGAAGAATTGGCCGCCACTGCCTTGTGGGGCACACAACAACTGGGTTTTGCGCCACCTGGCAGCAACAAGTTCGACGGCGTGTTTGGTATTTGGTATGGCAAAGGGCCGGGCGTGGACCGCACTTCTGACGTGTTCAAGCACGCCAACATGGCGGGCACCACGCCTTGGGGCGGTGTGTTGGCACTCGCGGGCGACGACCACGTCGCCAAAAGCAGCACCGCAGCACACCAAAGCGACCATATTTTCAAAGCCTGCGGCTTGCCGGTGTTTTTCCCCGCATCGGTTCAAGACGTGCTGGACTACGGCATCCATGGCATCGCCCTGAGCCGGTTTGCCGGCGTTTGGGCGGGCATGAAAACCATCCAAGAGGTGGTGGAGTCCAGCGCCTCGGTCATGATCGATCCTGAAGGTGTGCGCATTGTGCTGCCCGATTTTGATATGCCTGAAGGGGGTTTGCACATCCGTTGGCCGGATGACGCACTTAGCCAAGAAGCGCGTTTGTTCAATTACAAATGGTATGCCGCGCTGGCGTACATTCGCGCCAACAAAATCAACCACACCGTCATCAAAGGTGCGAATGACCGCTTTGGCTTGATCGCCAGCGGCAAGGCTTACAACGACACCCGCCAAGCGTTGTTGGACTTGGGGCTGGATGACACCACCTGCCAGCGCATCGGCATTCGGGTGCACAAAGTGGGGGTGGTCTGGCCCTTGGAGTCAGAAAGCACGCGCGAGTTTGCCCGCGGGTTACAAGAAATTTTGGTGGTCGAAGAAAAACGCCAACTCATTGAATACCAGTTGAAAGAAGAGCTCTACAACTGGCCTGACGCACAGCGCCCACGGGTGCTGGGCAAGTTCAACGAAGGCGAGGGTGACACCGGTGGTGAGTGGTCGCAGCCCAACCCCAGCGGCAATGTTTTGTTGCGTGCCAACGCCGATTTGTCGCCAGCGCTGATTGCCCAAGCCATTGCCATTCGATTGAAAAAGCTCGGCGTCGATGCTGACACACGCTCGCGCATGGACGCGCAACTGGCCGTCTTGGAGGCCAAACACAAAGCCATGCAAGTGTTGGAGGTCAAAGCCGATCGCCAGCCATGGTTTTGCTCGGGTTGCCCGCACAACACCAGCACCAAGGTGCCTGAAGGTTCACGCGCCATGGCTGGCATTGGTTGCCATTTCATGTCGCTGTGGATGGACCGCAGCACGGTGGGCTTTACCCAAATGGGCGGTGAGGGTGTGCCTTGGGTGGGTCAACAACCGTTCTCCAACGACACCCACATGTTTGCCAATATAGGAGACGGCACCTATTTTCACAGTGGCATTTTGGCCATACGCCAAAGTGTCGCGGCTGGCGTGAACATTACTTACAAAATTTTGTACAACGACGCGGTGGCCATGACCGGTGGTCAGCCCATTGGCGAGCGCTCTGAGGGACACAGCGTCATTCAAATTGCACAAAGCATGCGCGCTGAAGGCGCCAAGCGTATCGTCATCGTGACGGATGAGCCAGAGAAATACGATGCAGTGGGTCAAAACGGCCAAGCCGGTGGTGTGCTCGGTTTGCCCGAGGGCGTCGCTATTGAACACCGTGATGAACTTGATGCAGTGCAACGCATGATGCGCGAGATCACAGGCTGTACGGTCATTATTTACGACCAAACCTGCGCCACCGAAAAACGCCGACGCAGAAAGCGCGGCACCATGGTCGATCCAGCTGTTCGTGTGGTTATCAATGAGGCGGTGTGCGAGGGTTGCGGCGACTGCAGTACGCAAAGCAATTGCTTGAGCGTCGAGCCCTTGGAGACCGACTTCGGTCGCAAACGCACCATCAACCAAAGCACTTGCAACAAAGACCAAAGTTGTGTCAAAGGTTTTTGCCCCAGTTTTGTCACCGTCGAAGGTGGCCAACTGCGCAAAAAGAACAAAGACCGACCGGCCTATGACCCCTTTGCCTTGGGCGAATTGCCTTTGCCTGAAGTGCCCTCGCTTAGCCGAGGTGTCTACCCTGGGGGCTATGGCATCGTCGTGGCGGGGGTGGGCGGCACCGGTGTCATCACCATCGGGCAGTTGCTGGGCATGGCAGGTCATTTGGAAGGACGTGGCATCGTCACCCAAGACTCGGCAGGCTTGGCGCAAAAAGGTGGCGCCACTTGGAGCCACGTGTTGATTGCTGAGCAGCAATCGCAGATCCGCACCACCCGTGTCTCCACCGCCGCTGCCGATGTCATTTTGGGTTGCGACCCCATCGTCACCGCCGGCAAAGAAACCATGTTGCGATTGCGACCTGGGCGAACCCGCGTGGCCATCAATGACCATGGCACACCCACGGCCGCTTTTGTGAAAAACGGCGCATGGGCTAACCCCAGCGAAGGCTGTGTGGCCAATATTTTGCAAGCCTTGGATGGTGAAAACCGCAATTTGGGCGCCTTTGACGCCAACCATTTCGCTACCCAATTGTTAGGCGACAGCATTTACATCAATCCCATGGTGCTGGGCTACGCGTGGCAAAAGGGCTGGATACCTTTAGGGCTGGAAGCCTTGCAGCGCGCCATCGAACTCAACGGCGTACAGGTGGAGTCGAATAAGAAAGCCTTTGCATGGGGGCGTTGGTGTGCGTTTGACATTGCCAAGGTACAGGCTTTGTTGGCCCCTGTGCAAGTGGTTCATTTCAAAGCCAAAGCGTCTCTGGACGATTTGGTGCACACGCGCGGTGAGTTTTTAACCCAGTACCAAAACGCCGCTTACGCAGACAAATTCACCACCTTCGTCGACAAGGTGTTGCAGCAAAGTTCACCCGCCTTGGCTGACGCGGTGGCGCGCAACCTCTTCAAGCTCATGGCATACAAAGATGAGTACGAGGTAGCCAGACTGCACAGTGACCAGCGCTTCTTAAAGCGCATTGCCGACCAGTTTGAGGGTGATTTCACACTCAATTACCACTTGGCGCCGCCCCTGATCGCGCGAAAAAATGCCAAAGGTGAATTGCTTAAGCAAAAATTCGGTCCGTACATGCTCACAGGGTTCAAGGTGTTGTCCAAGCTGCGCTTTTTGCGCGGTACGTGGCTCGATGTGTTTGGCTACACCGAGGAGCGTCGCAGTGAACGCGCCTTGGTAGCGCAGTACCGTCAAACCATGGAAGAGGTCTTGAGTGGCTTCACGCCAGAGCGCCAAGCGTTGGCGCTAGAAATTGCGCGCATTCCCGACAAAATCAAGGGCTATGGCCATGTGAAAGAGCGACACCTCAAAGTGGCGCGCTTGCAATGGGATGGCTTGATGCTGGCTTGGCGCTCGCCAAATGCCGGTGGTGAATCTCAATTGTCGAATGGATGATTTCTTCGTGAACGGCTAAAAGCTCACGCAGCGTGTTGGGCGTGAGTTGGGGGTCCAGCGTGACGGCGGTCAATGCGCAGCTATAGACTTTTTTTCCCACCCGCCAGACATGCAAATCGGTGACGCGGGTTTGACCATCAGCTTGCACCACCTCTTTGATTTCTTCCACCACCGGGTGGTCCATCTCGCGGTCTAGCAGGACCTTGGCGGTTTCCAAAATCAAGCTTTTGGCCCACAAGGCTACCAACACAGCGCCCACGATGCCCATGACCGGGTCTAGCCATGCCCAGCCATAAAGCCATCCGCCAATCAGTGCCACGATGGCCAACACGGACGTGAACGCGTCAGCCACCACATGGACATAGGCCGACTTTAAATTCAAATCGTGATGCGCCTCATGATGCGCGTGTGAGTGGTGTGCATGGTCGTGGGGGTGATCGTGAGAGTGATGCGCTTTGCCCAAAATGCTGGCGCACACCACATTCACAATCAAGCCCAGCACGCCCACCACAATGGCTTCTTCATATTGAATGGCTTGCGGAGAAATGATGCGCTCCAGCGAACCGATGACCATGGTCAGTGCAACCCCTAGTAAAAACAAGGCGCTCGCAAAACCCGCCAAAATTTCGACTTTCCAAGTTCCAAAGGCAAAACGTGGGTCTTTGGCATAGGTGCGTGCCGTCGCATAGGCCATGGCAGACAAGCCAATCGCCAGCGCATGTGAACTCATGTGCCAACCGTCAGCCAAGAGGGACATCGAGTTGAAGGCCCAGCCCGCCAAAATCTCCACCATCATCATGACGGCGGTGATCCACATCACCAAGCGGGTACTGCGCTCAGCGGCAAGGTTGTCGCTGTTAAACGCGTGGTCGTGTATCCAGTCACTCAAGTCATCGGGGTTCATAGGCTGTTTGGGGCATGCGGGGTTGTGGCCGCCGCCGCTTGTTGGTCTGCGTGGTAACTCGATCGCACCATGGCACCTACGGCCGCATGTTGAAAGCCCATCTCATAAGCCTTGGCCTCGAACATCTTGAAAGTATCGGGATGCACATAGCGGCGCACCGGCAGGTGATGCGAACTGGGGGCAAGGTATTGGCCCAATGTCAGCCGGTCGATGTGGTGCTCACGCATGTCCTGCATCACCGCCAAAATTTCTTCATCGGTTTCGCCCAAGCCCACCATCAAGCCGCTTTTGGTGGGGACATGGGGAAACAGCGCTTTGAATTTTTTCAGCAAGTTCAGACTGAAAGCGTAATCGCTGCCCGGGCGTGCTTGCTTGTACAGGCGCGGCACGGTTTCCAGGTTGTGGTTCATCACATCAGGGGGGGCGGCTTTCAAAATGCCCAATGCGCGGTCGTCTCGGCCGCGAAAGTCGGGCACCAACACTTCAATTTGTGTCTGCGGCGACAAGGCCCGGGTTTGTTGAATGCAGTCGACGAAATGCGCGGCGCCCCCGTCACGCAAATCATCGCGGTCTACGCTGGTGATGACCACGTACGTCGATTGCAAAGCGGCGATGGTTTTGGCTAAGTTGTTAGGCTCATTCACATCCAAGGGGTCGGGGCGTCCATGGCCCACATCGCAAAAAGGGCAGCGGCGGGTGCATTTGTCGCCCATGATCATGAAGGTGGCGGTACCCTTGCCAAAGCATTCGCCGATATTGGGGCAAGAGGCTTCTTCGCAGACGGTGACCAAATTGTTTTTGCGCAAGATGTCTTTGATCTCGTGAAAGCGCGAGTT
>Ga0114962_10001561_pt1 | contig 19697 bp, 14 predicted proteins | sample C_130820_MF_Meta_FD_87017 | JGI IMG/M metagenome (GOLD analysis project Ga0114962, IMG submission 87017) | Freshwater microbial communities from Lake Croche, Canada to study carbon cycling - C_130820_MF_MetaG | ecosystem: Environmental > Aquatic > Freshwater > Lake | place: Lake Croche, Canada... | reverse complement strand
CCAGTCATTTCGTTTGGTGAACTTTCACCATAGGTCAATTATGCGACATCTGGAGCATTCTGACCCCGAAGGAATACAAATGCGCGCGACAAGGTTGGATAGTGGGTAGCAACAAGAGGAGTCTTAATGTCTTTGCCACCGTTGGTTGAACCTGCAGCAGAATTAACTGTTGATGAAGTTCGCCGCTACAGCCGCCACCTGATCATCCCTGATGTGGGCATGGCAGGGCAGAAGCGCCTGAAGAACGCCAAGGTTTTGTGCGTTGGCGCGGGCGGCCTGGGTAGCCCGGCACTCATGTATCTCGCTGCTGCTGGAGTAGGCACGCTTGGCATTTTGGAATTCGATACAGTCGATGAGTCCAACCTGCAACGCCAGATTATTCATGGCCAAAGCGACGTCGGTCGTTCAAAGGCACAAAGCGCTGCTGACAGTGTTGCGGAGATTAATCCGTACGTTCAAATCAACATTCATGAGACGCGACTGGATTCGTCCAACGTGATGGAGCTGTTTTCGCAGTACGACTTGATCGTTGACGGAACTGACAACTTTGCTACTCGTTACCTTGTTAACGATGCATGCGTATTGCTCAATAAGCCATACGTATGGGGTTCTATCTACCGCTTTGAGGGTCAGGCCAGTGTGTTCTGGTCTGAGCATGGTCCTTGCTACCGCTGCTTGTATCCAGAGCCACCACCCCCTGGCATGGTTCCGTCGTGTGCCGAAGGTGGCGTACTTGGTGTGCTGTGTGCATCGATTGGTTCGATTCAGGTCAACGAAGCCATCAAGGTTCTGACTGGCATTGGTGAACCACTTGTTGGTTCGCTCATCGTTTATGACGCACTTGAAATGACGTACCGCAAAATCAAGATTCGTAAGGATCCTAATTGCGCAATCTGTGGCGACAACCCAACGGTGACTGAGTTGATTGACTACGACGCATTCTGTGGCGCGGTCTCAGATGCTGCTGTTGAAGCCATAGTTGATTCGACAATCAACGTGCGTCAGCTCAAGGAGATGCTTGATGCTCGCGAAAAGGGTGAACGTGACTTCATTTTGATTGACGTACGTGAACCAGGCGAGTACGAGATTGTAAATATTCCCGGCGCTGTTCTCATTCCAAAGGGTGAGTTCCTGATGGGTGACGCTCTTGAGCATTTGCCACAGGACAAGCAGGTCGTCTTGCACTGTAGGTCAGGCGTACGTTCTGCTGAGGTTTTGGCAGTCGTCAAGAATGCTGGCTTCAAGGATGCGATCCACGTAGGCGGCGGCGTTCTTGCTTGGGTTACCCAGATTGAGCCTGAGAAGCCCACTTACTAAAGGTCGCCAGACTTCTGTAACTTACGGAAAGCAAACCAGCCAGGAACGGTTGGAATCCAGAACGTCCACAATCTGAAGACCAGTGTGGCAGAAACCGCAACATCAGCATTAACGCCCGTTGCTGTGAGGCCGGCTGCGATTGCAGCTTCCACAGCGCCCAAGCCACCGGGTGTTGGTGCAGCCTGCGCAACGACCGAACCTGCCAAGTACACGAGTGAGATGGCCGCAATCGAACCGTCAGGTGTGAACGCGCGAACGGATGCAATCAAGCACAGACAGTAACTCAAGTTCAGCAAAAGGACGCCGGTAATACCCGACGCCAACTTGGCGGGCTGATTCGTCAGTGATGTCAGTCGGGGAATCACCTGACTGATAAATGGTGAGACGCGCTTGATGATTAGTTGCCGCACAGCTGGAATCGTGGTCAAGAACGCCAAGATGAATGCCACGGTCACGGTGACGATGACAGCCACCCGTGGCGGAGTGAAGGTGAGATCCTTCGACGTTCCTGCGGCAATGGCCATGATGAGCAGCAGTGTTGTGTGGCTAAGGAAAGTAAGCACTTGGGCAACGGCGACGCTAGCCCCCGCAAGAGCGCTGCTGAGGCGCTGCCTTGTGAGGAAGCGCACGTTGATGGTGACGGAACCGAGGGTTGGCGGAGTGACCAGAGTGGCAAAAGATGCGGCCCATTGCGTAAGGAACGTTTTCCAGAATGACAAGCGCTCGGGGACAACGCCGATGAGTGTCATTGCAGAGGCGACATAGGTCAAAACGGAGAAACCAAGACCAAGCAGCATCCAGCCAGGGTTTGAGTCGCGCAGCAGTTTGATGATGTCAACGCGACCAAGCTGAGTTATCAGGATGAAGCCGGCAATTGTTCCAGCCGCAATGGTGATGAGTGTGCGTGGCTTGATGCGCTCAATCTCAACTTGCTCGACGCCAGTTCCTTCAGGAATTAACTTGAGCACACTAGCGCGCAGTTGACTCAGGAGCTCTTTGTTGTCTTTAGTGAGCGCCCGAGTCTTGGTCGAAAGCGCGACGGGTTGCAGAGCTGGAAGTGCGCGAACAAGTCCAGCGTCACCAAGCACTACTCGTCCCGCAGCTACTGCTCGTTCTGTACCTGCAAGTAGAGCCAAAGTGCACAGCACCTCGGCCAGATCAATGCGCAAAATCACATCGGATGCAGCCACAGCCCCATCCTCAAGTCCAATGATGGAGACCCTGCCATCATTGCCGCGGATGAAGTTATTGGCGGTCAGTGTGCGATGTCCGATGCGAGCAATCTGTAGGTCCCGCACGATTTCCCAAGCGGCTACTAATTCAGCATCGCCGAGCATTCCATCAAGTTCCGCAAAAGACTTACCCGGCAAGTATTCAAAAACCAGTACACCAGCATCTGGGCCCACTTCAGCTACTGAGAGCAAGTGTGGAGTAGGGATGCCTGCAGTTGAAGCAGCCCAACTATTAAGGGCCAGACGCTCAAGACGCGCACGCATTGACGTTCCTGAACCGCCCGGATCCTCGCGTAAGCGCAATGACCGATAAATGTGAGGCAAGAAGCCGGCGCCTTCAAGGTCGCGGTCTAGCACGATGAGTTCAAGACGCTGCTCATCAACAGTCATTGCGGCATACCGACGACCTGACTCATTAACCGCGGCAGCTTCTAGGAACTTGAGCGGATGACCCATGCCCTCAAGTACTCGACCGATGTCTTTGCCAGCTGGGCGCGTGGTGTCGGTACCCAATACATAACGAATCAGCAACCCAACTGCCCAACCTAGGAGTGTTGATACTCCAAGGCCAGCTGCGGTGATTCCGCCCGAGACGATGCTTGCTAAGGCGATTGAACTGAGCACGACCGAGCAAAAAACATTCCAACGGTCACGCGACATCATGCGAGCAACTGTGATGAAGGCAGCAAAACCTCCGAGCAGCATGTTGAACGGAGTTGCGTTCTTGTGCACGATCGTGCCGGAGAAGGATGACAGCAGGCGATCGGAGCCAAAGCGAATTAAGAACCACGAAGCGGTAGTCAAGATAATGACTGAGATGAGTAGACCGCCGATTGCTTCGATGAGTTGACGTCCACGGCGACGAATGAGCAGATCAACTGAAACAAGGCTAGGGAAGATGATGACACTGAGGCCACTCACAAGGTTTGCCGCAAAGATGACAGCAGATGGTAGACGGTTAGCGCCCATGGAAATGTCTTGATCAATTCCGCTGGTAGTGCGGTGGGCTACATAAGCGAGTAAACCAACTGCCGCAATGGAGATGAGTGCAACTGCGGCGCGGGCCAAATCACTCGGACGGCGGAGGCGATGCTTAAGTACGGTTTCTTCCAAAACAAGCGGAGTGTTGTACGTAGCTTGGGTCACGTGCACCTCCTGCCTTGCCTCGTAATGGTTGTGGACTCAATCTTGCCGTCTTTGAGCGTCGATTGCGAAAAAATCTGACGCGAAATGCAAAAGTAGGCCACCTGATGCGTATTTGTCATAGGAACATGGTGAAATTGGTCGCAATGACACACTTTATTTTGGACCGCACTTCTGTCCCTTCGCGAAGCAATCCCAATTTTGATGAGAATCAGCTGGCGGTAATTAATCATCGCCACGGAGCAATGCGAGTGCTTGCTGGTCCAGGTACGGGTAAGACCACAACTTTGGTGCACGCGATGGCAAGTCGATTGGTCGGAGATGCACCACTTCGTGCTGATGAGGTACTTGGTCTGACCTTTGGTCGCAAAGCGGCCCTAGAGTGGCGCGATCAAGTAACTGTGGCGGTTGGCGGTGGCAAGGTGCCACTTGTCAGTACCTTCCATTCCTTCTGTTATGCGCTAGTGCGTAAGTATCAGTCTGATGAGACTTACCAAGAACCGCTTCGACTTCTGTCAGGTCCTGAACAACAACAGCGAGCTCGGCAACTATTTTCCGATGCAGTGAGTGATGGCCGCATTGAATGGCCCAACGACTTGCAAGGCGCTCTGGATACTCGCGGCCTTGCTGAAGAAGTGCGGGCTGTTATGTCCCGAGCACGGTCTTACTTGATGGATCCGCGTGACCTTGTGCAGTTGGGTGAATCAACTTCTCGCGACGCCTGGTCATCCATCGGCACTTTTATGGATGAGTACCTCGACGTCCTCGATCTTGAAGGTGTGATTGATTACACCGAGTTGGTTCATCGCGCTGTGTTGTTGTGTCATCGCCCAGATGTGCAGGCTGAACTGCACTCCACATTTAAGGCTATCTATGTCGATGAATACCAAGACACCGATCCAGGACAGGTTGCTTTGCTAAAGGCGCTGGTGAGTCCTTCGTCATCTCTCATCGTCGTCGGCGACATTGATCAGGCAATTTATGGTTTCCGTGGCGCCGACGAAATGGGAATCCGCACTTTTTCGGACACCTTTGAAAAGGTGTATGGCAAACCAGTTGTTGACGTTGTACTGCGCACGTGTCGACGCTTTGGTCCTCACATTCGTGAAGTGGCAAGGGCCGTTATTGAGAAGTATCACCCAGCGGGCTTCCCGGCTCAGATTCTCAAGGCGCATCGCGATTTGAAGTGTGAACCTTTGGCGGTAGGTGCCACAGATGATTCAAGTCACGTGGCTGCAAGTGATGACGTTGAAGAGTTTAAGAAGGACACAGTAAGAGTTCTTACATATGATTCTGAAGGCGCACAAGCCGCTCACATCGCGGACATAATCGCTCGAGCCAGACAAAAGTACGGATACGACTGGTCTGATATGGCGGTCATCGTGCGCTCTGCTGTGGTGTCGCTTCCCATCATGTATCGCGCATTGGTTATGGCTGGGGTACCAGTTGAAGTTGCTTCCGATGAGATTCCGCTGCACCTTGATCCAGCAGTTGCACCGCTGGTGTCCGCTCTGCGAATTATTGATAATCCGGCTGCCTTGACACCAGATGCTGCCATAGGACTCTTACAAGGCCCGTTTGGAAAACTCGATCCGGTGGACCTTCGACGATTTGGCCGCTACTTGCGCTCACGGGATGTGACTGCAGAGAAGGTGGCAGCTCCGTCAGGTCTCTTGATTCGCGACGCGCTTGCAGATCCGAAGACACTTCTGGACGTACCAGCGGGGCAGTTTGATCAAACTGTTGCAGTGTTCACCTGCGTGGGTGACATGCTCAACGACGCTCGTTTGCAAATGTCTAAAGGCGCATCGCCGCATGAAGTGCTGTGGCAGGTATGGCAGGCAACTACATGGCCGCAAGAACTTGAACGACAAGCGGTTGGATTTACGAGTGCGCGCCAGCGAGCCAACCGTGACTTGGATGCCATCTGTGCGCTATTTGATGTGGCCAATCGCTTTGTCGCTCGTGGGCGCGGAAAAGACTTAACAAACTTCCTGGCTGAGATAGAGGCTCAGGAGATACCAGGTGAGTCATTAGCTGAGCATGACGTTCGTTCAGATTCGGTTCGGCTCCTAACAGCGCATCGCGCTAAAGGTTTGCAGTGGAAGTACGTCATTGTCGCCGGCGCTCAAGAGGATGCGTGGCCAGACCTTCGTGCTCGTCAGACATTGCTTCAAGCAAATCGCATTGGTTCCGGGCAGGAACTCATGCCACCGACGTCTCGCGAATTACTCAATGAAGAACGTCGCCTGTTCTATGTGGCGTTGACTCGCGCAATGGAACATTTAGTTGTTACTGCGGTAGATACTTCTTCGCGCGACGATGGCACTTTCCCATCTCGCTTTATTGAAGATATCCGGCCATTACTCAAAGAAGGTAAGCAGGAACGTGTGGAGGGTCGTCCATCTCGCCCGCTCAATGTTGAAGGTGTTATTGCTTCGCTCCGGGCGACATTGCTGAGTCCGACTGCAGCGCCGGTGCTGAAGGAGGAGGCCGCTGCGAAACTCGCTCAATTGGCTAGCCACTCAAGTGATGTCTTCGCTAGTGCTCGTCCCGAAAACTGGTGGGGATTAAACGATGTGACGGTGAATGCTCAAGCTCCAAGCCAGCCGTTAAGTTTGTCGCAGTCAACGGTTAGCAGTGTTGAGAAGTGCCCAGTTAAGTGGTTCCTGGAACGACAAGTGCAGGCGACTTCTCAGTCTGAAACGCATCTCATTTTTGGTAACGCAATCCATGCAATCGCAGAAGGTATTCAGCGCAATCAGATTTCGTTAGATATGGAAGAGATTGATCAGAAGCTCGATCGCATGTGGTCAGGCATGGGCTACGAAGCTCCATGGGAAGCCAAAGCCATGCGGGCGGAGGCTAGTGAGGTTGTACATCGACTCGTCGCGTGGCTTGAGGAACAGGGCAATGTACTTAGCATCGCTGAGTCTGGTTTGGAGATGCGAACCACGCTATCTGTAGAACGCGAAGACGGTACAACCCGCGACATTCAGTTGCTTGTCAATGGTCGTGCGGACCGAATTGAATTCCAGGCTGATGGAGTTGTTGTTTACGACTTCAAGACGGGCAAGACCCCAGTTGAGGCTAAGAAGTTAAGCACAGACATTCAACTTGCTCTCTACGCCTACCTAATTCAACATGGGCAATACGAGGATGCTGATGGTCATCAGAAAATCTCACCAGATTTACCGGTTAAGGGAGCTGCACTTGTGCAACTACGCCATGCCGACAAGGTAGTCCCTGAGCTGCCAGTGATCCAGTTTGCCACGGCAGGTGCACATGACGCTGATTCTGAAGTCCCCCTGGAAGAGCGCCTCACCAATGCCGCGCTGGTGATTCTTGATGAACAACTTGTAGCTAAGTACGAGAAACAGCAGTGTTCTACTTGTCCAGGTCGCATCGTTTGTCCAGCGATTCCAGCAGGAAGGTCGATGCTCTAATGGCGAAAGCAACTATGAATGATTTGTTCACAATTATTGGGTTTGAACCATCGCCAGAACAGCTTGCCGCCATCACGGCACCGCTTGAGCCTGGCATCATCATTGCTGGAGCTGGCACTGGCAAAACCACAGTCATGAGTGCGCGCATCGCCTGGCTAGTCATGACCGAGCAGGTGCTGCCAGAGCAGATTCTGGGACTTACTTTCACAAAGAAGGCTGCGCAGGAGTTGCTAACCCGCGTACGTAAGTTGATGCCCTCGGCTCTGGAGTATGTGAGTGATTCTGAGGTGCGGGCAAATGCTGGCGATCCCATGATTTCGACTTACAACTCATTTGGCGCAAGATTGCTTAGCGAACACGGTCTGCGCCTTGGCTATGAGCCGGATGCGCGCGTTGTCGTTGATGCAACGCGTTACCAGTTGGCCATGCGTGTTGTGCGCGATACAACAATCGATTTGGGTCAGTTTGGCTATAACCCAGTAGATGCCGTCACGGACATGATGAAGCTTGATGAGCAACTATCCAACTACTTAGTTGAACCAGATGTCCTCATCGAATACGAACACGGGACGATTGCGACTTTGAAGCAGATTGCAAAACAGCAGAAGATCGTGGTTGAGATGACAGTCACTGCTATGAAACGCCAAGCGCTTGCTCAGTTAGTCCAAGAGTTCCGTCAAGCAAAAAAGCAGAACGCAATTATTGACTATTCAGATCAAATCAGGCTTGCGGCAACGGCTGCTAAGGCGTCCAATGAAATGTGTCGGCTGCTCCGGGAACAGTATTCAGTAGTGCTCCTTGATGAATATCAGGACACATCAAAGGCCCAGATGTTCCTCTTGCAGAGCCTCTTTGGCAAGGGCCACCCAGTTATGGCTGTTGGAGATCCATGTCAGGCGATTTATGGCTGGCGTGGAGCTGAAATCAGCAACATGGATTCTTTCACCAAGGATTTCCCACTCGCTGGTGGCACTGAATCCACGAAATACAACTTGACGGCAAATCGACGCTCTCGTCAGGAAGTGCTGACTGCCGCGAATGGCGTCAGTGCACCCTTGCGTGACATTCATGAATCGATTCAGGACCTGGTCGCTGGCGAACAGAATCAACCTCCTGGAGTTGTCCATGTTGGCTTACTTGAAACCTTCCGTGATGAAGTTGAATGGATTGCTGATGAAATTGCCAAACTCGATGTGGGAAACGAGTGGAGCAAGGTTGCCGTCCTCTTGCGAGAGAAGAAGAACACCGACCATTTTGTTGAGGCGCTTGAGCGTCGAAACATTCCCGTTCAAGTTGTTTCACCAGATGCATTAGTGAATCTTCCCGAAGTACGCGATGTGCTCAGTTACTTGCAAGTCATCACGGATCCATGTGCGAATGCAGCGCTTGTGCGCATCATGATGGGACCGCGTTGGCGCATAGGGGCTCGAGATATGGCACTCCTTGGCAAACATGCCCGCTACCTAGTCCGCAAAGACGAGGACGACGACGTTTCCATTGATGTCATTCTCGATCGTGTTGTGGCAGACGTAGACAAGTCCGAGCGTGTCAGTCTTCTTGATGCACTGGAGGATGTCGAAGGCTACATCAAGCTTGGCTATTCGCAAGAGGCACAAGAGCGCATGGTTCAGCTTGCTTCAATGCTTCGGTCGCTTCGTCGCTATGCAGGCGAGAGTGCCGTAGATGTGATTGCTCGGGTGATTCGGATGACTGGCATTGGTGTTGAGGCTCTGGCTCGTCCTATGGGTGAGGGCGGCGCTCGTTTTGACCGCCTTGCAGCACTTTTGGAGCTCGCAGGTGATTTCCGCAATCTTGATGGCCACTCAAGTCTTACCGCTTTCCTTGCCTTTATTCGCGACAGTGAGCGTTTCAGCAATCTGCCGGATGCTGAGGTGGTCATCAAAGACAATGCCGTTGTAATTATGACCGTTCATCAATCTAAGGGCCTTGAGTTCCCATTTGTGGCGATCCCTGATCTCACAGCCGGGGTATTTCCAGGCAAACCTAAGGAAGGGCATTGGCCAAAGCGTGCTGAACTCTTGCCCGTGCATTTGAAGGGGAAGGACAAAGATGACCCGCTCACTTCATTCCCCCCTGCAGAAGGTCCGCGTTCAACAAATTTTGATGCCTACACAAAATTGGTGAATTCTTACCACGTCTTAGATGAACGCCGCTTGGCGTATGTTGCAGTCACCCGCGCTAAGCAGACAGTCATTGCTAGTTCGTCTTGGTGGGGTCCAACTCAAAAAGAGATTAGGGGTCCGAGTGAATTCTTGAAGGCATTGTACGAACATGCCACCCAGAAAGCTACATGGACGGAAAAGCCAGAGGACGGTGCGCGTAATCCGCTACTGGGTCTGGCTGAGTATCCCCATTGGCCAGTGGCAATAGATGCTGAACTACAGTGCCAACTGGCTGAGCAAGCAGCATTCGTAAATAGTTATAGAAACGCCGCTCCTTTAGAAGCAGATAAGCACGGATTGGACCTCACTGGATTAAGTAAGCGCGATCAGGACTTAATCAAAGATTGGGCCAGCGATATCGAAGTACTCTTTGCTCAGGTGGACTCAGCCCAAGCAACAACTCGCTCTGTGCGTTTGCCGCGGGCTTTGACTGCAAGTCAAACTATGGCCTTTGCTTCAGATCAAGAGTCATTCTTGAAATCGCTTGTTCGGCCCATGCCGCGCAAGCCATCCGCAGTAGCAAGTCGTGGAACGGCATTCCATGCCTGGGTAGAGGACTTTTTCGGTCAGCGTCCCTTGATCGACCTTGACGCTGTGCCTGGTTCAGGCGATTCGGAAATCTATGATGACAAACAACTCGATGCACTCAAGCGGGCATTTGAAGCTGGACATTTTGCGCAGCGAATGCCGACGGAGCTGGAAGAACCATTTGCATTGGTTGCTGGTGGCCACACGTTGCGTGGACGTATTGATGCCATCTTCAAGGGTTCACTCGATGACCCTTTGGCTAAGAACCATTGGACGGTTGTTGATTGGAAAACTGGTGCGCCAGGGTCTGCAGATGAACTTCAACTGAGTATCTATCGGCTGGCAGTTGCAGACATAAAAGGCGTCAAACCTGAACAGATTGACGTTGCGTTCTACTACGTGGCGGACAAACTTGTTCAGGAACCGGTGACCACAATGTCTATAGATGAACTAGCAGCGCTGCTCACATCGTAGCTAGGGAAGTTCAACGACGAGTGCGCAGTGATCACTGATGCCTAGCGGAAATGCTTGGGCTGAACCTTTGGCATACTGCACAGTTGCCTCATCCCAGCCTTGAGCCAGCACATGATCGAACTGAATTCGAGGCTTCATGGTGGGGTAGGTCGAAATTTTAGCCATCGAATCCCATCCAGTGATGCGCCGAGGAATGCCACCCGGCAAGTTGAAGTCACCGATCATGATCTTGCGTCCCGAACGTTTTGCTAAAGCGCCAGCGACCTTGCGTAGCTGTCGGACATTGACACCAGGCACGAAACTCAGATGAGCAGTTGCCAAAGCGATAGGTCCATCGGGAGTTAGTACGTCCGCTAGCAACGCCACTCGTGGTTCGTCCTCGACCATCAATAGGCGCGGTCCCTTAGGACTTGGAATCAGAAGCGGCAAAGACATGCGCGCTGCCGGAAAACGCAGCACCTCAATGTTGCTTAGGGGGTAACGGGAAGCAAGGCCGATTCCGTAATGGGCACCCTCAGATTCGTCACCATGTTCGTAACTGTGGATCTGACCATCATGGGCAGCGACCCAGCTTTCACCAGGTGTGCCGGCTAACGCCGGAATGAAGTACCAGTAGTCCAGCCCCAGCGCCTTTGCGACATCGCGAGTCTGATGACAGTTATCGCTGCGCGGTTGATCACGGTCAACTTCTTGCAGGGCAATAACATCTGCGTTTAGCAGTTGGGCCTGCTCGCCTAAAGTAGCCGGCTGTTCGTGACCCAGAATCGGCATCGCGTGAAGCAAGTTCCATGTGGCGATTCGCATAACTGCACAGTACGGGCATGAGCCTGTGCTCGCAGGACAACTCAGCATTTTGTGCGACACCACTGTATTGACCGTAGGCTCGAAGCATGGATTTGCTGCAGGACTTGGCGCTCGCGAGATTTACTGTTGAGCGGGCAGCAGCTGTTCGAGCAAATCCTGACTGGATTACAGATGCTTGGAATGATGCTCGCACTCGTATTCTGTTGGTGGAGCAGGGCACGATTCCAGTCACCGATGATTTATCGCCAATCTTAATTCCTCCTAGTTCATTTCCCGTTGCTGTTGACGATCTGCGCGAGGCGACCGTGCTTTTAGGTGTTGATGATGAGCACACCTACGTGGCTGTCTTCGGCCACAAAGAGCGTCTGGATGAAGCAACGTGGGTGAGCCTGCGCGACTTTGGTTCGAGATTCAGTGCTCGCGATGTGGGTCTTGCCATCACGGCTACGGCTCTAGCGACATGGCATGCAACTCACGCATTCTGTCCGCTATGTGGTGGTGCAACGCAAATCACGCAAGCAGGTTGGGCTCGGCATTGCCCGGTCGACGACAAAACTCACTTTCCGCGTACAGAGCCGGCCATGATTGTTGCAGTTGAGGATGAGCAGGAACGCATCCTGCTCGGACGCCGCACTGGTTGGCAACCGACATGGTTTTCTACCCTGGCTGGATTTGTAGAAGCTGGTGAATCGTGCGAAGCCGCAGTTGTGCGAGAAGTGTTGGAAGAGTCAGGTATTCATGTTGATCCCAAGTCATTGCGCTATCTAGGTAGCCAGCCTTGGCCATTCCCGGCATCGCTCATGATGGGCTATCGGGCTAGAGCACTCAGCACTGATGTTGAGATACAGGACGATGAAATGCATGAAGTCAGGTGGTTTAGCCGAACTGAGTTTGAGCAGTTGTGCACATCGGGTGAACTTAAACTACCGAATCCAACTTCAATCGCTTGGCGACTGATTGAACATTGGTACGGCCAGGAACTTCAGCGCGACTGGAGTAGGGCATAAATTTGGTTCTGTTGTGGTTGATCGCCACATGAGGACTGCTTAATAACTCAGCGGGGACTAAGAGCAAAGGGATGAAAATGTCAGGTCAAGTAACGATGTACAGCACAACGTGGTGTGGCTATTGCCAGCGCTTGAAGGCCCAGATGGCTCGTGAAGGCATTGCCTACACTGAGGTCGACATTGAACTGGATCCAACTGCTGCGGATTTTGTGATGAGCGTAAATGGTGGCAATCAGACGGTGCCAACGGTAGTTTTCCCCGATGGTTCAGCGAAAACTAACCCGAGCATCGGTGAAGTTAAGCAGGCATTAGGTCTGTAGTTGTTGGGTCGAAACCCTCAACCTGATAGCGCGTGACGCGCTGTCTTAGTTTCTTGCGAGAATAGGGCAGTGTCCGACATTCTCAGCGCCCTCGATGATCAGCAACGTGCTGCTGCAGAGTGCTTGTCTGGGCCGGTCGTTATCTACGCCGGTGCAGGAACTGGCAAGACCCGCACCATCACTCATCGGATTGCACATGCCGTTGAGCAGAATGTTTACGAACCAACACAAACCCTTGCAGTTACGTTTACTACGCGTGCCGCTGGCGAATTGCGTGGTCGTCTGGGTTCACTTGGCGTGCAGGGTGTTCAGGTTCGCACCTTCCACAGTGCGGCGTTGCGGCAACTGCGGTTTTTCTATCCGCAGTATTTCTCAACGGGGCTTCCTGACTTAGTCTCAAGTAAGTTTCGCTATGTTGCTGATGCAGTAGCGCTTTGCCATGTGAATAACTCAACGGATGTCATCCGAGATGTCGCTGCTGAAATTGAGTGGGCGAAAGTCAACATCCTTTCGCCAGAGTCATATCGCACACAGGTCGTCAGTACTCGACGTGTTTTGCCCGGTGACCTCACCGTGGAACAAGTCTCGAAAGTTTATGAAGCGTACTTGAAGCGCATGGATGAGGCGCACCTCATGGATTTTGAGGATGTGCTCCTCAACATGACTGCCATGCTGGAGAACATTCCAGAGGTTGCAACAGCTATTCATCGGCAGTACCGCCACTTCACGGTGGATGAGTTTCAGGATGTTAGCCCGGTGCAGTTTGAGTTGCTTTCGGGGTGGCTGGGGCAGCGCGCTGATGTTTGCGTTGTTGGCGATCCAGCACAGACCATTTATTCCTTCTCAGGTGCCACGTCGAAGTATCTGACTGATTTCACCAAGCACTTCCCAATGGCTCAGCACTTTGAGCTTTCAACCTCGTATCGCAGCACGCCACAGATCATCAAAGCTGCCAACGGTGTTTTGGCCCAAGACGGCACAAGTCCCGTTCGTTTGCATGCTGTACGACCTGATGGTCCGGCGGTAGTTGTCAAGAGTTTTACCGATGATGAACTAGAGGCTAGGACGGTTGCTCGACGAATTTCAAGCCTCATTGCCGAGGGGGTCTCGCCGCGGGACATTGCGGTGCTGTATCGAATCAATAGCCAGTCTGAAGTCCTTGAGGCCGAGTTAGGCGGGCTTGGCATCCCCGCCACACTGAGAGGCGCTGAGCGGTTCTTTGAGCGCCCCGAGGTTCGTACCGCTATGTTGCACCTGCGGGCCGCTCTCGTCGCTCCCGTGGCTCTGAGTCTTGGTGCTGCAGTGCGTGACATTTTGTCATCCGTCGGATGGAAGAGCAGCTCGCCAGAGTCTGGCCGCGCAGCGCAGGAAACGTGGGAGTCACTCAACACTCTTGTGGAGTTGGCCGATGACATGGCAGCTGCTGATTCCGGCGTCACGCTGCCCGAATTTGTCACGATGTTGGACAAGCGCAATGACCAAGAGCATGTTCCAAGCGCGAATGCCGTGACGTTGGCTTCCATTCACTCGGCTAAAGGCTTGGAGTGGGAAGCCGTGTTTGTGGTTGGGCTGAGCGAAGGGTTGCTCCCAATTTCGCATGCCCACACGCCAATTGAATTCGCCGAAGAGCGTCGCTTGTTCTATGTGGCTTTAACTCGCGCACGTACGCACCTCGAGTTGTCGTGGGCTGGCGCTCGTCGAAATGGCACAAAGGCGCATCGCACTGAGTCCACACTGTTGCGAGACCTCAAGCTCTAGTTAGTCCTGCCAAGTGCACCCGCAGTCTGGGTGAGGGTTATTGATGAGCACTCCGACTCTTTGATTGGGCCAGCCAAAACATTCAATGCGGTTTTCGCTGGTCGTTCCGTCATCCACCCATCGGCTGACCTGTTCGACAATGAGCATTGCCGTCTGCACGACTAGACCAATCGGCGATAGATCAGGGGCGCTGCGTCCAACAAGTTGCGCATTGAGGAGTGGCCAGGTGTGATCGTGATCAGCATTGTGCAGGTGGAGACATCGCAGGCATCCTGTTTTGCCTGGCTTGATAACAGAGGTCACTAAGGCAGATCGCTGTGCGAGTGTGCCCACAAGGTGAGGAACATCTCGACTCATGCATTCTTGACCCAGTCTGTAGTCGAACCATGGGTAGTCAGCAACAGCGTCTGGCAGATAGACATGTAGTTCGCGTTCTGGCCGATGCTTCAATGCGTGATTGCGTGCTGTAACTCCTGCTTGGACTCGTTCAATGATCTGGAGTGCTACGAAGTCTCGACGATGACCCACGTCAATACGACTGGCTCCGAAAGTTGTGACGTCTTGTGCAGTGACATTCCGGCTGTCATGTAGGCGCATGTTCACAAACCCAGCTGATGCAAGTGTGCTCGTGACGGTCATCCCGAGTCGGCCAAGTCCGTGGATGTGAATAGCAGTCTGGCTGCGCCGTGATGAATCTGAACGAGTTCCTGCCATTTCTCGCTGCATCAAGATGCGCGGTGCATCATTGTGCGAGATTGCTGTCAGGCCACCACTCGGAAGTGCATGCTCATTATTCGACAGATTGAGCATGAGTCGATTCTGCATCAATTGAGTGAGTGTTCGTTCGCAATGATCTTTGAGTGCTCCAGTCGAAGCCAGTTGATGGACGATTTCATCGAATGTGGTTCGGCCATCGCAGAGTTTGAGCAATGGAATAGCGAGCGGTGCCTTCAAAATCATGCTGAGCAGTGGATGTAAACCAATCTGGACATGCTGTGCATCTCGCCAAAGCACCGGAATACCTGGGGCCAAATGTGGGCGCGTATTTTTCATACTCACACCCTTGGTGACAGATGATTGTGCAAGCATCATGCGTTCCACAAGCTGTGTGTGCTACAAAAACTTTTTCTCCACAGGTGTGGAAGGCGTTACCCCTTGCAGTTATTGGAAAACATGGTTAACGCAGGGTGACAATCCCCAAGTTATTCACCGGTCATCCCCAGTGAATTCGGCATTGTCCCCAGATAGTCCACAAGTTTGTCCACACCGCTGCAGCCCACTTTGTCGCTTTGCATTGCGCCCTACCCTTTCGACCCAATAGGTTCTGATGCGTTGAAGCTCTCGAGATAACGAGCCGACATTCGCAAGGGGAAGGCGGATGAGCGTGTTCGCGCCTCGAGAGCTTCACTTTTTGTCTACCTAGTCGGCTAGCCTGTGACGGTGGGATTTCTTGATCAGTATCCGAATATCGAAATTCGGAGAAGTGCTAGGCGCAAGCGCACGGTCGCTGCGCAGCGTGAAGGCGACAAGACAATCATCTTGGCTCCTCAAAAGATTTCTGAAAAAGAGCTTGAATCAATCGTTCGTAGTTTGGTGACGCGACTTGATAAGCGTCAGTCATTGCAGCGCTCTGATGACGAACTTGAGCGTCGCTCGCATCAGCTCGTCGCCAAGTATTTGGGCACGACTCTAGCCCTATTGCGACCGGATGGTGTTTCACTTCGGTGGGTCACCAATCAAAACAGTCGTTGGGGATCTTGCACTCCAGTCGAGGGAACAATTCGCATCTCGCATCGTCTGCAGGGTGTTCCGGATTACGTACTAGATGCAGTTTTGCTACATGAACTCATTCACCTCATTGAGCCGGGTCACAATGAGAACTTCTACAGTTTCATGCATCGTTACGCCGAGCATGAACGTGCACATGCTTTTCTTGAGGGTTTCCTACACGGGACTAAGAGTCGTGTTGAAACCGATGATCAAGAAGAAGAATCTTGATCAGGTAATTCACTTTCATCAGGGCCGGGTGTCTCCATGGCTTGATGTAGTTCAGCCATGAGGTCATGTGTCTGGCCAGCAATGAAACCCTCAGGGTTGTCGATGTCGTCTGTAGTAGGTAGCAAGTCCGGATGTGACCACAATGCATCACGGTCAGCAATGCTGCGCTGCTGTGTCAACTCTTGCCACAATGTTGCAGCTTCGCGCAGTCGTCGTGGACGAATTTGCAAACCAACGAGTCCGGCAAAAAGTTTTTCAGCTGGTCCACCTGTTGCACGGCGGCGGCGGAATGTTTCTTCAAGAGCAACACTGGAAGGTAAGCGATTCACGCATGCTGCAGTAACCACCATGGTTACCCAGCCTTCGATAAGAGCCAGCAGTAACTCGAGGCGCTCAAGTGCGCTCTCTTGTGCGGGCGTCAGGGTTGGTTCGAAGACATCGCTACCAAAAATGTCTTGCACCTTTTCCAAATTTGCTGGATCAATTTGAGCAACTGCTGCTTGGATGCGTCCAGTATCAATTTGCACACCGCGTGCGTAGTCACTCACGGCAGCAAGGATTTGGGAACGTAGCCACGTGGCATTAGCGAAAAGGCGTTGATGTGCTGCCTCGCGAAGGGCGACATAGAGCAGCACATCATCGAACGAGACCGACAATCCCTCGCTGAGGTTTTTAACGTTGTGATAGACCAAGGCAGACTCTGCGTCATCAGTCAATGGAATGCCGACATCGGACATGCACAAAACCTCGGAGGCAATCTCGCCAAGTGCTTGCCCAAACTGATTACCAAATAAAGTTGCGCCCATGGACTTTGCCATATTGAGCAGGGGAGCGAGCATTGCGCTTAACTCGGGGGAAGCCAACATATCACGCATCTGCGCGGCAGCTTCATCCGGAAGTCCGGCGAGTAACTCTTCAGGTATTTCCAAATTCTTGATGTCGGCTTGGGATGGCATTGAGCCTGCCATGGCATTGGCAACTCCATCTGCGACAGGCTCGACGATTGCGCGCCATGAGTGAAAAGTAGATTCCAGCCAATGTGTGCGCGTGGTTGCCGTGACTTCAGCGCTTGTAGCCGGCATGTTTGTGGCTTCGTCCAGCCAACTTTGTGCCAATTCAGATGCTGCTATAACTCGCGCCGACTGATCTCTTGTGACACCAGGATCGCCAAGGTTGCTGAGTGTCTGTCGGCTGGTATCACGTGCTGATTCCCAGTTCACGCTTGCGTTGGACCCTCCAGTGGGTTGGCGCAACATGCGACCCATCTGCTCAAACATGGCAGCTAAATCGTTGTTGTCATTGCCCTGCGGGGAAAAGCCAAACGGTATTGACATTGCAACCTCCAAGAACTTGTGGTTCAAGTCTGCGACACAAGTGCGCCTCAAGCCCAACTATGCGAGTAAATTGCACGTAATGTCGGCTATTTTCGCAGATGGCGTAACTGCGTCAGGGTTGGCCTGCCGTAGTCTTGGACTACAAGCGGCGGCACTCAGTTAGGGCGTAATGCGAAAGTTTCTTCCTGGATTAACAACAACGCTCATCATGCTCGTGATTGTTGCTGCAGTAGTCCCCGTTCCGTTTGTCGTGCTAAAGCCAGGGCCAGTGTTTGACACCCTCGGATCTGATAGCGGCAAGCCCATCATCAGAGTGACTGGGACAAAGACCTATCCCACAACAGGTGAACTGAACATGACCACTGTGACGGAATCTGGTGGACCGGAAGAGGGCATCAATCTGTTCCAGGCCGTTTGGGGATGGCTCAATCCAGACGTAACGGTTTTGCCCCGCGAAGCTTTGTATGACGAAGGCACCACAAATCAGCAGGATTACCAGGCTGGAAGCGAAGATTTCAGCACGTCGCAGAGTAATGCCATTGCTGCCGCACTGACCTATCTGCATAAGCCTGTCCATACCGAGCTTGCTGTCACCTCGGTTACATTCGATGCCCCGGCAGACGGCAAGTTACACGCGGGTGATCGAATTATCAGCGTTGACGGGCAGATAGCCACCTCGCCCACGCGAGTCGTCCAGATTATTCGTGGACAGAAGATTGGCACTACGCACACATTTAAAGTCGAGCGTGCTGGAATAGCTAGTACGGTCAAGGTGAAGTCTGCTGCACATCCAGATGACCCAATGACCACAACTGATGAAACGAAAACGCCTTATGTTGGTATTGGTGTTGGCTACTTTTACTCCGCTGATTTCCAGATCAAATTTGGACTTGAGGATGTAGGTGGCCCAAGTGCCGGCGGAATGTTCGCGTTAGCGCTTATTGACAAACTCACACCGGGTCCGTTGACTGATGGAAATATCATCGCCGGCACAGGTACTATCTCGCCGCTGGGCAAACTTGGTGCCATTGGTGGAATTCAGCACAAGATGCTCGGCGCATCAAAGGCTGGGGCTAAATTGTTTATCGCGCCAAGATCTAACTGTGACGAAGTGGTAGGACACATTCCTGCCGGATTGACTGTGGTTCCAGTATCAACCTTGAGCCAGGCTGTTCATGCAATCACGGCTTTCAATACTGGCAAAGTAGTGTCGCAGTGCACTCCTGCCAGCTAGGAAGCGGCATGGGGTTACTCCGCGAATGTAGCCAGCAATTGTTCGTTGAGTGATGTCACTAGGTCTGATGCAACTGCAACAGCATCTGATGTATCGTGCGTTCGCTGACGAAGTGCGTTGAGATTTTCTCCAGAGCGCAGCACTGCACTGACGAGTCGGACATCTACTGCTGCCGGATGGTCGACAGCGGCTTGCACAACTTCCTCATCCTCGCCTTGAGGTAAGTCTGACTCGGCGGTGGGTGGAAGAACTATGCGTTCAAGCACAACGATTGCGCCTTCTACGTCATTCGGCCACGCCAATGTTCCCAGAAACTCCTCAAAGTCGTCTATCGCGTCAAGCTCTTGCTCGACTGACGTGAGCGAGAGAGCGCTGTCTAACTCGAGTTCAGGGTTGCTTTCTAGCAAAGCAGCAGTCTGCACAAGCGCAAAGAGGCGCACTGGCTGATCCCAGCCGCTGCTTGCAACATGCTCTTCAACTTCACGAACTACAGCTTCGAGACTGTTGACAAAATCCATGAAGATAGTCTGCCCTATCTCGGATTCAGGCTTCGCAGGGGAGGACTTCATCGTAGGCTTGAGAACGTGAGTATGCCACAACCTAGTAATCAGCGCCGTAGTCCATTAGCAATCACAGTAGGCATCTTGGCCGTGCTGTTAATTGCCTTTTCCTTCATTGCGGGTTTCTGGACTGACTGGCAGTGGTTCGTTTCTTTACATCGTGCAGATGTCTACACCAAGCAACTGGTGATCAAGGCAATCTTGTTTGTTGTTTCTGGACTCTTGACCACGGTGGCTCTATGGGCAGCGGCACAGTTGGCGTACCGCGCTCGACCTGTTGCTATTCCAATGACACCTGAAGAGTTAGCCATGCAGCGCTATCGCGATGGGCTAGAACCCATCCGGCGCGGCTTGTTCAT
>Ga0114962_10001560_pt1 | contig 19698 bp, 20 predicted proteins | sample C_130820_MF_Meta_FD_87017 | JGI IMG/M metagenome (GOLD analysis project Ga0114962, IMG submission 87017) | Freshwater microbial communities from Lake Croche, Canada to study carbon cycling - C_130820_MF_MetaG | ecosystem: Environmental > Aquatic > Freshwater > Lake | place: Lake Croche, Canada... | reverse complement strand
CTAGCGCTTCCGAATCATCGCTTGCTACAACAACTTCCGCTGGCGCCTGCGTCTGCGCAAGCTCTAGTGCTGTTGCAAGATCGGCCTCAAGTTGAGCTACCTTGCTGGTCAGAGAAGCATTGTCAGCAGCAAGTTGATTCTGCTCATCTTTAATGGACTGCGGGATGTCGCCACGTGAAGTAGCGGCAAGGTCAGCATTGGCCTTCACCAATTCGGTCATCGACACTTCAATTTCATCAAGGAAGTTGTCGACTTCGTCTAACTCATAACCTTCTTTGAAGCGCACAGTGGTGAACTGCTTATTGCGTATATCTTCTGGAGTTAAGCCCATGGTGAATGCCTTTCAATACCCGTATGACGATGGATCAAGCGATCCATAATTCACTCCCTAGCGTAGAGATAAACCCGCTGAAAGTGAAACCCGCCTGCTCTCTAGAGCATATTTCTAGCAGGTTGGGCTGACAGATTTAGAGGTTGTAGAAGATTCCACCGAGGGTCTGGAGACCAATGATTAGCACCAAAAATGATAAATCTAGCGAAACTGTGCCAAGCCGAATGGGCGGAATAATGCGTCGCACAGCCCGGAGTGGCGGATCGGTGATTGTGTAAATAATCTCAGCAACCATGGCAACAACACCTGTTGGACGCCACGCTCGGGAAAACATCTGTATGTAGTCAAAAATGAGTCGCCCAATGAGCACATAAATGTAGTAATTAACCAACGGTGCTAAGTAGTGTCCCAGAGTCGACACAGTTACGTCCTAGCTCTGGTTAAAGAAAGGATCCTGACGAAGCTGCGCACGAGCAGCAGCGCCGCAATCCACATTTGCAGGCGACAGAAGGAATACGTCCTTTGTCACCTTTTCAATGGTGCCGCGCAAACCAAAGGCTAGGCCGGCAGCAAAATCTACAACACGACGCGCGTCAGCATCGTCCATGTCAGTCAAGTTCAAGATAACCGGAGTGCCATCGCGGAACTCTTCACCAATGCGTCGAGCATCGTTGTATGTACGCGGGTGAATGGTTGTGATGCGGCTCATCTCGCCAACATTGGCAACGCTTGGTCGCACTTGCTGCTCGAAGACACTTGCCGATACCGGCGCAGGAGCTGGTGCTACTGGAGCGACTGTGGTCTCCTGGTAGGCGTACTGCTCATTGTTGTCGACGTACTCTTCTTGATAACCGTTACCCTCGAACAGGCCGAGGTACTCAGCCATCTTGCGCACTGCATTTGCCATGTTGACAACTCCTTGCTCACGTGTTGTCTAAAACTTACCCGTTAGTAGGCCGATGTCCGAGTATCAACGACCCTATTCTTAGGTGTGTCGCGCCGTATTTAATGGCTTTTTGGTAGTCGTCACTCATCCCCGCCGAGATCCAAGTAGCACCGACATCGCAGGCAAGTAGTTCATGTGACTTGTCCTGTAAACGAGCAAAGGCCGCTTCGGCATCGCCTCCAAGCGGCGCAACACCCATAACACCGCCGAGCATTAAGGCGGGATGGGTGCGCACTTGTTCAGCCAGTTCAAGCATTGATGCGGGGTCACAGCCACCGCGTTGGGCGGTCACCACCGGATCAAGATTGATTTGTAGTAACACTTTGAGCGGTTCACCCCTGCCAGTTGCAGCCTTGCCTAGCGCCTCGACCAGTTCGGGTCGATCAACACTATGCACAACCTCAGCCCACGCCGCCACACTTTTCGCCTTGTTTGTCTGAAGCTGCCCGATTGCATGCCAGGTTAAGTCAAGGTCGGCTAGTTCTTGATGCTTGACCTTGGCTTCTTGATCTCGATTTTCTCCCACATCCATCACTCCAAGTGACGCCAGCAGTCTCACATCCGCAGACGGCCATGTTTTCGTCACGGCGATAATCGATACTTCATCGGGAGAGCGACCAGCGTCCAGACAACTTTGGGTGACGGACTCGCGCACCGATGCCCAATTCAGGGCTAGCTCGGTCAACCTATCCACTAGTAGTTCCCCCTTCGGGCAACATCACGACGAGCCCGCCGCGACCTGTTTGGCCACCACGTGCCCTGCGGAATGAAAATAAATCTTCAGATTCATACGTGCAACCAGGAATGCGTTGAACTGACACACCCCGCTGCTCGAGTTGAACATGCACAGCATGCGCCAAATCCACATGTCGTTCGTCTACTGCTGCAGCGGGATGCGCAGCAACAATGCGCTCGGACAACTCGGTAGATACTTCATAACACATGCCACAAATTGATGGACCAATTACAGCAACTGTCTGTGCGAGGTCAGCCCCGCTTTGTGCGAGGGCTGAAAGCGCTGTCTCAATGACATTCACGAGCAACCCTTTCCATCCGATGTGCACTACAGCAACAACTCTGGATGCGGCATCAACAAGCGCAACAGGCACACAGTCCGCAGCTAATGCAAGCAGTGCTAGACCAGGAACACTTGTCACAATGACGTCACCAGGATCAGCCTTGCCGCCGCCGAGCGCAACCACGACTTGGTTTCCGTGCTGGGCATTCATCACGGCAATTTGCGTTGCACCACACCACGTAGCGACTTGCTCAATGTTTTTCTCAACACACACTGAGTCATCGCCAACGTAGTCAGCAACATTCAAACTGTCGAATGGAGCGAAACTGTGACCACCCTTGCGATCAAGTGCAACTACTATGACATCAGCCACGCGCACTTGCGCATAGATGCTCATTCTCTAGCGAAGGAAGTCAGGGACATCCAAGTCGTCTGGACCGGCAGCAGTCAGTACTCCATCAACCGGAGCCTCACCGAAGAGATTCTCAAAGTTGTCATCGTCATCGCTGACCTGCTCAGAGTGGCTCGCCACATCGGAATGTGCAACTGGGATCGTTGGAGCCTGACCTGCTGGCGCAAGATCCCGGGCGGTTGCAGCAGCAATCGGACTTTGCTCTTGAACGCGCAGTGAGTTTGCAGACGTGTCGCGATTTGAGGGTGGAGCGCCGCCATCAAATCCAGCGGCGATGACAGTCACGCGCACTTCGTCGCCAAGAGTGTCGTCGATTGATGTACCGAAGATGATGTTGGCGTCTGGGTGAACTGCACCCTGCACCATACGAGCGGCTTCGCTGATTTCGAATAAACCAAGGTCACTTGCACCGGAGATCGAGATAAGCACACCACGTGCACCTTCGATGCTTGCCTCTAGCAGTCGGTTAGAGATGGCACCACGTGCAGCTTCAATCGCACGGTCAGCGCCACGAGCCTGACCGATGCCCATCAGTGCAGATCCGGCATCCTTCATAACGCTGCGCACATCTGCGTAGTCGAGGTTAATGAGACCAGGCGTGGTGATCAGGTCGGTGATGCCACTCACACCTTGGAAAAGAATTGAGTCAGCGTGACGGAAAGCTTCAGAAAGGCTGATGCTGCTGTCGGACATCTCAAGCAGACGATCATTTGGAATGACGATTAGGGTATCGACGTGTTCACGAAGAGACTCCACACCTTCTTCAGCACGAGTGGACCGCAAGCGACCTTCAAAGTTGAATGGACGCGTGACCACGCCGATGGTGAGTGCACCGAGCGAGCGAGCTATGCGACCGATGACTGGGGCGCCACCAGTACCAGTGCCACCACCTTCACCAGCAGTTACAAAAACCATGTCTGCACCCTTGAGGACTTCCTCAATTTCTGCGGCATGATCCTCCGCAGCCTGACGGCCAACATCAGGGTTGGCGCCAGCACCAAGTCCACGAGTGAGATCGCGACCAATGTCCAACTTCACATCAGCATCACTCATCAGTAGGTGTTGCGCGTCGGTGTTGATTGCAATGAACTCGACACCCTTGAGTCCGGCGTCAATCATGCGATTAATCGCGTTAACACCACCGCCGCCAATGCCGACGACTTTGATGACTGCTAGGTAATTCTGCGGTGCTGCCATGACGTTTAGTGCCTTTCAAATCTGTGTCCATAACTCTCAACCTCAACCAGAGGTTTATAGTTATGTCAACCTGTAACAACTAAAAGGTATGCCTAACCCCATCGAATATGCGTTATTCGCACTTGCGGCGTGTCGCAGTTTGAACGACTAGCCATGTGAAGAGGGGCGCACAGTTGGGTTGTAAGGAGCGCTGACATTAATCAACTTGTCTCCACCTTTACGAATCTTGGCCAAGAGCGCTCCGGCAACTTTCACCTTGAGATCAAGATCATCAGAGGAGCCAAAAGTTATCCAAATATTGTGATGCATCTGCACCACCACACTGTCTTGTGTTTTGGCTGCAAGACTCAGCGGCTTCCACTTGGATGGCAATCCGGCAAACACTTCAAGAGCTGCTTGAATCGCTTTGGTCTCAGGCTTGGCGCGGATCACAATCTTGTGCGGTGGCCGAGCCGTAGATTCGCCAGCAACGTGCCCTTGTTCATCGACCCAGATGTACGAACCGTTAGCCGGCACGGCAGCAATTGGTTTACGTTCGGAAATTTTGATGAGTAAAGTGTGCGGCCAACCACGCTCCACAGTTGCCTGCCTAACAACGGGCAACTCCATGATCCGGCCATGCACTTTATGTGGATCGGCATCCATCAAAGGCTGCCCAAGTCTGACCTGAGCTTGGTTAAGGACCGCGGTCACCGAGAGGCGCTTGATCCCCACAACCTTGACATCTTCAATGAGGAACCAACGCGACTGATACAGCACCCACCAGGCAATCACAACTACAACACCGAGGGTCCACATGAGCCAAGGCAAACGAGAGCGGCCGGACTTTGGTGCGCGAGCAGCGCGAACAGTTTGCGTCATTGTGCTGCCCTGCCATCTAAGATGTTCAAAATTTCTGGAGCCATCATGCCAATGTCGCCGGCACCTAAAGTCATAATGATGTCTCCCGGAGCCGCAGCTTGAGCGAGTACTCGCGGGACTGCGGACCAGGATGGCTCGAACACTACATTCTCCGCCGTTAGCGGCACATGCGATGCCATGGTGCTGCCTGATGCGCCTGGTATTGGTGTCTCACCCGGAGCAAAGACCTCAAGGACCACTACGTAGTCAGCTAAGCCCAGCGCCTGGCCAAACTCTTTGGAGAACATTGCAGTGCGGTAGTAGTGATGAGCCTGGAAGGCCACGACAACTCGACCTGAGCCTGCAACCGTTCGCGCTGCACGTAGTACAGCATCAATCTCGGTTGGATGATGCGCATAGTCATCAAAGACTCGAACACCATGAGCCTCACCACGGAATTCAAAGCGACGATGTGTTCCACTAAATTTTTCGAGCCCAACTGCTGCACTCGCACTGTCAATGCCAATTTCATTGGCGACCAGGTAAGCAGCTGAGGCATTCAGAGCATTGTGGGCACCTGGAACCCTTAGCGCGATGAGCTGTGAAGTCTCGCCATCGCGAGTCACAGTAAAACTCTGTCCGACACTCTGACTTGGCACCAGCGTGATGACTGCATCGTTGTGCGACTGCTGACCATAGGTAATCACGCGAGCACCTGCACTTCTGGCTCGCTGGGCCACAATGGCAGCACCTTGGTCATCACCGCAAATGACCGCAAATCCCCCGCGCTTAGATGTTGTGACGACGAAGTCAACAAAGGCATCTTCAATCGCTTGATAATCTTTCCAATAATTCAGATGATCTGCTTCCACATTCGTCACGATGGCTACCGAGGTGGGCAACTGCAAGAAAGTGCCATCGCTCTCATCAGCTTCTACGACCATCCACTGTCCACTGCCTAAATGTGCGTTACTCCCCGACTCATTCAGTTCTGAACCAATGACAAATGACGGGTCCAAGCCTGCACTTTGTAGCACCACAGTGGTCATAGAAGTTGTGGTCGTCTTACCGTGCGTCCCCGCTACAGAAATGGTGGAGTGACCCTGCATCACTTCAGCCAAAGCGCTCGCACGATTGACCACTGGAATACCGAGCTTGTGGGCCTGCATGACTTCTGGGTTTTCATTACTAATTGCAGTTGACACGACAACGGCAGCAGGCAGGACACCATCAATTTCTAGATTTTCAGCACTGTGACCAACACAAACCTTGGCACCCAACGGAATTAGTGACTGCAGCCGTCGGGATTCCTTCGCATCACTACCCGAGACATCAACACCCTGAGCGAGGAGAATCCGAGCGATACCGCTCATGCCTGCACCACCGATGCCGACGATGTGCACACGAGACTTCAGCATGTTCATGAGTGGACCTTTGCCAAGACTTCTTCAACGAGGTCCGCCAATCGCACTGATGCATCTGCTCGTCCCACTGACTTACTCTGTTGTCCCATCACGAACAGGCGTTCAGGAGAATGCATAATCGGCATGATGACATTGCGCACATAGTCAGTATTGAAATCGGCGTCCTTCACCAGAATGGCACCTTCGGCATCTACCACCGGAATTGCATTCAGGCTCTGTTCGCCATTGCCAATCGGGAAAGGAACAAAGCAGGCTGGCAGACCAACTGCTGAAATTTCTGCCACTGTCATTGCGCCACTGCGCGAGATGACGAAGTCGGCCGCTGCATAAGCAAGGTCCATGCGGTCAAGGTACGCGTAAGGACGATAATTCTGAGTGGGTTCTGCTGGAAATTCATTCTTCATGCCGACTGCATGAATGACGACCACTTCGTCAAACACACCTGTTTCGAGACACTCCGCTACGGTGTGATTAATTGACTGCGCTCCTTGTGATCCACCAAAAATGAGGACTACACGAGCATCCAACCTAATTCCAAAGTAATCACGTGCCTGTGCTCGTGTGGCATCGCGGTCCAATGTGGTAAGCGAAGTGCGCAATGGCACGCCTGTGTGGCGCGCATTAGGCAAGCTGCCTGCCACGGTCTCGGCGACAGCATCGGCAAATCGTGCGCCGACTCTATTCGCTAAACCTGGTTTAGCGTTGGCCTCATGCACAATGAACGGGACGCGCCCTCGCGCTGCCAAATAGGCCGGGATGGCCACGTAACCGCCGAATCCAACCACAACTTGAGCGTCCACTCGTTCGAGGATGCTGCGCGTGGTTTTGATGGAATCACGAAGTCGCATGGGCAATGTCAACGCATCAAAATTTGGCCGACGCGGCATAGGAACCGCCGGAATCAGCTCTAAACGGTAACCGCGACTCGGTACCAGGCTAGTTTCAAGTCCACGAGATGTTCCTAGTGCAGTGACCTGAGCATTCGGGTGCCTACGCATAATCTCATCAGCCAGGTTCAGAGCTGGATCGATGTGCCCTGCAGTGCCACCACCAGCAACAACAACCCGCATACCCACGGACGGCAGGCTCATTCGGGTGCCACCATTAGCGCTTCATTTCTAGCAAACGACATCAGGACGCCCAACCCTAAAAGGGTCGGCAAGAGCGAAGAGCCACCATAACTGACTAGAGGCAGCGGGACGCCAGTGATAGGCATTACGCCAAGTACCGCAGAAATGTTGACAAGCATCTGCACGGTAATCCAAGTGGTAATTCCAGCGGCAACCAACTGGACATACAAATCTGGAGAGCGTCGAGCAATGCGGAAACCGATATACGAAATAGCACCGAAAAGTATCAAGATCGCACAGGTTCCCCATAAACCGGTCTCTTCGCCAATAACTGCGTAGATAAAGTCAGTATGCGCTTCTGGCAAAGTACCCCACTTCTCGCGAGAACCACCTAGCCCCAAACCCAACCAGCCGCCCGAACCCATAGCCTGTTTGGCATGCGCAAGCTGAAAGCCGATGCCGTCAAGATCATCATTCGGATGCAGCCAGGCAGTGAAGCGTTGCGCACGGTATGGAGTGGTGTGCGAGTAATAAGCGATGCCTAAAACACCAACCACAGAAACTGCGGCTAGCCAGCGCTTTGGCGCACCTACGAAGAAATACACCGACATCATGATTGGCGTAATCACCATCGCGGTGCCTAAGTCACCTTCAGCCAAAATGAGCAACAAGATCACACCAAACACCGGGACGATCGGAACTAGCAGGTGCCTTACGTACTTAAGATGTGTGCGCTTAAAAGTGAGTATGTGAGCACTCCACAAAATCACAGCCAACTTGGCAATTTCAGATGGCTGGAAGCGCACTGGGCCAAACTCCAACCAGTTTGTCTGACCGTTGACCGAAGTGCCGACAAAGAGCACGAGAACCAATGCTCCGATAGAGCCCACTAGTAGAAGAACAGAAAACTTACGCGTTGCCCGCGGTGACCAGTAGGACACCCGCCACATGCAAAATACCCCTACGGCCGCAAAAATCATCTGACGACCTGCAAGCGCCCATGAACTTCCATAATTCTCATAAGCAAAAACACTTGAGGCAGATATAACCATCGTCACTCCACCAACAAGCAGAATAATGGTTGCGCCAAAGAGGATCTGAAAGTTGAGCATTGGGTCTTCAAGACGGCTCAGCAGGTACTTAATTCTGGAAGATCCTGGTGCGAATTCCGTAGCGGTCATAGCGTCTCCAATGTGTTCACTGCATGGACAAAAGCATCGCCACGATGGGAGTAGTCGCGGAACATGTCCCAAGAAGCACAGCCCGGCGCCAATAAAACTGTGTCACCAGACTGAGCCAACTGAGATGCCAGACTGACCACCTCAGTCATTGCCTCCGGCCGGGTATCGATTACGTGGAGCACTGGAACGTCTGGTGCATGAGTCAAAAGCGCCTGCGCAATGAGATCTTGGTCCACACCAAGCAACACCACTCCTCGCAATCTCGCCGCTGCATCAATCACAAGCTGGTTGAAGTCCTGGCCCTTAGCCATTCCTCCCGCGATCCACACGACACTGTCATATGCCTTGAGCGAAGTCTGAGCTGCATGAGTGTTCGTGGCCTTCGAGTCATCTACGTAATCCACATCATTGATGCGAGCCACTTGAGCTATGCGGTGCTCAGCTGGTTTCCAATTCTTCAGTCCACGTCGAATGTCACGAGGCTCAATGCCATGAGCACGAGCAAGAGCGCTGGCCGCTAGTGCATTCTCCACATTGTGAGGCGCGCAGATAGCCAAGTCCGTTACCTCTGCCAACTCGAGGGCTGAATCCCGTCGTTGATCAAGGAACGCGCGATCCACCAAAAACTCATCAACTACTCCAAGCATGGAGACATCGGGAATGGCGAGTGTGAAGCCAATTGCACGGCAACCCTCGATTACATCCGCTTGCTCAACCATTTCAATGGTTGCGGAATCAGCAGCGTTGAAAATGGCCGCAACCTGTGTGCGCTCGTAAATGCGCCCCTTTGCATTGCGATACGCCTCAAAGGAACCAAATAAGTCGATATGATCTGGCGCGAGATTCAAGCACACCGACGCCTGAGGAGACATCGAGTAGACAAAGGGTAGTTGAGGTGCGCCAACTTCAATAGCGAGCACATCCCATGGCTCTGGGTCCATAACCACTTCAACTAAGGAGCGGCCAATGTTTCCAGCTGCAACAGTGCGTTTACCCGCAGCCAGCAAGATGGATTCCAACATGAGTGTGGTTGTGGTCTTGCCATTTGTACCAGTAACAACTAGCCAAGGGGCCTGATGCTGCGGATCGCGTAAGCGCCAAGCAAGTTCAAGTTCGCCCCACACTGGAATGTCCGCGGACTGTGCAGCAGCGACGATAGGTGCAAGCGGTGACAGGCCTGGTGATACCACTAAAAGATCAATGCCTTGAGGCAGCGTCTCATCGTCACCAAATCGGACATCTGCGCCAAGAATGTCCAAGATGGTTGCGCGCTCACGCTGGCGCTCACCTTCATGTGCGTCCACAACCACAACATTGCCACCGAGATGAATGATGGCGTCTGCTGCTGCAAAACCAGCAACACCTAAACCGACCACACAGACACGAATGGAACTCCAGTCGGAGGTACGGGAAAGTTCATCAATATTTTTCTGGGTCATCACAAGCCTTACTGCCGGACCCACTCGGCATAAAACACTGCCATGCCTAGCGCAATGAAGAGTCCTTGAATAATCCAGAAGCGCACAACAATCAGAATTTCTGGCCAGCCCAACATCTCAAAGTGATGATGAAGTGGGGCCATTCGTAAAACACGCCGACCAGTCAACTTGAATGACCCCACCTGCGCGATGACTGACAGGGTGACAATCAGAAAGAGGCCACCGAGTAAACCCAAAAGAAGTTCGGTGTGGGTCATGATGGCCAGGGCCGCCATGGCTCCACCTAAACCGAGTGAGCCTGTATCACCCATAAAGATTCGAGCCGGACTCGTATTCCACCACAGGAAACCAAAGCAAGCACCAGCACAAGCAGCAGCGAATACGGCAAGGTCAAGCGGATCACGCACGGTGTAGCAACGCGCAACCTGACCGTACGCACAATTCTGACCGTATTGCCACACCGACATAACAACGTAGGCAGCGAAGGTCATGACTGCCGCACCACTAGCTAAACCATCAAGACCATCAGTGAGATTAACGCCGTTAGTGATACCCGTAACAACAAACCAGACCCAGAGCAGCAACACCGCAAGTGGAAGCACAACGGGCAAGTCTCGAACGAGTGAAATCGCCGACGTCATCGGCAATCTTCCGCCATCATCAGGGAAATGCATTGCTAAGTATCCGAATGACAAGGCAGCAACTGCCTGTCCGAGTAACTTTGTGCGCGCTCGGATTCCAGTGCTGCGCTGCTTGAAGATTTTGAGATAGTCGTCAGCGACGCCCACCACACCGAGAGCAACCATGAGATAAATGGCAAGGTAACCCGAGATAGTTGGCTGACGCCAAAGAATCAAATGCGTTAGAAAGTATCCAACAACAACTGACACGATGATGGCCAAGCCACCCATGGAAGGGGTTCCACGCTTGCTGTCGTGTTCTGGATAGATAATTCCGTCCGCAGATTCGCGAATCGCCTGGGTATATCCGTGTTTACGCAAGTACTTGATCAAAATGGGGGTCAGAGTCAACGACATGAGTGCGGCCAGCACACCTGCTAGGACAACTAACTTCACGTCTAGTTTCCCTTCTGCGGCAGTTGCGCATTCAAACGGTCTTCTACATCCTGTGCCAGTAGTTCAAATGCGCCTGAACGTGAAGCTTTAAACAAGATGGTGTCGCCAGGAATAACCCTTTCAACAATGTAGTCGCTGGCCTGTGCAAAATCGGGAAACCACACCGATTCCCCGTCCCACGAACCTTCTTGATTCGCGCCAAGAAAAAGTGCACGTGCTGAATCTCCAATGGAAACAAGCTGTGAGATGTTAAGACGCACTGCCAGCCGACCGATACGGTCATGTTCAGCTACAGCGTCAGGTCCAAGTTCGGCCATAGGGCCCAATACTGCCCATGTTCGACCATGCTGATTAAAGCTTGCCAGGGTCTTCAGCGCTGCCGCCATGGATTCTGGATTGGCATTGTAGGCATCATTAATGAGTGTGATTCCACAGTTCAGAGGATGCACTTCCATACGCCACTTACTCTTACGAATAGCTCGTGACAATGCCTGAGCGATGTCAGGCAACGCCATGCCGACGGCTAGTCCGACGGCTGCCGCTGCCAGTGCATTACTAACGTTGTGCTCCCCTAATAACTCCAAGTGCACCTTGGCGGCCTGGTCTGCATGCAACAAGGAGAATGACAGAGTGCCATCAGCATTCGTTTGAATGTCTTTAGCCTGCACATCAGCGCGGTCATTAAGCCCGTACGTGATGACCTTGCACGTCAGAGTGCTCGCCATATTTTTGACGAGCAGATCGTCACTATTCAGAATGGCAATACCTTCAGCAGGAAGCGCCTGAACAAGTTCTGCCTTAGCGCGGGCAATGTCATCAATACTTCCTACTTCGCCAACGTGAGCATGCCCCACATTTGTGACCACACCAATCTGTGGTGCTGCAATGTCACATAGGTACTCGATATGACCAGCGCCGCGCATTCCCATCTCTGCTACCAAGTACTGAGTAGTGGAAGGTGCCTGCAAAATTGTCAGGGGCAATCCAAGTTCGTTGTTTGGTGAACCTATTGGTGCATGAGTTGCTCCATGCATCTCAAGCACTTGACCGATGATGTCTTTCGTCGACGTTTTACCTGAAGATCCAGTTACACCAACTACAACGACATCAGACATCAGTGTGCGCTGATAGCGCGCCAAGTTACCTAGGGCGATAATCACTGGGTCGAGCTGGGTATCACTTGGCGGAACGATGACACCAACCTGCTGTATCTCTCCCGATGCTAAGACTGCGATTGCACCGTTATCCAACGCTTGGTTGATGAAGTCATGCCCATCAACTCGCTCGCCCACGATTGCGCAGTACAAGTCGCCTGGAGCCACAAGGCGTGAATCTGTTGCCACATTTCCGACAACAGTCTGAGGATCACCTTGGACTACGCCATGTGTTGCCAATGCTATTTGCGCGAGAGTCAGATTAAGCACGCTGCACCTCTTCGCGAACAACATCAACATCATTAAATGGATGAATCACACCAGCAACTTCCTGACCAGACTCATGCCCCTTGCCAAGCACTGCAACGATATCTCCTGGGCCGGCAAGAGCTAACGCGCTACGAATTGCCTCGCGCCGATCGGCAATCTCCAGAGCAGTCGTGTTAGGAATACCGGCAAGCACTTGTGCTCGAATGTCTTGAGGGTTTTCAGATCGCGGATTGTCATCGGTCACAATGACAATGTCACTGAGTTCGCTGGCAATGCGCCCCATGTGTGGACGCTTCAGGGCATCACGATCGCCACCGCAGCCGACGATGGTAATAATGCGCTTTGGCGATTGTTTGCGAAGTTCAGACAGCACTTTTTCAACAGCGTCGGGAGTGTGGGCATAGTCAACCACTGCAAAACTTTCTGCAGAGATAGGCACCATCTCGAGCCGACCAGGAACACGTCGAATGTTGCGAGCGCTTTTGAGTAATGACTCCAGATCAAGGCCCAACTCTTGACCTACAACGAGAGCCTCGAGGGCATTAGCGACATTAAAGTCACCGAGCATATTGATTGAACAGTTGGCCATGGGTTGTCCATCATGCTCAATCACAAAAGTTGTTTGACCAGCACTGCTCGAGCACCCCACGGCAGCCCAGTTCGCATGATTGCCAGATCTCGAAACCGTTTGCGTGGGCACATCAATCTGGTCGGCAAGTGTTTGACCCCACACATCATCAACACAGACAACTGCACTACGGCAGCGATCGGAGGTGAACAGCTTTTGCTTTGCCGCGAAGTACGACTGCATATCCCCATGGAAATCTAAATGATCCTGCGTCAGGTTAGTGAATACCGCCACATCAAACATCACATGGTCCACCCGACCAAGTTCGAGTGCATGACTTGACACTTCCATGACAACCGTGTCGACATTGCGTTGCGCCATGACGGCAAAAAGTGCAAACAAATCAGTCGACTCGGGTGTTGTTCGCGAACTTGGTACTGGTTCTTCGTTGATAAAACTTCCGAGTGTGCCAATCATTCCCACTTGCTGACCGGCGTCCTGCAGAAAGGATCTCACTATATGTGTGACGGTGGTCTTACCATTGGTGCCTGTCACTCCAACGATGCTCAGTTGCCGTTGTGGATGACCGTAAACTGTTGCGGCTACTAGCGCCATGTCACTTCGTGGAGCTTCAAGTAGCAGCGTGGGAATGCCCAATTCTGCAGCGACTGCAATCCCATCAGCATCACTGGCTACAGCAACTGCACCATTGGCAAGTGCTTGATCGAGAAATCTGATGCCATGATGATCAAGCCCTGGGATGGCAACAAAAAGGTCGCCCGGCTGAACTTGGCGTGAGTCATGAGTGATGCCCGAAATAGTCGCATCCAGATGCGTACTGCGCTGAGCTTTCTCTCCCACTGCCTGCAAGGAGATGCTGATGCCATCTGGACGTAAACCCATGATGTTTACCACTTTACTGGCAGATGAGACTGCTTGAATGGTGATGGTGGAATGCGTAAATGTGCCAGTGCGTATGTAGTGACCTTCTTAAACACTGGGGCTGAAACCAGCGAGCCGAAGTGAGCGCCACGTGGACCATGAATAATTACCGCGGTAACTAAAGATGGCTTATCAATTGGCACTACACCGATGAACGATGCTGTGTATCCGCTGTAGCCGCCAGTATTGGCGTCAAACTTGTTGGCCGTGCCAGTCTTGCCACCAACCCGATATCCTGCGATTGCAGCGCCAGGGGCAGTGCCATCTGGCGAGACCACCTTTTCTAGCATCTGTCGCACTGCCGTAGCAGCCTTGGCAGAAACCACACGCTTGCCTGCGGCCAGTGGGGTTGCCTCGAAATGATTTGATGAGTCAACGGTTCCAGCAATTAATCGCGGCTCGCGTCGCACACCGTTATTGGCCAAAGTGGCATACACAGAAGCCATTTGTAGTGCCGAAACGCTATATCCCTGACCAAAGGCCAACGTTGGGAAAGTAGTTCCTGACCATTGATTCGGATCCTTCGGGTTGGGCAGGCTGCCACTAGTCTCACCCGGGAAACCTAGGCCACTTAATTGACCAAGGCCGAAGTCCTGCATGTATTGATGCAATTTGTCTTGGCCAATTTTCTCAGCGGCCAAAATCGAACCCATGTTGCTTGACTTGGCGAGGACTCCAGCCAGCGTCAAGTGCCAGACACCGTGCGGGATGTCGTCGTGAAAAGTTGTGCCACCTCGTGGCAGACCACTAGGAATGACAAATCGACTCTTCGTAGTGAAGGCACCTTCGTTCAGAACAGCGGCCATTGTGATGGCCTTGCCAGTTGAGCCAGGCTCAAATGCATCCGACACTGCTCGATTTTGTTTGGTGACATCTTTGGTCTTCTGTGGATGATTTGGATCAAAGGTTGGATAGTTGGCCATTGCCAAGATATCTCCAGTCGCAGGATCCATAACAATGACTTCGCCCGACTTTGCATTGGCGCTCTTGACTTGTTGAGCCAAGGCTTGTTCGGCAACACCCTGCAAGTCCGAATCAATCGTTAGGCGAACCGTTGAACCATTGACAGCTTCCACAGTATGTCGTTCACTGGTTGGAATCTCTCGGCCGCCGACTTGTTCAATTGTGGTGGTGCCATCGGTACCAGTTAGCGAGCCATTAAGTGCGTACTCCAAGCCAGACAACCCACTACCATCATCTCCGACGTAGCCCAGGAGATTCGCAGCTAGAACTCCACCCGGGTAGACCCTGATAGTTGTACCTTCGCTGGTAATCCCTACTAGATCCAGATCTTGGACCTTCTTCCACTGGCTCATTGTGATCTTCTTGGCAACGTAAGAGAAGTGCGTAGTGCCGGTGAGACGTTGAATTAGTTCCTTCTTTGAGACCTTCACGATGGGTGCCAACAGGTCTGCATAATGTGCTTGGCGCGTAATCTGAGAGGGATCGGCAACAACATTGCGCGCCTTCATAGATGTTGACAGCACAACGCCGTTGACATCTGTAAAGTTTCCGCGCAATGCCGGCAATACTGAGGTTCGTATCCGAGTGTTAAGTCCAATCTGGGCATTCTTTGGACCCTGGATGACTTGAAGTTCGAAAACTCGAGTGGCTAGCAAACACAGGAATAGCACAAACACTACGGAAGACCAACGAAGTCGAAGTTCAGGGTCGCGCAGTCTCACCATCAAGGCGGCACGTGGCGCGTACGATTCTTGCTGCTGACGTGGACCTTGAGGCGCGGACATGCGAAAGCCTCATCGCCCTTGTGACGATGCCGCCATGGGTGTTCCCAGTACTTTGCGATCCGAAAGTCGAATGAAAGCGGGTGATCCCGCAGGCACCATGCCCATGCGATATGCAGCCTTTACTAGGTTCTCGGGAGACTCACTAGAAATGACTGTGCGCTCCAAAGCTTGCTGTTGGGATACCAGGTTTGAAAGTTGATTCTGCAATTGCGCTTTCTGAATTGAGGCCTCAGCTGAGCGCATGTTGACAAGCAGCGAAGCAAGCATGCCGAAGATTGCAATACCGATGACGATGAAGATAAACCCTTGAGTTGTTGCTTGCCCTTTAGGCATGCGCAACGGAATTGCATCAGCAATGGGTTGTGTCGCACGCTTAAATAGATTCATGTGCTTGCGAGTGCGCGGCATTGAGACAGTCCTCGGTGCGCGAATAGGCATTGCACTCATGCGGCTACCCTTTCTGCCGCACGCAGACGGACCGAGGTCGCACGTGAGTTTTCTGCAATTTCTTGTTCGCTTGCAGGTTCTGAGCCGCGAGTGAGTAGTTGTAGCCATGGCCGATCAGCCTCAGGAACAAATGGAAGATCAACGGGCGTCGTAGACTCCGAACCCAATCGGAGTGCAGACTTAACAATCTTGTCCTCAAGCGACTGATACGACAGGACCACAATGCGTCCACCAACTGCAAGATGCTCTAGTGCCACTGGAATAGCACGCTCAAGCACAGCAAGTTCATCATTGACTTCAATGCGCAGCGCCTGGAAGGTTCGCTTTGCAGGGTTGCCACCTGTGCGGCGTGTGGCAGCAGGAATGGCATCACGCACAACATCAACGAGGCGATCTGAAGATGAGAATGGTTCCTTTTCCCGCTCGCGGATAATTGCAGCAGCGACTCGTGATGCAAAGCGCTCTTCGCCATAGACCCGAAGTATGCGCGCAAGATCACCGTGGCTGTAGGTGTTTACAACTTCAGCTGCGGTCTGACCCGTAGTGCCATTCATGCGCATGTCCAACGGAGCGGCCTGCGAGTATGAGAAACCGCGTTCAACCTTGTCGAGCTGCATGGATGACACGCCGAGATCGAACAAGATTCCTTGTACCGAGTCGATACCACGCTCGGCAAGCACTTCACCAATTTGGTCATACACAGCAAGGACAAAGTCAACGCGTGGCGCAAATTTTTCAAGACGCTTGGACGCCATGGCCAGCGCTTCTGGATCACGATCAAGACCGATGACTCGAACGTTAGGAAACTCTTCAAGAGCGGACTCGGTATGCCCACCGAGGCCGAGAGTGGCATCAATCAAGATTGAACCTTCAGCTTGCAGAGAGGGTGCGAGTAGATCAAGGCAACGGCGACGAAGGACCGGGATGTGAGAGAACTCGCTCATGCCACATCCATTCGAGCAATGACATCCTCAAGTCCTCGGCCGTTGGAAAGCCTGGCACCGGGGAAGGTGCGCCAGGTTTCACACAACGGCCGAAGGCCAAAGGTGTCATGGCTTAATAGATTTCTCATGGCATAACCAGATCTTCATCCAGCGAAGCAAATCCTGGTTCTTGTAGTGCGAGGTATTGCTCCCAAGCTGCGTTATCCCAGATTTCGATGCGGGTATCAGCACCGACAACAACGAGCTCGCGATCAAGTCCAGCCCATTGGCGAAGTGGGGCGGGAATAGTAATACGGCCCTGCTTATCAGCGGTATCGTCAAAAGCTGATGAGAAGAACACGCGGGTGTATGCGCGCACTTTCTCGTTGTTTTGGGAGCGCTGACGCAATGATTCCGCGTAGATGCCGAACTGTGCTTGTGGCCAGACGATTACACAACGCTCTTGGCCTTTGGTCATAACCAACCCAGGAGCAAGCAGTTCACGGAATTTTGCCGGCAGAATCAAGCGACCCTTTTCATCCAACTTCGGTGTATGGGTACCTAAGAACATGGTCCACACCCCTTGAAATTGGTGGCGACCCTTCCCCAGGTCACCCAGTTGTTCCAGACTACTCCCTTTTACTCCACTGTCAATAAACTTTCACCCATTTTTTTCCACAATTTTCATATCAATCGCATATACAGGCTGCAAGTACAGGGAATTCAAAGGTGGATGAAAATGGAGGGATTTTCGATAGTACGGATGTTCCCACCCATTCGGATCGATAACGGCAAGGCAGCGCGCCTCACGCTAAGCAACTAAGGCTTAGCCACCAACCCACGCGGCTTGGAACACATGAGGTTGCGATCTCGTCTGTTCGCTCCGTCACCCGATACGAACTGGACGATAGCTGGCTTGCGATCACCAAAGGCAGATTCATTGCAGGCCAATTTGGCATCTGCAACACCTTTTGCTGTTGACGAGTAATACCCCAGGGCAAGCCAAACGGGAATTTTGACACGGGCGTTGAAGGCAATCTCCAGCCAATGAGTCGGGGCTGCATAGATACCCACTGGATAACCAGCCTTAGTAAGTCCCGTTACAACACTCTGAATAACTTCTACCGACCGCTGGGAATTGGTCCACGAATTGTCCCGCTCAATATCCAGCCAGACTGGTGTGCCATTGGGCACATTATTTGCAGGTAGGCGGCTCATTACATCATCGAGAATTTTGGCGCCGCGCTGGCTTGCGGTCCCCGTGCCGGGATCAGACATGTTGATATAAACCGCCACGCCATCATGAGTTTGTGCCCACTGCCATTGCAATGCAAAGCAAGGGTTAGCCGTAAATGGTCGACCATAATTTAGGCCGACGATGGCGAAACCGACAAAGGCGTCTGATAAGCGCTGACCACACTGCGGGTAAGAAATGTCATAGCCGCTGTTGTCCAGAGTCCCCTCCCACTCGGGAACTACGGGCTGAGTCCCAGATATTACGGGTCGACTATCTACCGAGTCGAATGTAATAGCATCTGGGCTGAGCCAGGACTTGAGCATCAACAGCAACACCACAGCTGCAACAGCTACAGTGACTGCAGTAAACAGTGACCCGATTAATCGCTTCACACAAGACTCTTGCTTACAGAATCCAAACCACTTTCAAATTTCGGTGTCCCACTCATGACAACGGTCCAGTATCCGCTTGCGGAAAATAATCTTGCCCGAGTCCACTACTGCGCTTCGGGATCATCACAGAACGCACCCACTCAACCACAGTGACTCCATCTTGATTGAGCCCACGAGTCTTCATGGTGAGGATGCCGAAGTCAGGCCGCGAGGACGAGTCACGAATGTCTAGTACCAAGCTTTCGGAATAGATGGTGTCACCGACATATACGGGGGCAGTGAGTTTGATGTCAGTCCAACCCAAGTTGGCAACTGCATGCTGACTCATATCGATGACTGATTGACCCAAAACGATTGCTACTGTCAGGCCAGAGTTGACGATGATCCGACCATGTGTAATCGGATTCTGTTGTGCATAATCGGCATTGAAGTGATTCTGGTTTGTGTTGTTTGTCAGCAAGCTAAACCAAGTGGAGTCAGCTTCACTTATCGTTCGACCGATGGGGTGTTGGTAAATGTCACCAACTACGAAGTCCTCAACGAAATTACCCAAGTCGGCTTTGTGAACAGTCATGGAATAAATTTATCGGTTATGGGAGCTTGCAAGAATTACTGATTGTCTTGGCGACGATCCCAGCGCTCTTCAAAACCCTGCAAAAAGCCCGGGCTACTTCGCTTGTCAGCTACCTTGGGCTGCTCTCCAGTGATCTTCTTCTCGGAAATATTCTTTGTAACAAGGAATAAGCCAAAGACAACAGCAATGAAGCCAGCAACGCCGATGGCAGCGACATTCATAGTCACTCCAGCAATCAGCCCGGCAAGCCCAAGAACGACAACTACAACAGCAAGACCCGCACCTGGAGTTGCCACTTGCTTACGCACAGTACCCCGCACTGTGCCGCGTAGGGCTGATGCAAACTTGGGATCTTCAGAGGCCAGCGCGCGCTCCATCTGATCTAGAAGTCGTTGTTCATGTTCGGATAATGGCATCTGGCACCCCCTTCTTGGACTAACACAACAATACGTCCGTAATTGGAATTATGAAAGCCGAATTAAGTTTCTGTTTCCGTGCGAATCAATCGG
>Ga0114962_10001559_pt1 | contig 19702 bp, 21 predicted proteins | sample C_130820_MF_Meta_FD_87017 | JGI IMG/M metagenome (GOLD analysis project Ga0114962, IMG submission 87017) | Freshwater microbial communities from Lake Croche, Canada to study carbon cycling - C_130820_MF_MetaG | ecosystem: Environmental > Aquatic > Freshwater > Lake | place: Lake Croche, Canada... | reverse complement strand
TCATATGCAATGGGTAACGCCTCCGTCGGCAATAGATTCCATCTCACTTCCGCAGATTCAATTGTTGTAACTGAGATGGAACACCATGCAAATCTCATTCCCTGGCAACAGTTGGCTGCTCGAACTGGCGCAACTTTGAAGTGGTTTACAGTGACCCCAGAAGGCAGATTAGATTTATCCAATCTCAACGAAGTGATTACAGATAAGACCAAAGTTGTTGCTCTTACTCATCAATCAAATGTTTTAGGAACTATCAATCCCTTAGAAGCAATCGTCAAACGAGCTCATGAAGTAGGGGCGGTCGTTGTTCTAGATGCATGTCAATCGGCGCCACATATGCCGATCGATGTTAAGACACTGGGTGTCGATTTTCTTACATTCTCAGGGCACAAGGCTGTTGGTCCAACTGGAGTTGGAATATTTTGGGGCCGTGCTGAACTCCTAGCGCAGTTGCCTCCATTCCTTACTGGCGGCTCGATGATTGAGAACGTAACAATGACTTCTGCTACCTGGGCACCAGCACCTAAGAAATTCGAAGCCGGTGTTCCGAATATGGCGCAAGCTGTTGGACTTGGTGCAGCACTTTCATACTTGACCAAAATCGGAATGGAAAATATTCACGATCATGAAATCAAACTCACCTCGGTTTTGCTAGATAGACTTTCAGAGATTAAGAATCTTAAGGTCGTTGGTCCCACATCAACTGAGATGCGCGGGGGAACAGTGTCATTCACACTTGGTGAAATCCATCCGCATGACCTTGGACAATATTTGGATAATCAGGGAATAGCAGTCCGTACTGGGCACCATTGCGCTTGGCCACTGACCCGCAAATTAGGAGTCCCAGCGACAACGAGAGCCTCACTATATTTATATAACACCGAGGCTGATATCAACGCCCTCGTCGAAGGTATCGTCGGCGCGGAAAAGTATTTCGGATAGCCATGGAACTCGATAATTTATATCAGGAAGTGATTTTGGATCACTACAAGAGGCCACAGCACAAGAAGTTGAGTGCAACTTTTGATGCTCAGGTTCACCATATAAACCCAAGTTGTGGCGATGAGATAACACTTAATGTCACGCTGCAGGGGGAGATAATTGAGAATGTCTCTTGGGATGGCGTGGGTTGCTCGATATCGCAGGCAAGTGTCTCAATTCTCTCCGATTTATTGATCGGCAAGAGTCTCAAGCAGGCAGAAGAAATCTCAGATGCTTTTATGCATCTCATGCAGAGTAAGGGCACTGAAAAGGGAGATGAAACTCTTCTTGAAGATGCCGTGGCGCTAGCCGGGGTTTCTCAATATCCAGCGCGTATCAAATGCGCGCTTCTCGGGTGGATGGCATTTAAAGATGCCAGCGTTCAGGCGCTGGCGAAAAAGTAGTATCAAAAGAAAGTAGGATGGGTTCATGGTTGCAAAGCTAGAAGATGTTAATGAGGCGATGAAGGATGTCGTTGACCCAGAACTTGGTATCAACGTAGTTGATTTGGGTCTTATCTACGACATGATGGTAGATGAAAACAATATTGCTGTCCTTAACATGACGCTAACCTCGGCGGCTTGCCCGCTCCAAGACGTGATTGAAGATCAGACTCGTCAAGCGCTAGCTCCATTTACTGACGATGTGAAAATTAATTGGGTGTGGATGCCACCTTGGGGACCAGACAAAATTTCCGACGATGGCCGCGAGCAACTTCGCGCCCTCGGCTTCACCGTCTGAGGACTCATGTCACAACATGCAGTCTGGGCGACGTTCCGGACTATGACTGCAGATCCATCTGTAAAGTCACAGAAGTTAAAGCCCGGAACTGTCAAGCGAATAATCTCGTATGGCAAGCCCTATAAAAAACAGATAAACATTTTTCTCTTCACTGTAGTTGTTGAGGCAATCCTTGTGGTGGCAACTCCTCTTTTATTGAGAGAGCTCATTGATAAAGGCGTGATTCCCAAGGATGCAGCTCTTGTAACAAAACTTGCGCTACTGGTCGGATTATTTGCAATTTTGGATGCCGGATTTAATATCTTTGGTCGTTACTTTTCAGCGCGAATTGGTGAAGGTCTCATCTACGATCTTCGCTCACAAGTATTTGCACACATTCAAAAGCAGTCGATAGCTTTCTTCACCCGCACACAAACTGGTGCACTGATATCTCGCATCAATTCAGATGTCATGGGCGCGCAACAAGCTTTCACAGGCACTCTCTCAGGAGTCGTCAGCAACGTAGTTTCACTTGTCCTAGTGATTACAACGATGATGATTCTCTCTTGGCAGATTACTGTCGTTTCTCTTGTGCTGCTTCCTGTCTTCCTGCTGCCCACTAAATGGGTGGGGAAGCGAATTCAGGCGTTGACTCGAGACTCCTTCAATCTCAATGCAACAATGTCAAGTACGATGACTGAGCGGTTTAATGTTTCGGGTGCTCTGCTTGTTAATCTCTACGGAAAACCTGAGAAGGAAGAGAACTTCTTTCGTACTCGAGCTCGCAAAGTTGCTGATATCGGAATTCAAACGGCAATGCTCAACCGTGTCTTCTTTGTTGGAATCACCAGCGTGGCGACTGTGGCGACTGCATTCGCATATGGAATCGGTGGACATTTAGCAATCAAGGGATCCATCTCCGTCGGAACTCTTCTCGCTATCACTGCGCTCTTGATAAGACTGTATGGGCCGTTGACCGCTCTTTCAAATGTGCGAATAGATGTAATGACAGCGCTAGTTTCCTTTGAACGAGTCTTTGAAGTGCTAGACCTTCATCCCATGATTACCGATAAAGAGAATGCAAAGGTGTTATCTAGAAAAGGGCTATCTCTTGCCTTCAACGAGGTCGCATTCTCATATCCACGAGCCGAGGAAATCTCCTTAGCATCGCTCGAATCAGCGGCTAAGCCTGAGACAGTGGAGACTGGAGAGGTTCTACGTGGCATATCTTTCACAGCACCTGCGGGAAGTCTTACCGCGATAGTTGGACCATCGGGTGCTGGAAAGACAACGATGAGCGCGCTATTGCCCAGACTTTATGATGTTACTAGAGGTTCCATAACTATCGACGGTGAAGATATTCGTGATTTCACAGTCCAATCGCTCAGAGATTCAATTGGTGTCGTTATGCAAGATGCACACCTATTCCACGAAACTATTTCAGAAAATCTTCGATATGCGAAAGAAGATGCAACCGAAGAAGAGATGATTGCAGCCTGCAAAGCTGCGCAGATTTGGGATCTGATTTCAACTTTACCTAATGGCTTCGACACTATGGTGGGTGAACGCGGGCATCGCCTATCGGGTGGAGAAAAACAGCGTTTAGCTATTGCGCGACTGTTATTGAAAGCGCCAGCGATAGTAATTCTTGATGAGGCGACAGCGCATTTGGATTCCGAGAATGAATCACTTGTTCAAGAGGCACTCAAAGAGGCGCTCAAGGGAAGAACTTCTATAGTAATCGCACACCGACTCAGCACTGTGATGGAAGCCGATCAGATTCTCGTCTTAGAAAAAGGGCTAATTGTCGAACGCGGCAAACATGAAGAACTGATTGCAAAAGGTGGGCTTTATTCAGAGCTCTTTGCGCGTCAAGACATCACGACGAATTAGAAATCTCCCGTAGACAATAAGTCCTGCGAAGAAGATCCACTGTAGGGCATATGCCATATGTGGTCCGTCGGAAAGTTCCGGCAACTCAGCTGGAACATCGGGCGTCAAAGAAGCAAGATTGCCGGATAACAAATCCAGATAGAAGGTAGAAGATGAATCTCCACCTTGCGCATTAGCTTTTGCAATCAAACCTGATTTTGAATCAGTTGGAATGGCAAAGAATGAACCTTGTGGGAGTGAAGTATCAAGCCGTAACCGGCCGGTGATTATTACCAGTTCAGGAGATATACCTGGTAGTTCCGGTTGAGTTGTCGCATTTTTGCCCGCTTTGACCCAGCCTCTATCTACCCAGAAAGTTCTACCTGAAGTGTCGGTGAATTTCGTCAGCAATTCGAAACCGTAAACCCCATCACTGTAATGATTGCGTAAAAGTATTTGAGTTGAGATATCAAACTTTCCGGTCGCAATGACTGGCTGCCATTCGTGAGCGCTGGGATTGTTGACCACTTTCGTAAGTTGGACCGGCTCCATACTTGAGTGCGTTTGAATGATTGTATTCCGGTGGTGACGCGCTACGCCGCGGTGATATTGCCACTGTGCGGCCCATAAACATCCTGCGATAAGAAGTAGTGCAACTAACGACTTAAAAAGAGAGAAGTTCTCGCGTCTGGTCGAACTATTCAATTCCTCGCGGCCTCTTCTTAAGAATTGATGTACCTGGAATGACAGTTTCTCGACCAGCATTGGCAATTACTACAGCGATATAGGGAAGAGTTACTGCGCCAAGAAGGGCAACCCATCGGTAGGGACTAGGTAATACAACGGTCAAAATGAAGCACAATGTGCGGATCATCATTGAAATAAAATAACGGCGTTGTCTCGCAGACTGGTCAGTAGATAAGCCTTTAGGCGCGCTAGTGATGTCAAAGACGTCATCTTCTTTAGCCATAGCGCAACAGTAGGGTAGTTTTCTCTCATGAGCGACTCGGCATCAATCGCACTTGTTACTGGCGGAAATCGCGGAATTGGTTTAGCAATCGCCACTTCACTCAAAGCGGCCGGTCATCGCGTCGTTATTACCTATCGAACCGGGACCCCTCCAGTTGGTTTTGAAGCAGTGCAGATGGATGTCACTGATTCCGATAGCGTCGATTCAGCTTTTACCAAGATCGAGGCAGAGATAGGTCAACCAGAAATAATTGTCGCCAACGCAGGAATCACTAAAGATGGCCTTGTCATGCGCATGAGCGATGAGGATTTTGAGTCAGTCATCAACGCAAATCTCACCGGTGCATTCAGAGTAAGTAAGAGGGCCGTTAAAGGGCTACTCAAATTAAAACGTGGACGACTTATCTTTATCGGTTCAGTCGTCGGAGGAGTCGGCGCTGCAGGACAAGTAAATTATTCATCTTCCAAATCGGGACTTGTTGGAATGGCTCGTTCATTTGCTCGTGAATTAGGAAGTCGTGGCATCACAGCGAATGTAATTGCACCAGGATTTGTAGAGACAGATATGACAGCTGATCTTGATGAGAAGCGTCGCAGCGATATCGCAGCTCAGGTACCACTCGGAAGATTTTGCTCGGCGCGGGAGATTGCAGATGTCGTTACTTTCATAGCCTCACCACAAGCTAGCTACATAACAGGTGCCATCATTCCAGTCGATGGCGGATTAGGGATGGGCCACTAACTATGGGAATTCTTGAAGGAAAGAAAATACTTGTGACAGGTGTCCTCACCGACGGATCCATTGCATTTCATATTGCGCGTCTTGCGCAAGAAGAAGGAGCGGATGTAATCCTGACAGGCTTTGGTCGAGGACTCAGTCTGACAACCCGCATTGCAGGTCGCCTTCCGAAGCCGGCACCCATCATTGAACTCGATGTAACGAATCAGGAACATCTCGATGGCCTAGCGACTGAGGTAAAGAAGCATCTTTCGCACCTCGATGGAGTTGTGCATTCGATTGGCTTTGCACCTGAAGCTGCCCTTGGTGGAAACTTTCTCAATACGGCTTGGGAAGATGTAGCAACGGCTGTACAAGTTTCAGCATATTCACTCAAATCCTTAACGATGGCATGTCATCCACTCTTTAAGGATGGTGCATCAGTCGTCGGGTTAGATTTTGATGCACAGGTCGCGTGGCCGAAATACGATTGGATGGGCGTTGCAAAAGCGGCGCTCGAATCAACGTCGCGCTATTTAGCTCGTGATCTTGGAAAAGATAATGTTCGCATCAATCTCATCGCAGCAGGTCCGATACGAACTATCGCCGCAAAATCAATTCCAGGTTTTAGTGATTTTGAAGAGGTATGGAATAGCCGCAGTCCATTGGTCTGGGATGTTGCAGATCCTGTTCCGGCGGCGCAAGGCGCGGTTGCGCTCTTGAGTGATTGGTTTCCAAAGACCACGGGTGAAATCATCCACGTCGATGGTGGCCTTCATGCGATGGGCTAAGTATTCACGCTCGGATTTTTCTATTTGATGGCGCTCGGGTAGCCTTACGCCCAGACCAGTAGCCCCGGCTGCTGCAAGAGGAGCTCACCGCTCCCACCTCTTTCGTTTCGACGGATTGGTTTGTCGGATGTAGAACTAGTTTCATCTAGTTTTACGCCCCTATGCGGTGCGCGAATTTAGCGGCAACTTGGATACTCAAGCGAAAACCGAACTTAGGAGCTCAAATCACAACTGAACCTCGCATTAATGACCGTATCCGCACACCACAAATTCGTCTCATCAATTACACCGGTGAACAAGTTGGGGTTGTAGATATAGAAGCAGCGTTAGCTATGGCAGATGAAGTCGGACTCGATCTCGTAGAGATTGCACCCGAAGCAACTCCGCCAGTGTGCAAGATTATGGACTTCGGAAAGTACAAGTACGAAGTAGCACAGAAAGCTCGCGAAGCCCGTCAGAACCAGACCCACATTGTGGTGAAGGAAGTGCGATTGACACCAAAGATTGAAAATCACGATTACGAGACGAAGCGCTCTGCAGTCGAGAAATTCCTTAAAGGTGGCGACAAGGTGAAGATCACGATGAAGTTCCGCGGCCGTGAACAGACGCGACCAGAGCTAGGTTTCAAACTCTTGCAACGTCTTGCAGAAGATGTGAAAGAGATTGCTTTCGTTGAGTTTGCCCCTAAGCAAGAGGGTAGACAGATGACGATGGTGCTCGGTCCAACTAAGAAGAAGACCGAGGTAGTTGCAGAACAGAAAGCAGCGAAAGCTGCAAAAGCTAAAGCAGCGGAAGCCGCAGAAGCGACCGCAGAGTAATTTTTAACAAACGACGAAGTAACAGGAGATAAGAAATGCCAAAGATGAAGACCCACAGTGGTGCGAAGAAGACCTTCCGCGTCACAGGTACAGGAAAGATCATGCACGAGCGTGCAGGCAAGCGCCACCTTTTGGAGCACAAGTCATCACGCGTTACTCGTCGTTTGAGCCAAGAGTCATCAGCAAAGTCAACCGTCACTATGACAGCCAAGCGCATGCTTGGTTTGAAGTAAGGGAGCGTGACTAAATGAGAGTCAAGCGCGGAGTACACGCAGCAAAGAAGCGTCGCACAACCCTAGAACGTGCCAGCGGATATCGCGGACAACGTTCACGTCTTTTCACAAAGGCGAAGGAACAAGTTACGCACTCAATGGTTTACGCCTTCAACGATCGCAAAGATAAGAAGGGCGATTTCCGCCAACTATGGATTCAGCGTATTAACGCTGCAGCTCGCGAAAATGGAATGACCTACAACCGCTTCATCCAAGGTCTCAAGGCATCTGGACTAGAAGTAGATCGTCGCGTCCTTTCAGATATTGCAACTAATGATCCTGCAGCTTTTAAAGTGCTCGTGGATGTTGCACGCAAAAACGTTCCAGTTGCTTAAGTAATCCAGAAGCTAGGGATACTAAATCAATGATTGAGAGCCTTCACTCGCCACATGTTGCGCGGGTGAAGGCTCTTATTGGTTCTAAGGGCGCCAAAGAGCGGCGCGAACACGGTCTCTTTATTGCCGAAGGCGTGCAATGCGCCCGTGAGGCGCTGACTTCTGCAAATGGTCCTCAGATAAAGATTTTGTATGGAACAGACAGTGGCCTTTCAAAGATTTCTGAGTTCGATCTCACCTCGGTAGAGATAGTTGAAGTCACCGATGCTGTTATGAAAGCAATGTCTGACACGGTAACTCCGCAAGGTCTCATATCTCTCTGCTACAAACCGAGTGCTGATTTCTCGCAAGAAATCCCCACGGGATCTTCGGCATATATCTACCTCCATGAGATTCAAGATCCAGGAAATGCAGGAACAATCCTTCGCACCGCTGATGCCATGGGAGTCACTGCCGTAATTACCTCACCAGAATCCGTCGATATGTTCTCGCCAAAAGTTGTGCGAGCTACCGCGGGATCACTGTGGCACATTCCGATTTATGAAGGTATTTCTATTGATCGAATGGATAAGCAGTTCAAAGGAATTCAGAAGCTGCTTCTTTCCGCGCAAGCCAAGACTTCGATTCTTGACGTCTCAATATCAGCTGATTGTGTGGCAATTTTTGGCAATGAAGCCAGGGGAGTAGATGCTTCAACGCTTGGCACAAGCGTTACTGAAGTAACTATTCCTATGGCCGGGCGTGCTGAAAGTCTAAATTTATCTGCAGCGGCATCTATCGTAATGTTCACGATTTCTACGAAGGTCGCAGGTTAGAATTACCTCTATGAATTCGGCAGAGATTGCATCGTGGATTAGCGATGCGCAAAAGGCCTTTATCGCCGCCTCTGACCTCGATCAACTCAAAGTTGCACGCCTGGCTCATACGGGTGATAAGGCGCCAATCTCACTAGCAAGCAGATCGCTGGGCTCCCTTTCACCTGATGAAAAAGCGTCAGCAGGAAAACTGATTGGCGATGCAAAAGCCGAGATTGCAAAATCCTTAGCAACCGCAACTGAGAAATTGGAAGCTGAACGAGATGCAAAGGTTTTACTTGAAGAGATAGTTGATATCACTTTACCGGTGCAACGCGCACACCGCGGAGGCTTACATCCCATCTCGATTATAAAAAATGAAATATCAGATTTCTTTATCGAACAAGGATTTGCAGTCGAAGAGGGCCCTGAACTTGAATCAGGATGGCTCAACTTCGATGCACTCAATATTCCTGCCGATCATCCAGCGCGCACAATGCAAGATACTTTCTTTGTTGAACCTATTGAATCTGGAGTAGTGCTACGTACCCATACATCACCGGTTCAAATCCGTACGATGCTTACGCAGGAACCCCCGATTTACGTAATTTGCCCGGGACGAACTTTCCGCGCCGATGAACTTGATGCTACTCATAGCCCAGTGTTTCATCAGGTTGAGGGGCTTGTCGTTGATAAAGGAATCACGATGGCGCATTTGAAGGGCACTCTTGATAATTTTGCACGTCATATGTTTGGACCAGATGTCACAACGCGACTTCGTCCATCATTCTTTCCATTTACTGAGCCAAGTGCGGAAGTAGATATCTTCTTTAACAATCGCTGGATCGAGTGGGGCGGTTGTGGAATGGTGAACCCGAAAGTTCTTGCAACATGTGGAATAGATACTGATGTCTACACTGGATTCGCCTTCGGAATGGGACTGGAGCGAACACTGATGGTTCGTCATGGAATTACCGATATGCATGACATTGTCGAAGGCGACTTACGTTTCACGCGTCAGTTTGGAGTAGGACTCTAAATGCGCGCACCGTTATCGTGGATTAAGGAATTTGTTGAAATTCCAAAGTCTGTATCACCTGAACAAATCTCTGACGCTCTCATTCGAGTTGGATTCGAGGTCGAGGAGATCATCAAGCAAGGCGCGGACCTCACTGGTCCGTTGGTATTTGCGAAAGTTTTGAGCATAGAAGAGCTCAAAGAGCATAGGAAGCCAATTCGTTATGTTGGTCTTGATTGTGGTGAGAAAGAAACTCGCTATGTCATCTGCGGGGCGACTAATTTTGATGTTGGGGACGTAATAGTTGCAGCGTTACCAGGTGCCGTCTTACCTGGTAATTTCAGTATTGGCGCGCGCGAAACATATGGAAAAACTTCTAATGGAATGATCTGCTCTGCGAGAGAGTTAGGTATTGGAGATGATCACTCTGGAATTATGACTTTCGCCGAGGGTAATGTTGCAATAGGCGCAGATGCTATCGAAGCGCTCATGATCAACGATGTAATCTTCGATATCGCAGTAAATCCTGATAGAGGTTACGCACTAAGCATCCGAGGAGTTGCACGCGAGGTGGCAGGTTCGCTAAACCTAAAATTTACCGACCCAGTTGACGCTCTTCGCAATCTCAATTTTCCGGAGACCGGCAAAGGGGTTGCCGCGAAGATTGCAGATCCAACAACAGCTTCTGTCTTCTATCTTCGGACGCTCTCTAATTTCGATTCTAAAGCTGTGACTCCGATTTGGATGCGACGTCGAATAGAAAAGATGGGAATGCGTTCCATCTCCCTCGTTGTTGATGTGACCAACTACGTAATGCTCGAACTCGGACAACCACTGCACGCTTTCGATAAGTCAAAAATCAAGGGTGGACTGACTATCAAGCGAGCAGGAAAAGCACAGCCATTCACCACACTTGATGGACAAGTTCGCCAGTTAGATCCTGATGATCTGATGGTCTGCGATGACCAACAGCCTCTTGCACTTGCCGGCACTATGGGTGGGGCGTTCTCTGAAATTTCAGAGACAACGACAGATATTGCTCTGGAAGCAGTGCGTTTTGATCCGATGTGTGTTGCTAAGAATTCACGTCGCCACAAACTCTCATCCGAAGCATCTCGTCGACTTGAGCGCAGCGTTGACCCAGCATTGGCACAATATGCATCAGCTCGCTTTGTTCAGTTATTGACCGAGAATAGTTCAGCGCAGCATGTTGCAACCAATGTTGATGGTGTGCCTCGCTTTGCACCTGTTGTGAAATTAGACCCTAGTTACGTCTCAAGAATCCTCGGTATTGATGTAGCCCCAGCAAGAATTGCAGAGGTGCTTCGAGCAATCGGTTGCGGTGTCAACGAAAAGACATTTGAAATTAATCCTCCATCGTGGCGTTCAGATTTACTTACAGCAGCGGATTTCACAGAAGAAGTTGCTCGAATGATTGGTTACGACAAGATCCCATCAATCTTGCCTCCTCGTCCACTGCATGCTTCTCTCACTTCGAGCCAGAAGCGCAAGCGTGCGATAGCTGCGATGTTAGCTAGTCGCGGATTAGCCGAAGTGCAAACTTTTCCTTTCACAAATCAAGAAACAATCGATTTTATGGGATTCAAGGGCGAACGTGCCGCCACATATCGCATTGCGAATCCGATGTCTGAAGAATTCCCTTTAATGAGGGTCCACCTAGTTCCAGGTTTAGTAGAGGTTGCTCAACGAAATATCAGTCGCGGGGCAAAAGATTTCGCGATTTTCGAGATGGGTTCAATCTTCAGAAGTGCGCAGAAGTTAATCCCATTCATTTCACCCGACCTGACGAAACGACCAACTCAGAAGATTATTGATGAAATTTTCGCCAGTGTTCCACCGCAGGCTTATCACGTTGCTGGTTTGTTGGTAGGTAAGAATGAGCAGGAGGATTGGCAAGGAAAGGCTCGCGCCTACACCTGGCAAGATGCGATTGCATTTGCCCAAGATATTCTTCAACTATGTAACCTGGAATGGACTGTGAAACGTTCAGATTTCGCACCATGGCATCCAGGGCGATGTGCAGAATTAATCGTTGATGGTAAGGCCGTTGCGCATGCTGGCGAGCTTCATCCACGAATCGTCGCAAAATATGGGTTACCTGAACGCACGGTTGCTTTTGCAGTTGGAATCAGCGCTCTTCCCGATTCACAACTTGTTCGTCCAATAACAGTAGGCACGATGCCCGCTGCGCTTCAGGATGTCGCCTTGATTGTTGACGCCACGGTAACTGCAGCGGAGGTAGAGGCGGCTTTACGAAATGGTGCTGGCGAACTACTCGAATCCATCACTCTCTTTGATCGCTACGACAAGCTTGGAGACGGAAAGATTTCTCTGGCCTTCTCACTCACTTTCAGGGCTCCAGATCGCACCCTTACTGGAGCCGAAGTTACTGCAGCGCGTGAAGCGGCGGTTGCGCAGGCAGTTAAGACCACAGGCGCGGTTCTCCGTACTGCATAAATATGCATATAACTGCATAAATATGCTATAATGCGGTTATGAAAACGGGTTTAGTTGGAGCAAGTGGTTACGCAGGGGGCGAGCTATTACGTCTGCTTGCCAAGCATCCGCATTTTGAACTTGTGGCGATTACCGCTCATTCCAACGCGGGGGAGCAGATCACTTCAATCCACCCACAACTGCAAAGTTATGCCGGAAGAACGTTCTCTGAATTCAAACCTTCTGACTTTCAAGAGTGCGAGTTTGTCTTCTTAGCGTTACCTCATGGTGAATCCGCAAAAGTAATCCCACTACTGCCTTCTGCCGCAAAGATCGTCGATTTAGGTGCAGATTTCAGATTGGAAGATAAAGAGGCTTGGGAGAAGTATTACGGTGGTAGCCACGCAGGTAGTTGGACGTATGGACTAGCAGATATTGAATATTTTAAGAAAAAAATTTCGTCGTCCACAAAGGTTGCCAACCCTGGCTGTTATGCAACATCAATCGCGCTCGGTGCAGCACCAGCTGGTGAAATCGCAGATTTAAGCGACGTTGTTGTAGTTGCAGCTTCGGGTACAACTGGGGCTGGACGAAGTGCAAAGATTGATCTGATTAATAGTGAAGTTTCTGGATCGCTTACTTCGTATAAATTCGGTGGCGTGCATCAGCACACCCCAGAAATTGAGCAAGCGCTATCTGCTATTACCTCAACACCGGTCAAAATCTCTTTTACCCCTATTCTTGCGCCGATGCCTCGCGGGATTCTTTCGACAATCACTGCAAAATTGAAGAAGCCTCTTACTACTGAGCAGGCTCATAAAATCTTTGCAGATTTTTATTGCGATTCTGCATTTGTCACGGTTTTGCCTGTGGGACAGATGCCAAAGACATCAGCTTTAACTGGGACAAATAATGTGCAGATTCAAGTTGCCGTAGATGTGCACACATCGCGATTAATTGTTTCTGTTGCGATAGATAATTTAGGAAAAGGTGCTGCTGCGCAGGCGATTCAGAACGCCAATCTGATGTGCGCCTTTGATGAGACGAGCGGTCTCGCCTTAGATGGTATTGGCGCATGAATTCGCTACCTAAAGGTTTTAGAGCTTCGGCTGTGGCAGCTGGTTTGAAGTCCTCTGGCGCTCTAGACCTTACGCTCATTGAAAATACTGGACCGCACTTTGATGCAGCGGCTGTATATACAAGTAACAAGGTTGTTGCAGCTCCTGTTATCTGGTCTCGAGAAGTAACCAAGGGGAAGATTGTCAGGGCGGCGGTACTCAACTCGGGTGGTGCAAATGCGTGCACTGGTCCACAAGGTTTCGCCGATACTCATCATACAGCTGAAAAAGTTGGTGAACTACTGAACGTTTCTTCAGGCGAGGTCGTCGTGTGCTCAACTGGACTCATTGGCGAGTTATTGCCAATGCCAAAAATCCTGTCAGGTTTGGAAGAGATCGCTCAAAAGCTTCACACCGATTCTCTCGATGAAGTTTCTCGTGCAATCATGACAACCGATAGTGTTCCTAAGGTAGCGACATTTGACATTGTTGGGACTGAATTTGCTGGCGTAGCAAAAGGTGCAGGAATGCTCGCTCCAGCACTTGCGACGATGTTGTCGGTAATCATGACTGATGCGATTTTGCCAGCCACTGCTCAGGAGATATTCACCCGTTGCACCGAAAGAACATTTAATCGGATTGATTCCGATGGTTGCACCTCAACTAATGACACAGTTTTGTTGATGGGAAGTGGAGCTTCTGGAGTAGAAATTACTGACGAGCAGTTAGCAGCTGCTCTTATGCAGGTATGCGGATCATTGGCTGCTCAGTTAATTGGTGATGCTGAAGGATCGACGAAAACTGTTGCTATCACGGTCAAAGGTGCGATATCTGAAAGTGATGCAGTTGAAGTGGCACGGGCATGTGCTCGGAACAATCTTTTAAAGTGCGCAATTTTTGGCGCGGATCCAAATTGGGGAAGAGTTCTTGCTGCTGTTGGAACGGCCGATGCACACATGGATGAACTCAATATTGATGTCATTCTCAACGGAGTACATGTTGCAAAGCAATCTGCTCCCTTTGAAGATAAGAACAAGGTTTCCTTGGCTCATCGAATCGTCAATCTTGAGATTAATCTCAATGTGGGAACTGCATCTGCCACCGTGATGACTAATGATTTATCGCATGATTACGTGCACGAGAATTCGGCGTACTCCACATGATTGTCGTTAAGTTCGGGGGACATGCGATGACTGATAAAGATGGTGCTTTCGCTTTAGCGATTAAGTCTGCAATTTCGCAGGGAATTAGAGTTGTCGTGGTGCATGGAGGCGGACCACAGATTGACAAGGCTCTGCAGAGTGCGGGAATCCAATCCAAATTTCTTGGTGGGTTTCGGGTGACTACTCCCGAAGTATTTGCGATTGTAGAAAGAGTGCTTTCAAAAGAGGTGGGACCTCATGTTGCGGCTTCACTTACAGCTCACGGAATTCCCTCGCAAGCTATCTCCGGACGTGAATTTGGGATTCTGATTGCACAGGCACTTACGGAATTAGTTGATGGATCACCTGCAGATCTTGGTTTAGTTGGAGTCGTTACAAAGGTAAATACGGCAGAAATTGATTCAATTATCGAGAGCGGAGTTGTCCCGGTTATTTCGCCTATTGCATCAGATTCTGATGGCGTGGTCGGATATAACGTCAACGCCGATTTAGCTGCAGCGGCTATTTCCGGCGCCCTCGATGCTGAGAGCCTGATAGTTATGACTGATGTAGAAGGCATCTATCGTAGTTGGCCAGATAAGACCTCTTTGATTGCAGAGATTACTGCATCAGAACTTTCACACCTAAAGTCAACATTTGAAGAGGGTATGGCACCAAAGGTTCAGGCGACACTTGATGCAATAAGTGCTGGCGCGAAAGCTGTAAGAATCATAAATGGAACCGATCCATTGGCATTTGGAAATGCACTTGCAAACAAGGGCGGAACGTTGGTGGTCGCATGAAACGTTGGACCCAATCATTGCAAGATAACTACGGCACACCGTCTATTGAGTTGGTTTCAGGTAAAGGGTCTGTCGTTAAGGGCGCCGACGGAACCCTCTATCTCGACTTCTTGGCTGGAATTGCGACCAATGTTTTGGGTCACGCCCATCCTGCAATTGTGAAGGCCGTGACTAAGCAGGTAGCGACGTTGGGTCATGTCAGCAATTTTTATGCCCATCCAAATGTTCTTGAACTCTCCGAGAAATTACAGAAACTCACTGGTGATAAAAGTGCCCGTGTCTTCTACTGTAATTCAGGCGCAGAAGCTAATGAAGCAGCGCTCAAGTTATCTCGTAAGACCGGTAGGACGAAGATAGTTGCGACGCAGGAAGCATTTCATGGGCGCACGATGGGGGCGTTATCTCTTACCGGACAACCTTCGAAAAGAAATCCGTTTAAGCCACTCATTAAGAATATTAAGCACGTTCCCTTTGGTGATTCCAAGGCGATGAAGAGAGCAATCAATAAGAAAACCGCAATGGTCATTGTTGAACCAATCATGGGCGAAGCTGGTGTGATTGTTCCGCCGGCTGGCTACTTAAATGATTTGCGCCAATATTGTGATGCCAATGGTGCACTTCTCGTCTTTGATTGCGTGCAAACAGGAATGGGCAGAACCGGTGATTGGTTCGGCTATGAGTATTCAGGAATTAAACCGGATGTCATTACCCTTGCAAAAGGTTTAGGGGGAGGGTTACCACTTGGTGCAATGATTGCCTTGGGTAAAGCTTCACACCTACTTGTTGCCGGCGATCATGGTTCAACATTCGGTGGAAATCCAATTGCAACGGCCGCCGCACTTGCCGTCATAAAGTCAATTGAGAAAGAAAAAATTCTGCTTCATGTAAAAGAAATTAGTGAATTTCTCCTGGCAGAGATTGCGCTTTTCCCAGGCGTCACCGAAGTTCGAGGAGCTGGACTGCTTATTGGTGTCACTTTACAAAATCCAGTCGCAAAATTGGTTACTAAGCAGTGTCAGGAGATGGGGCTTCTCATCAACGCGCCAGGTGAATCAATCATTCGTATTGCACCGCCCTTGAATGTGACTATGAAGCAAGCGCAGAAGTTCATCACCATCTTTTCTCAGTGCGTGAAGGAGGCTCACAATGTCTAGCGTCACAGCTCGTCGAGCAAAGGCGATTGCCCTCATCAAGGCAGGCCTCATCCATTCGCAATCGGATCTAGTGAAACAATTAAAGAAGGCTGGATATCCCGTCACGCAAGCGACGGCAAGCCGGGATCTTGAAGAGATTGGCGCAGTTCGCGGTCGCGATACTTCCGGAGAATCTGTTTACAAAATTTCGGATTCCGATGATGAATCAATCTCCAGAACTATGCCAGTTCCCTCAGATTTGATTATCTCCGTTGAAGCAAGCGGAAATCTAGCTGTGGTGCGAACCCCACCAGGGGGCGCTCAGTTGTTGGCCAGTTCACTCGATCATTCGGGTATTAATGACATCATCGGAACAATTGCAGGCGATGACACGGTCTTGGTTGTATCCAGAAAAGCGACCGGTGGAGCTCAATTAGCGAGAGAATTACTGGCTTACGGAGGAACGAAGAAGAGTAGAGGGAAGAAATAATGGCGCTCTGGGGCGGACGATTTTCAGAAACACCTGCTGACGCTGTCTTTGCGCTCTCTAGAAGTGTTCATTTTGATTGGCGATTAGCGCCATATGACCTGCGCTCGTCACTTGCCCATTTATCTGTCTTGAAATCAAGTGGACTCCTCGAGAATTCAGATGCAACAGCGATTGCTCAAGCCCTTCATGAATTACAAAGCGAAGTGGCTTCAGGGAAATTTGTTGCCATAGCTACAGATGAAGATGTTCATAGCGCTCTCGAACGTGGACTTACCGAAAAACTAGGCGCGATTGGTGGCTCACTTCGTGCTGGCAGGTCCCGCAATGATCAGGTTGCTACCGATCTCAAGTTATACGCAATCGATCACATGATTGAAGTTGCTCACCAACTACTTGCACTTCAAGATGCACTTCTTGCAAAAGCTTCCGAATATGGTGATGCGCCAGCTCCCGGATTCACTCACATGCAACATGCCCAACCTGTTCTATTTGGTCACGAGATTGCAAAGCATGTACATGCATTTGCGCGCGATCTCGATCGAGTTACAGATTGGCTTGTGCGAACTTCGGTGAGCCCGCTTGGCTCAGGGGCACTTGCGGGTTCCTCCCTTCCGCTCTCACCAGAAGTCACTGCGAAAGCACTCGGTTTCAATTCAACTTCAGCCAATTCCATTGATGCAGTTTCAGATCGTGATTTCGTGGCCGAGGCCCTCTTCATTCTGTCGATGATGGGTATCCACCTTTCACGTATTGGAGAAGAGTGGTGCATCTGGGCTACAACAGAATTTAGTTGGGCCAAAGTTGCTGATGCTTACTCCACTGGTTCATCAATCATGCCTCAAAAGAAGAATCCCGACATGGCAGAACTTGCTCGCGGAAAAGCGGGACGTCTTGTCGGTAACTTAACGGGCGTTTTAACAATGTTAAAAGGTTTACCTTTTGCGTATAACCGCGATCTGCAAGAAGATAAAGAACCTCTATTCGATTCCATCGATACCTTGCTATTGGTTCTACCTGCCGTAACAGGAATGGTTACCACAACTGATTTTGATCGCGAAAAGATGGCCCATGCCGCCCCTATGGGATTTTCTCTGGCAACGGAAATTGCAGATTATTTAGTTCGCGAAAATGTTCCATTCGCAGATGCGCATGAAGCTGCGGGTAAATGTGTAGCGTTATGCGAATCTTCCGGACGACAGTTGCACCAACTGACAGATGCTGAATTCACGGGGATTCATCCCGAACTTAAGGCCGATGTGAGAGATGTGTTGACCGTTCATGGCGCGCTTGCTTCAAGAGCGAGCAGCGGAGGAACATCACCATCCTCTTTGCACGAGCAGATCAAGGTTGCTCTTTCAGCCACTGAGAAGACAAAGAAGGAATTCCGAGCCAAGGCGAAGGCCTTTTCCGAGATGATGGGTGCGTGAGCGAGGATATGACTGACTTAATTGATGACCTCAAATGGCGCGGACTTATTGCACAAACAACTGATGAGAAGGCGTTGCGAGAAGCTCTCAAGAAACCTATAACGCTCTATGTTGGCTTTGATCCAACAGCGCCAAGTATCCACGTCGGAAACCTCGTGGTTCTCTTTGTTCTGCGTCGTTTCCAATTAGCTGGCCACAACCCTCTTCCGCTGGTCGGGGGAGCAACGGGGCTTGTAGGTGATCCCAGTGGTAAGAATGAAGAGCGCACACTCAATACCACTGATGTAGTGGCTCAATGGGTAGATCGCATCAAAGTGCAACTCTCTAAGTTTATGGATTTTGAATCTGCGAAGAACCCCGCGGTGATGGTAAATAATCTTGATTGGACAGCTCCGATGTCTGCCATTGAGTTCTTACGAGACATTGGAAAACACTTTAGTGTGAATCAGATGCTCAATAAGGACGCGGTATCTGCCCGACTTGAAAAAGATGGAATTTCATATACAGAGTTTTCCTACCAAGTTTTGCAATCTATGGACTATCTCGAACTCTACCGACGATACAACTGCACATTGCAAATTGGCGGTTCCGATCAATGGGGAAATATCACAGCAGGGTTAGATTTGATTCGTCGAGTCGAGAGCGATAGCGCACATGCTCTTACAGTTCCATTGTTGACTAAAGCTGATGGAACGAAGTTTGGTAAGACTGCTGGAGGAAGTGTGTGGCTTGATCCAGCGATGACCTCACCGTATGCCTTCTTCCAATACTGGTTAAATTCAGATGATAAAGATGTCATCAACTTCTTGAAAGTTTTTTCTTTCAAGTCTCGTGCAGAAATTGAAGAACTCGAAAAATCTCATCATGAAAACCCAGGTGCACGCGAAGCACATCGCGAACTTGCTCGTGAATTAACTTCACTTGTTCACAGCTCTGAAATTGCAGAACGCGTTGAATCTGCAGCACGTGCACTTTTTGGACAAGGCGAGATTTCTGAACTAGATCAAGAAACTTTATCCGCAGCACTTGCTGAACTGCCTCGCACCGAATTAAAACAGAGTGACGAAATGCCAACATGGGCAGATCTACTTGCTGCAACGGGGGTAGTGGATTCAAAATCTGCGGCAAGACGCATCATCAAAGAGGGTGGCGCATATCTCAATAATGAGAAGATAACGACTGAAGATTTCCGTCTCGAAAAAAGCCACTTTTTATGCGGTAAATATGCAGTTTTACGAAAAGGCAAGAGAGACCTTGCGGCAGTCGAGCTAATATAGATATTTTCTCTTCTTTCAAAAACCCCACTTTTTACGCATAAAAGTGGGGTTTTTTCCACATTTCAGCGATAAAGCATTAGGAAAAGATGGTCTTCTAACCCCGATTTGACCCCCTAGGGGTGGGGGCCTATAGTTACGCTCCTTGCTGTGGAACGGACTCGGAAGAGGTCGTACAGCATTTCCTCCCGATCTAGGCCATTTAGCCCGTTTTGACGTGCGCTCAGCCATGGACTAGATTTGGCGGTCTGCCCTGAAAATCGGAAGAAATTCTGAAAAGCAGTGCGCATCCGTACCTTGAGAACTCAACAGCGTGCCATAAGTCAATGCCAGAGAATGGCTTTACTAGTTGTGCAAACAATCTAGGGTCATTCTCTAAATAAATACTTCAATGAAGTATGTACCAATCACTATTAATTTAACTATTAATGTGGTTGGAAATACTCGTTGATTTCCTTTGGTAAAGACAAAATAAACGACAGTTTGTTTGTCTCGTAAGCCATGAAAAAAACTTTCTATGGAGAGTTTGATCCTGGCTCAGGACGAACGCTGGCGGCGTGCTTAACACATGCAAGTCGAGCGATGAAACACCTTCGGGTGTGAATTAGCGGCGAACGGGTGAGGAACACG
>Ga0114962_10001558_pt1 | contig 19708 bp, 17 predicted proteins | sample C_130820_MF_Meta_FD_87017 | JGI IMG/M metagenome (GOLD analysis project Ga0114962, IMG submission 87017) | Freshwater microbial communities from Lake Croche, Canada to study carbon cycling - C_130820_MF_MetaG | ecosystem: Environmental > Aquatic > Freshwater > Lake | place: Lake Croche, Canada... | reverse complement strand
TTCAGGCTCTTTACCAAGAAGTCCGGCAAGGCCAAGAAGGGTGGTGCCTTTTGGTAGGGGGTTTCACCCCAAGGGGCTCCGCCCCTTTAACCCCGCCCTGAGTACTGTGAGGAGGGTCTAGGGGCGTAGTCCCTTAAGGAGACGCACCTTCCAGCAAACGTGTCCCCGTCTGAATCCAAGAAAGCCCCGTTTCAAACCGGACCTTCTTCGTTCCTATCATCGAATCCCCCCGATTATGCCAAAACAGCACCCATCGCGATTCCTCCAAATCTGATACAACAATGCCATACCCCGATGTGGTCGTCGCATCCAAAATACTGTTCCAATCCTCCAAAGCCAAGGCCGTCCACGGCCCATGTTCCCGCCGTCCCGGCAATCGTTTCAGCAACTCGTACGCCGCCTGCCGTTGTGCCCCCGTAGCCAGGCGCGGAAAGAAGACAGCGTCCGGAATCGCCGGCACGCGTGCTCCGACGCCCAACCACACCCGCGTCAAGGTCGTCCGTCCCTCCGCCACAACGCCGTCCATGAAGGTGACAAAGGACTCGGGCAAGACCGGAGCATCGACATCAAAGACCAACAACACGGATCCTCCCATTCCCCGAAGGATGGTCGCCACGCAGGACCAGTCTTTCGCCGTCGCAGGACGCACAACAAAGGTCCATTCCCCCTCCGCTAACACAGGACGTACAATCGGGCTCCCCCCGACGATCAATATCGAACAAGAAAAGGAGGAAGACAACCCGGGAAGAAATTCGTAGGGAATCCACGCATCTCCGGCCTCCGCCGATACAAGAACAACACGGCCCAACAAGGAGGCGCCAAATCCTTCCAGGTCCATTCCTAATATCGAACACTACTGTAAGAAACACAGATGGACGCACGCATTCTCATCGGTATGACTTTGTCTATGCTTGCCCTGGACGTCGCGTGGCTCACCTTGCGTAACGGTGCGCATCAAACCTTGTTCCGAGGCATTCAAGGAAGTCCAATTCAGCCTCGCATTCTTCCGGCCCTTCTCATCTACATTCTGATCCCCGTCGCAGTCTACCTGGTGGCAGTTCGAGACTCACCAAGCGAACAAGAAACCCTCCTTCGCGCAGCCCTTGTTGGATTTTTCCTCTACGCCTTTTATGATCTCACCAATTACGCTACCTTTACAAATTGGACCCTGTCAATGACGGTCACAGACATTGTCTGGGGAACGGCCCTATGTACAATCGGAGGATACATAGGAGCACGATTGTCTCGAACTTAAAAAACCATACAAGTAGAGGGGCCATGAGAAACATGAAAGGCATAAAAGGCATAAAAGGCATAAAAGGCATAAAAGGCATAAAAGGCATAAAAGGCATAAAAGGCATGAAAGGCGGTGTTATCATTACACAGGCCTTTGCTCGAGCCATGCCAGCAGGCATGGTGATTAATTCGGATGCATTTTCAAACCATGTGATGGACTATATTCTTGCGAATAGCAACTTGCGAATCCTTAGTTATACGAGTTTATCGGGCATTATTTTTATCGCAACACTGGGAGCGGGAGTCGTGTCTCCGTTTCAAAAACCAAATGTCTTTGCGGGTATGGGTAGACCTATCACGGACCCTGCGTGTAATGTGGAAATCCGGTCGTTCGTGTTGAAAGTCTGTATGTTAAACGATGGAAATGGACAACTTCAAAATTACAAGGTTATCGGTCCTAATGGGTTGGTTCAAAAGGGATCGGATTCCACAGATTCCTTTGTGGAAGAATGTCGTCGTCAGTATGATATGTACGACAGTCAGTTTCACGCCGACAGTATTATTCCTGCCGTTATGACTCCCACTCCTGTAATTGTACCGGCTGTCAGACGCGATGATTACATTACACGCCAATTAATGACACGATGTAATGCCGGAGATCAAGGAGTTCTGACAGCCATTCGTGAAAACATCGCAGGACGAGGAGGTTATGGGATGGGACCAGGAGACAATGCGTCATCGATGGGTCTTTTTTTGATGGAATTAGCAGATGGATTTCAGACGTGGGGAGAGGCACAGATGGCGGCAGCCGATCCCTTTGCGATGCCAGAAACAAATCTGGCAAGGGCGGGGTTTATGTTGTTAGGAATGGAGTATAGAATATATCACGGAGATCCCCATAACAATAATGTTATGATGAATATGAGGGCTCAGACTCAAATGTACAATGGTGTAGCCGTACAAAGTGGAACCGTCAAGGTGATTGATTTTGGTCGCAGAGCCAATATTATAAACAGGGACCATTTAACTTGCCTAGGAAGGCTTCAACTCGCATCAAGAAATCAAACGGCAATAAACGCAAATATTCAAAGAGATATTGTGTACGCCACTGCGAACATTATTGGTACCGGTATTAATGATATTGGGCAGATCGTTGCCAGAGAGTATGTTGGGATTTGGACGTTGGCAGACGGCGATCCCAATATTAACGCCGTGTACACTTATTTGTGTAATTATTATCGGGCAGAGGCATTCGCCTACCAGCGAATGCGTGCTAGTTTTCCCGCGTTTCCGAACCCGGCTCGATTTATGGACGCAAATCGTTTCTTTTTACGAGACGTCCTTTCAGCCCAAGAAGCAGAACTTCAACGAAGACAGGCGGAAGCAATAGCCCGTGCACGGGAGCAAGAACGATTACGAATCGCAGAAGAAGCAAAAATTATGGCCGAACAACAAGCAGAAACAGCACGTGCCTTAGCGGAGCGACAACGAATCCAACGGCTTGCAAACGAAGCCGCGGCAGCGGAAGCGCGCCAAGTTGAAGCAAGAAGGGTAGCACAAGTTGCACAAGCAGCTCAAGAGGCAGCTAGACGGGAAGCAGAACGGCTACGACAAGAAGAAGTGAGAAGACGAGTAGACGAACAAGAAATTGCGGCACAGCGAGCAGCAATCGCACAAGCCCAAAAACAGGCAGAGGTTCAAGAAGAGATCGAGCATCGTCGACGAACTGCGATAAATCAAGAGGGTGTCACACGAGAGATCGTACGCAGGCTTACTCGAGAAGACAATTACAGAACCATGTTTGAAGAACTTCAAAATGATGTAAGGTTAGACCAAGCTAATGTACCCATTGCTGCCGAAGCTCTGAGAGAGGGGAGTAACGGTCCGATGGGACTTTTATTCCGTGCGATTCGTCGACGTGTTGAAGCAGTAGGAGGTATTGTACCTGACCTACGAGTATTACACAGATGTTTGGAAAATGGCGTTGATCCAAATTCCGTTGGACGAGGTGGATATACACCGTTAAAGTCGTTGATAGAATCATTATTTCTTGCCGTCAATGCTGGCAGAGACATACAACCATTTGTTACGGCGATCCGCCTCCTTGTTCGATACGGTGCGAATCCAAATCAGGTTGTGGAAGCGAATGCGGCCTTGGGAATTGCGCGATTTCAGAACTCTCCTCTTCAACGATTTGCCGATGCTGTAAGAATGTCCAACATCCAACTATTTCGTGTCTATTGTGCCCTCTTGAACATTCAACCTGGAAACCTTCCTGCTCCTGCTCCTGCTTTTCCTGCCTATGTGGCACCCGCACCTGCCTATGTGGCACCCGCACCTGCCTATGTGGCACCCGCACCTGCCTATGTGGCACCCGCACCTGCCTATGTGGCACCCGCACCTATGATTCGACTACATGTCCCAGAAGATAAAGTTGGATCAATAATTGGTGTGGGTGCTACAGCAGCAGCTCTTAGAAGTTATGCCAACGCACGATTGTTACGTGCCGGACCCGATGGAGAATACCGAATCATTACAGTTCCCCGAGGTCAACGAGGACCCGCAACGATTGAAATTAGGCAAGGTCCCAATGGGGCTACTCCTCAAGGTATGCAAGAGTTGGCAGATGAAATTATGCTAAGAGTAGCCGGGACCTATAGACTTGCTGGAGGAGGAAGGAGGATCCGCAATTCAGTCCATAGGTCCTCCAAAAAATCCCGTGCTCGACGAACTCGAAAGCACTAGGGTTTATACCTATCCTGGAAGAGATATGAAAATATCCATCCAGAATAAGATGGACCTGACGCCCTACGGAATCAATTGCGTCCTGACCAAGGACACCCACTTGGAAGACCTCGGTGTCGAGGCCCTGATTCGAAAGGGGTCGTCCAACGCCTTTTTGGGAACGCCCACCTTTTTCATTCTGGAGGACGTCCGGTACACGGTCAAGAAAGCCTTGGGGGAAGGATCCTACGGAGTCACCTATCACGTCGTCGATGAAGAGGACCGCCCCTTTGCCCTCAAGGTACTCTTGGACGCCATCAAAACACCCAAGGACGCCCAACTCTTGATCAAGGAGTGTGTAATTCAGATCTTGATGGCCGACGCCAGCAAGGACGAAGCAAAGGGTCCCTACGTGCCTCGCGTCTACGAAGTGGCTTACAATGCGACTACGAAACAGGGCTTTCTTCGTAGCGAACTGATGCGTGGAAACCTCGATTCCCTCCTAGTCGATCGCGTTCCCAAGGACATCAGCAAGATTCTTCCCGACGCGATTGTTCAAATCACTAAGATGCTCGAATTCTTCGGAAAAACACTTCAGTTTTCGCATCGCGATTTGAAGGGCGACAACATCATGTATATCAAGAATGAGCGAGGACATCGCGTCTTCAAGTTGATTGATTTTGGTATGTCCTGCCTTACGTGGAACGGGCTGACCATTCGCGGAGGCGACTATTTTTCGGACACCAGTACCTGCTTCAAGCCGAGTCGCGACATTATGCAGTTTCTGTATTCGTTGACCTTGAACCCCGACGCATTAGAACCAGCATTCTTATCGGAAATTCAAGACATTCTAGTGGCGACCATCGCTGCTCACGATTGTAAGATGGGTGACACGTGTGCGAAAAATGGCTTGACAAATTGGAGGAGCAGTTACAATTTTCTAAATCGCGACAATTTGTCGTTCCCCAAGGGGGCACCAAAAAATGTCAGACATACGATGCGTGCTTTACGAACGAAACTGAAAACAAAGAAGCATAAGAAGACATAAACATTAGTCTTCCCGCAACAAGTTTCGAAAGGCCGTTTGACTTTCCGCACCCTCTGGATCGATCGTTTTCAAAAACGCTCGATTCGCGTCTCTTTGAGACAAACATTGTCGTCCGTGATAGTCAAAGGCTTCTTCAATTTTAGAAGAGCAACCGGCGATATCAACATCGGAATAAAAATACCCATAGTCCTTGAAGGCATTCGAATTATGAACAAGAGGAAAGCCGTAATACATGAGTTCGTAATACAGGTAGTTCCATTCATTGTACAGTTGGTGCGATACAAAGATGGGCACCGTATCTTTTCGATTAAAATACATCAAAATTTCGGCAATGTGAAGGCTCTTGAACCTGCGAATCTTGGATTTGACTGCAAGGTTGTCGAGAAGATGGTCGGTGTGCGGACTCTTGGACGGAAAGTTGAAGACAAAGACTTCATTGATCAAGGAAGGCCGTTTAAGAAAGAGGTGCTCCGCTGCCATTATCGGAATCAAGGAGGTTTTGACAATACTCATGTTGGGTTCCAGAACAACGATTTCAATCTTGGGTGTAGGATGCGTGCGAGGTGTGTAGAGCAAGGAGTCGATCGAATCTTTGAAGCGATGGACCGTTTCGTGTTCTAAAAGAGCCGGCGACCAGAGATGAGGGACCGGATACGCCTTGACGCCTCGCATCAGTTCTAGGTAGGTTTTCATGAATTCGTAGGAACCAATGTACCAGATTTCGTCGACGGGACGCTCCTTTCCGATAATGGTATTGCGAGCCGTTCCTTCGATACAGATCTCTTCTAGGTGAAGAAAGAGGGAGTTGCCACAGACGAATCCCACGACGTGAACGCGATGCTCTTTACAGCGTACATATAGATCCTTCGAGATGCCTTTTGCGACCGTGATAATCATGCGATACTCTTGAAGGGGGAACACGGTGGGATCTTCCGAGATGGTCTTGATTTCGACGTCCATGGAATCTAGTTTCGTATACTTGTCGTTATAGCATAACAAATCAGCAGGAATGCCGAGATTCTTGTATGTCTTGTATAAGAAATAGGCATTTTGAATCAGTCCGTTGCTGAACATGCCTGTGTCTCCAATAATAATTCCGATGCGTCGCGCCATGATTTACGAGGCTGGCGATTCCTTGTTCCGAACTTTGACGCAGAAAAAATGACAAGTCCCTGACATTCCCTCCTAACATCCAAATGGAGTCAGATTCGATCGTACACGCTGTCATTCGCAAGTTTCAGGAGCGATCCGCAGTCGGACAGAAAAAGTATGGCACCACCTTGGATCGTACAGATTTGAAGACCTTGGATTGGATTCAACACGCTCAGGAAGAGTTGATGGATGGAATTCTGTATTTGGAAAAGTTGAAGCAGCTGATGGCAAAGGATCCGGGAACAACCGAGTAAAAAATGAACATTTTTTTAAGGGTGGTATACCAGGTATGCAGCAGTGTTCTTACAAGACCAAGAAAGGTGAGCCTTGTAAGAAGAAGCAAAAATCCCCCCTTTGCCATTATCATCGACAGTATGGTTCTGACATCACACTGTCTCCTACCATTTCGGAGGACTTGAATGAGTTAGAAGAGGAGTTACAGGCATCTCCGAGCGAGTTACATGAATCCCCCCAGGAGTCGCCTCAGGACGCAGTAGCCGAATCAGTGGCCGAATCAGTAGCCGAATCAGTGGCCGAATCAGTGGCCCAAGCAGTGACCGAATCAGTCGCAGAATCAGTGGCCGAATCAGTCGCAGGACCAACAATCATCGGTACCTATACAGAAACAGACGAGGTATTTCTATATGTCGAAGAAGTACAATCGCCCCCGGAAGAACATCAACCAGCTCTTACACCCTATGTAGAAGATAGACCGTCTCAAGACGTAGAAGATTTCCCCAATATTATTGAATTGAAGCCCGTAAATGTCATTGAACCCAAGGCTTCCCGATCAACGTCACTATTTCGATGGTTGCCTGCCCTTGCCATCGCAGGTGTCTCCATTGCAGTACTTGTTCACGTGGTTCGTAATCGCACCTAGGCCTTAGACAAAGGGATTCGCCGCCCACTGAAGCAGCGCCTGTCGCTCCCGTGGTCGACATTCGAGGTCACCTGCCCGACAGCCCGCCCGCACGCCCCCCGTGTGGCGGGCAATAAAGGACCGCCACCGACCGATTTGTATGGAATCCAGGTCCGGAATGCGGCGTCCCAGCCAGTACCGACAATACCATTGAAACCACCCACGTTCATCTGGATTTTTGCTTGCGTCAGACAAGATGTCGCGTCCTTTACCTCCTCTTCGGGCCTTTCGCGTACGCGAAGGCACCCATCCATTATCTCGCCATACGGAAAGCGGTTGTCGCGACGCCACGCCAAAGTAATTACAATCCTTGACATTGGGTTCCCCAGGAGACAGGCGTCCCGCGGCCGCCGCGTAAAGAAACCACTCTTGCGGAAATTCAGCGGTGCAGTCGTTTACATACGCTCCTTCAAAGGCCCCCATAAAGAGTATTTCGCCGGGCGTTAGTGCCGGTTTGAAGGTGGGGTCAAAGTCCGCCCCCGGATCTGCTTCCAGCGTGTACGTGTACCCGCGACGCAAGGCCATCCTGGGTGCCCCACGTACCACCATTCCTTTCCGAAAGGAGGACAACGGTTTGCCGTGCTTCAAGGCGTTCTGTGCGATTGCCTCGGCCATCTACAGGTTCCAAGAAAATAATTGTCTGTCCTTAATATACATGGCCACCAGAACTGCATATGAGATGATACATGATCCCACAGAAGAAATAACGTATTCAATTAAAACCTTATCGAATGATTACATAGAGTATGGTCATTTTATTGATGTGAATGATCAAGGTTTATTTAGGTTTTATATAAATTTTCATATCCAACTCATTGATCCAAATGGCAAGGAATTTACTTTATTACAACCGTTAAATGAAGAAGAGATAGAATGGAATTTGGAAGAGGATAAAATCTATATAATTGAAGACGATACTCTTGGTGTAATCATATGTAAGTTATTGGAAGAAATAGATGACACACCCAATGATGTCGAAGACAATGATCTTACTAATTATACGAGTTATAAGTTTATGTTAAGTAACGGTGAAACAATCACGAGAAAGTTTGAAGACATTGACTTTTATGAAGTTCCTGAAGATCATCCTTTTCCAGCACGCCCTGCACCCCCTGAGCGCCCAGCACCCCCTGTGCGCCCCGCATCAAACGAGGGCCTTGAGGACCGACTCCCCGCCGAGTTTAATCCGTTATTAGAAGCGAATTCATGTCCTATTTGTTTCGAACTTTTTTTCCGACCTATGACACTGCCGTGTGGTCACACCTTTTGTGAAGGATGTTTGACAATAATGAGGGGTAATGTATGCCCCACCTGCCGAACCCTCTTTAACCGGGCCACACCGTTAAAAGAAAACAATACGATAAGGGCGACGTGCGATCTTCTCAGAGAAAAGGGTAAAGCCTCCGGTGGAAGAAGAGGAAGAACGCGAAGAGCAAAAAGGGCCCAAAGGAAACGATCCACTCGCAACAAAAAATGAACCTCATGTTCTTTCCGAAACAACTCGCACAATGGCGACTAAAAAAGTCAAGCAACCGACGCTTCTAAGCGTCCTTTCCAAAGATTCCAGTCCCACATTGGTACTAGAATCTGCTACAAAGAAAGTCGTTCGAAAAGTCAAACCCGTGGCAAAAGGGCAGACGACACTGGTCGCAGAGTCAGCAACAGAGACCGTTGAAGCACCGTTAGAAGAGTCGCCCTTGACCTCCGAAGATCCGGACGTTGTCGCCTTTTACGCGTCCAGAACTCCCGCAGAACTGAGAGCCCACGTCCTCGCGACAGAGAAATTAGCCACAAGTTACAATGTTCGCAGGACTCGCGGATTCCTGGAGTGGCAAAAGATGCGCGCAAAGTGAGCGAAACAGGTGAACCGATTTTTTGGATACATTTTGCTTAATATCGGTGATCCAGGTCCGTAAATATTTGTTGCCATCAAGGACGCTGTCGGCGGCCACGAGTTGCTGGATGGGAATCCATCGAACTTCCGCGATTTCTGCGACAGATCCGGGCTTCACCCCCGTTTTTCGTGCCTCGTCCTTGACGATGGCGTATCGAAAGAGATACGATTGCGATCCTTTCGAGATCTTGAACAGTTCCGGGATGACGGTGTAGTCATCCGTGGTCAGACCCGTCTCTTCGTGGACCTCCCGTTCAGCGGTTTGAAGGTCGGAGGTATCGTAGGGTTCCCGATGTCCTTTGGGGGGACCCCATTTCCGGGATCGCGCATCAAAGACGCAGAGAAGGGACCCGAGATCGGGCGAGAGGATCAGCAGACCGGCTCCGGCGTAGTTCATGACCTACTCTGGCATAGATTTTGGAGGTTTAGCCCAACCCCACCAAAAATTGAGGTAAAACGCCCAAAATAAATTTATTCACTACCCCTATCCCCGCACTGACCCATTCGTACTTCGCCATCTCCCGAACCGCCCTTCAGCGACAAGTCCGCCTCTGGCAACAACACCTTCCTCGCATCACGCCGCATTATGCCGTGAAATGTAACAACGACCCCATGCTCATGCGATGGATGACGGAACTTTATCCCGGTATAGGATTCGACTGTGCCTCTCTCAGAGAGGTCCAAGAGGTTCTCCCCTTTGTTCCTGCTCGCAGCATTATCTACGCACAACCTTGTAAGAAAGAAGAGGACATCCTCGAGGTTCAACGGCGACAGATTTCGACCACGGTCGTGGATTCCGTCGAGGAGGTGGAAAAGTTGGGAGGGCGGTGGACGGGAGACGTGCTGGTGCGTCTTCTGGTCGAAGATAAGGGAAGTAAACAACCCTTTGGGAAAAAGTTTGGGGCACCGATGATGTGGCTCCCCGCCCTGTACAAGGCAGCCAAGTACCATCGCGTCAATATGACAGGGTTCAGTTTCCACGTGGGAAGCGAATGCCAGACGCCCCACCAATACGCGAACGCGATTGAGGAGTGTAGGAACGCACAGAGTATTGCCAAAACATTTGGGTTCCACACCAACACCGTGGACATTGGCGGAGGATTTCTACCGGAGGAGACGCAGTTTGCAAAGGTTGCGACGACGATCAAGGAGGCCATCAAACGACACCTGCCAGATCCGGCGATTGACTGGATCGCGGAACCGGGTCGGTTTATGGCGGCTCCGACGCACACGCTGTATACGCGCGTCATCGGCAAAAAACCGGTGTGGCCTCCTCCAATAACCGACGATGAACCCGCATATCGCATCACGATTGACGAATCCGTCTACGGATCATTCAGCAACATTCCGTTTGATCAACAGACGCCCGTCCTCGAACGGGTCCGGCTAGGATGCCCTCACGAGCCTGTCAGACCCACCATTGTGTTTGGTCGTACCTGCGACAGCGGAGACTGTATTGGAGAGCGTATCATGCTTCCGAACGTGGAAGTGGGGGACGTACTTCGCATTCGGGATATGGGGGCCTACACCACTGTAACGGCCTCTGAATTCAATGGCTTTCCGAAACCGCACAGGAGGTATGAATAACAAACGGGTTCAACCAAAAAAGGAGCTTGTAACCTATTCGCACACGACGGAATCACTCCACCAACATCGGAAGTGAGTGTGAGAGACACAGGTCCGCAATGGAACGCATCGTGTCGATGCCAATGTCCCCTGTGCCAATAAAGGCGTGCCGATCGACACAGGACCCACAGCAGGCCGACGAGTCGTTAAAGTGAACCAGCGAAGTCAATCCTGGATGTTCCATTGTCAGACGTCGCAGGTAGTCGAGTGGGTCCGCCCCCGCCGCAAAGACGTGGCAGGTGTCGACGCAGATCCGCAGACGATCCGAGGCAAACGAACATACAAAGCCGACAAAGTCGTCGTAGGCCGTAAGCATCTCGGTTCCCTGTCCTGCCGGCGTCTCCAAGAGAAGGGGACATTCGGGCGTCGCAGAATCAAGGGCCCGCAACACATTGGCACGCATGTTGGCCATTGCCACGTCCAAGGGAAGCGTGGTGGATTTGCCGACGTGGACGACGACGCCTTTGAATCCCGCGGCTGCAGCGCCCCGCAGATTCTTCTCCAGCAGCGCCACACCATAGTCGTCTTTGACGCCTGGTGTGGCACATAGGTTGATAATGTATTGAGAATGAACATACAGCCGAACCCCACGACGCTCCACGGCCGCCCGTGCTCCCGCCAAGTCAGCATCGGCCAGGTTCATACGACTATTCATACCGGACCCTAGGAAGATTTGATAGGGACGATCGACCGGCAATCCTTCCGCGGTCGCCGTCAGCGTCTTCTCCTTGCTGACGTGATGTCCAATCTTGTACTCATGTTGAAGAAGTTGGCCTGGAATCGTGGACCGTTCCACGGACGCGTCAAGAAGTTGGCGCGCAGCCGTAGTCAGAAAGGTCTTCATCGCGCCACGTTGCGTCCACCCCGCAAGACTGGCGTGCCATACGGTCTCTTGAAGAGGCAACACCAAATACAGATCCGTCGCTGCGTCGCACAAGGCTCCGTACGCAAAGACTTGAAAGAGAAAGTCGCCCCAGTTCTTCTTCAAGAGCCCCGTGAGTTTCATCTCAAAGATCTGCGTCGCTGTTTGTGCGTCAGGATGCCCCTGAAGACGGTCCACGGCAAGTTCCGTGTCGTAGACAAGGTCACCGACGACCACCGCATCCATCCGAGTTCGCGTCTTACGCAAGGCCTCCAGGAAGGGTTCCGTCGTCTTGGATTTCAGGACCTTGGCTTTGGACACCGTGGTCGCGGCAGGATACCAACGAAGCACGGCTGTCCACAGCGTCTCGACAGTAATCTCAGCGACCGGGGACTGAAGCATCATTTCGGCAACATGTCCGAGCAAGGAATAAGACTCCTCCTTCGGAAAAATGGAAAGTAAGGCGGAAGGATATTTGCCCGTCTCACACTCAGGCATGGTAACCTTTGGAAGCATCTTCTTCAGAGCGGCCCGTTGGGCCGTCTGAAGAGAGGAAAGAAGTGCACGTACACGGATGGAATCGGAAGACATTTGGAAAGGCTGTCTTACTCGAGTGACACCGGCACGCTTTCAATTTTTCAGCCTAGTTCCATCTCATCTCATAGCGTTTATTCCACTTTTGCTGGGCCACAAATCCGGCCCCCTCATACAGCCGCAAGGCCGCCACGTTGTCCTCGTGAACCTTTAGAAGCACGCGTTCATATCCCCGGTCCTTGGCGGAGACCAGGACGGATGTAAGAAATCTAGCCGACGTTCCCGTTCCTCGACAGTCGGGAGCGACCCAAAAGGACGAGAGGTATAGGTGACCGGACCGGGTTTCATCGGTCCGACAGTAGGCACGCAGGGCCGTATCGGAACACCAGGCGTGATAGTGAGCCCCCGGCACGTGTTCGGACCACCAATCTGAGACCGTGAAGGATGTTTGGCGGTACAGGGCAATCTGCGGAACGATTCGCTGAAGATGGGGGACCGGGAGCAAACGTTGAAACAGCAGTGGGATAGTAGTTCTATAGAAAATTTCTTAGACCGAGGGACGTTGACCTTTTTTCAGTCTAAACAGGAGTCAAGAAGCACATATAAGGGGCTCCGCCCCTTTGACCCCAAGGGGGCAAGCCCCCTTTGACCCCAAGGGGGCAAGCCCCCTTCGACCCCAAGGGGGCAAGCCCCCTTTGGACCCCCACCAATAGAACCCAAGACGGGGTTAAAGGGGCGGAGCCCCTTAAAGGTTAAATCCTTTAGCGGTATTTCTACATCTATTTCACCTTACACGATGTAAGGTAAACAGAGTTTTTAAAGGGACGGAAAGAAAAACGCATTCAAGAATATACTCATGGCCTCAAGTTATATGAATATCCCCGGAGTTAAAAACATGTTCCCAGAAGGCATCCCGAATAATCACAGCACCAACCCCAAGGACATAATGGCACATGTGCGCCAACTCCAATCCCAAAGTCACCAAACCACCGCGGCTTTAATGGGTATTTCAAGACGACTCAATGCCCTTGAAGTCGCGATGAATATGAAAGGGGGGTCGAGACGTTCTCTTCGTAAGAATCGTAAGTCTCGTCGTAAGTCTCGTCGTAACACTCGTTAGACAACACCATAAAACCATAAAATCAAATATTTCAAAGCCTGCGTAAAGTGTATCGTATTCCCTATACGCAGGCGTGGCCGAATGGCAAAGGCGGCGGTCTTAAGATCCGCTTCGAAAGAGTATGGGTTCAATCCCCATCGCCTGCACTTACACCCTTAGTTCAGTGGCAGAATGCTTCCCTTCCAACTCGGACAGTGGCAAGGAAGTGGCACGGATTCGATTTCCGTAGGGTGTACGTCATAGATCGATGGTCTTAGACCATGGATCTGTGTAATAGTCCTTTTAGACCGTGAACATTCAAAACGGGCATGCCCATTTTTAATCTTCAACAGTCTATAATATCGCTCTCCCATAGATGCAAGCAGCCTGGCGCGCCATGATTGGGAAGGATCCTATTCTGGATCAGAACCCTCTGGAATCGGATACGACGATTCCTGAAGAAGTATGGGATAGACGGTATCAGAATCGAGAGCCCGAGGACTTGGAATGGATCCCAGAAGGAGAGGAGTTCTTAACCTCCATCTTTGCCAAAATCGATTTATTTCGGAGAAAGATAAAAAGTCCCGATTACGATTATTTTCCGGATCTTATACAATTACTGGGAGAGATTGAAAATATCCGGTTTTTTTCAACACATAAGCAAATGGCGATGGAACTAACCAATTACGTAAAGAAACTCATTCGGAGACAGTTCCATCTTCCTATAGAAGAGGCGCGTTCACTCGAGCAAAGAATTCGGCACGCGATGAGCACCCGTGAACCAACCCTTCCTTCTGTACGCGCGACAGTCGCCAATAACGGACCTCTGAAGGAAATCGGAGCTGGTGGCTTTGGAACCGTCTTGAGACCAGCCTTGCCTAATATCAACAATACAGGGGCTCTCCAAGAATTTCCGAAGAATGTGACCAAAATCTTTTACAAGAAGGAGGACCTGGACAAGATTCTCGGAATTGCGCCCCTTCTTCCAGAGATTATGGGGCCCAATGAAGGACACCGCATGACTTCCTATAAGCGAACAATTAAAGGAAGAAATATTCCGGTAAAAACACGCAGGAATCTAAGTGTCGGAGATGAGAGTGATTTGTTTGCGCTTCGCATGCCCTATCTCGGAACAACGATCGGTCTTATAAAAAACGCAGAGACCGAGATTCGAAGACTTCCTTTTCTGACTCTTATCGTACAGATGCGAAAGGTATTGACGCAGGTTCAAACCTTGTTCCAACACGATTACATTCACGGAGATATCCGAGATTCCAATGTTATGATTGACCCTTTGACTGGAACAATCACAATTATTGACTTTGATCTGCTAAGTCGAACAGATTCCTTTGGCATTTCAGGTGCTTACAATAACCCTCCAGAAGTATTGATTGGTGATCTTTCAAATCAAGAAAAAATAAGTTATTTGAATAATTCCTATCGTTTATTTTCTCATTTTCAGGAACTGTACCCTAACAAGACCGCGTTTAAAGTAGGTATGATCGATGCGATAAAACAGAATCGTGTACTAAAGAACCGGGTTGGCAGGGAAATATTTGGGCACTTGTTTTTCGCCACCTTTGACTCCTTTGGTCTAGCCTGTACGTTGTTGAGGCTCTTGAAAGAGGTCTACCCTGGTTCGATATATTCGACAAAGGCAGAATTGAAAGTTCTGTTGTCCATTACCACCCAAAACCAGGTACGACCGTATACAGAGGATCAACTGAACGCCTGTACAGACGCCATGTATGCCATGATCCACGGCGTTCTTCTTCCACTTGCCACCATAGAACTGAGAGTTCGCAAGAAGATACCAGAAGTTATGGATACCGTCGTAATGATAGAAACAAACTTGCGAACTGCCATGGGGCCTGTGAATCACGTCGCTGGAAAACGTCGTAGGACCAGGCGTTCTTCCAAGAAATAAACCATACAACCTCATTCAAAAAAAATACCCTCCTTCCCTAGATGCAAGCAATCTGGCGCAAGGTAACGGGGAAGGATCCTATTTTGGACCAGAATCCTCTAGAATCAGATACGACGATTCCCGAAGGTGCCTGGGATCGCAGATATGAGAAGCGATCGGAGGACATTGACGATTGGGTGCCATCAGGAGAAGAGTTTATACGATCCATTTTTAACCAAATCGGCATCTTTCGACGGAAGATCCAGACGCCCGGATTCGATTATTTTCCGGAACTCATAAATTTATTGGACATTATTGATAATATTCGTTATTTTTCAACACATAATCAATTGGCGATGGAACTAACCAATTACGTAAAGAAACTCGTTCGAAGACAATACCGTCTTTCGTTGGAAGAGGCACGTGCGTTGGAGCAACGGATTCAGACATTCTTACACACAATTCAGCCAACACCCCTATCGGGATCGTCTGAAGCAGTCGCCAACAATGGAACTCGGAAGGAAATCGGTTCTGGTGGCTTCGGATCTGTCTTGAGACCTGCTTTACCCAATCTTAATGAAGCCGGCACTCTCCAAGAGTTTCCAGACAATGTGACCAAGATCTTTTACAAGAAGGAGGACCTGGACAAGATTCTCGGGATCGCACCTCTTCTTCCAGAAATCATGGGGCCCAATGAAGGCCATCGTATTACGCCTTATAAACGAAGGATCAAAGGGCGGAATGTACCTGAAAAAACACGCAGAAATCTAAGTGTTGGAGATGAGAATGATCTGTTTGCCGTTCGAATGCCCTACCTCGGAACACCGATCGGCCGCGTGAAATCAGTACAGGCCGAGATTCGCAGACTCCCAATTCTGACGCTTATCACACAGATGCGAAAGGTATTGACGCAGGTTCAAACCTTGGTCCAACACGATTACATTCACGGAGATATCCGAGAGCCCAATGTTATGATTAACCCTTTGACTGGAACAATCACAATTATTGACTTTGATCTGTTAAGTCGAACGGGGTCCTTTGGTATTACAGGTGCTTACAACAATCCCCCAGAAGTCATGAATGGTCGTCTTACGATTATGAAACAAATAAACTATGTGAATTATTCGTACACTTGTTTCACCCATTTACATGAGCTGTACCCTAGCAAGTACGCGTTTAGAGCAAGCCTTATGGAGGCCGTAAACATGAATCGTGCGTTTAAGGAACGGGTGGGGACGTCACAATATTTAGGTTCCTTAATGGCTACCTTTGACTCCTATGGTCTAGCCTGTACGCTGTTGATATTGTTTCACGAGGTTTATCCAGGTTCCATACGATCAAGTAAGGAAGAACTAAAATCACTATTGTCCAGTACAAACCAGGGACGACCGTACACAGAGGAGCAACTGAACGCCTGTACAGACGCCATGTATGCCATGATCCACAGTGTTCTTCTTCCCCTTGCCAGCATACATCAGGAAGGTCGCAAGAAGATTCAAGAAGTCCTGCCTACAGTCTCATCCATCGAAGCAGACTTGCGAACTGCCATGGGGCCTGGCATTCACGTCGCTGGAAAACGTCGTAGGACCAGGCGTTCTTCCAAAAAATAGTCTCCTCTTATAGATGCAGGCAGCCTGGCGTAGCATGATTGGCAAGGATCCTGTGTTGGATCAGAATCCATTGATGGTGGACACCACCATCCCGGAAGAAGTCTGGGATCGACGATATGAGAAGCGAAAGACAGACGCCAGCGGGGACCCGAAGTTGCGTGTCGTGTTTCAGATGATTGACCGCTTTCGAACGGATTTGAACACGCCTGAATTCAACTATTTCCCGGCTCTTCTAGAACTCCTTTACATTATAGAGGCGACCGTTGATAAGAAGATTCACGCACAATTGGCAATGGAACTGACTAATTATCTCAAGAAAATCGTTCGACGAACGTTCAACCTTCATCTGGGAGATGCGCGATCGACCGAACGCAGGATTCAGGAAGCCTTAGACAATCCTGGGAGTGTTGCCCTCTTCGAAACCTCTGGAACAGCAGCAGCAACAAAACCTAACTCCGTCGAATTAGGAGCAGGAGGTTTCGGCGTCGTGTTTAAACCTGCTTTGCCAAACACAAATGAAGCCGGCGTGCTTCACGCGTACCCCAACAATGTTACGAAAGTCTTTCTTGAAAGTGAAAACCGCGACAAGATTCTGGAACTAGCCCCCCGTCTAGACCACCTTATCGGACATAACGAAGGACATCGCATTAATACGTACCGAAAGTCGTACAAGGGACGCAATGTGTCTGAGACCATCAGACGAAAACTCAGAATCAGGGAATCCAACAACATCTTTCCGATTCGCATGCCAGATTTGGGAGTCAGTGTTGGCAAAGCGGATACGAAAAAGGGAGACCTTCGTAAGATTCCTATCCCCATCATCATAGATCAGATTATCAAGGTCTTGAAGCAAGTCCAGACGCTTCAACACAACAACCACATTCACGGAGACATTCGCGAAAGCAATGTCATGATTCATCCGACGACCGGAACGATCACCATTATCGATTTTGATCTGTTGAAACCAGCTAACCGATTCAACCCCAATGGAATGTACAACAATCCACCAGAAAATCTTATTCTGGATAATTCTTCCGATCCTGTCACGAAATTATACGACTATACCGTGAATTTCTACAAATATTTTTTCTATGTACAAGACCTCTTTAATGCGGAAGAGTTTTTGACTGAAATGTCGGAAGCAGACGACAGGAATCTAGCGTATATGGAGCGTGTAAAGAAAATAGGATTTGTAAAAAAATTCTTGGCAACATACGATTCCTTTGGGTTGGCGTGTACACTTCTGTGCCTCCTTGGCACCCTTTACCCAGGAAGCATAGCACAGCCCAAGGCGACATTAAAGAACTCGTTAAGTCTGAGAACTACGAAGAATGGGGTTCCTTACACTGAAACAGAATTGGACGCATGTACAAACGCTATATACGACATGTCTCATAGTGTGTTTCTGCTCCTTTCCAAGTTTCGCATGGACTTTCGACCGAACGTGGACGGAGTCCTAGAAACTGCCCTTTCGATTCAACGTGAATTGAATGAACGCATGGCTGGAACCATGGTAGGAAATCGCGTGGGAGGAAGACAGAAAACAACAAAGACAAGAAAGTCCGTATACCGCCAGAAAAAATGAATCCATAGAATTCACACCGATCACAAGATAAATGAAACTTGTGATCGTTGAAAGCCCCGCCAAGTGCGCAAAAATCCAAGGGTTCTTGGGTGACGGCTACCGTGTTCAAGCCACCATGGGCCACATTCGCGCCCTGGAAGAGTCCCTTGATTCCGTGGGGATCGACCGCAATTGGGATCCGACCTACAAGGAACTCGACACAAAGCGAGATGCCATTGCGAAACTCCGATCCGCCGCCCGCGGATGCGAGGTCATCCTGGCGTCCGATGACGATCGCGAAGGGGAAGCCATTGCCTGGCACGTTTGTTTCGTGCTTCGTCTCAATCCGACTACGACGCCTCGCATTGTCTTTCACGAAATCACCAAGCCGGCGATTCTGGCGGCAGTGGCGTCTCCACGACGACTGGACCTTGCGAAAGTGAATGCCCAACAGGCCCGCTCGATGCTGGACCTTCTCGTCGGCTTCACGATTTCCCGTGTTCTGTGGAATCGCGTGGCCCCCAAATTGTCGGCGGGCCGATGCCAGACGCCCGCCCTCCGGTTGGTGGTCGAACGCGATGCCGAAGTCGACAAGCACCGTGCCTCGGCCTATTGGCGCCTTTCAGGACATTGGACGCACCCCACGACCGTAACGCTCCTTTTGTCCGCCACCGCGGCCACGGACCTCCCCACCGCGGAAGAGGCAGAAACGGCCTTGAACGCCGTTCATAACGACACCAAGACCACCATCCTAACGGTCAAAGAGTCGGTGAGTACGTCGGCACCGCCCAAACCTCTTATCACGTCGACGCTTCAACAAGAGGCTTCTGCGACTCACGGCCTGGGACCCAAGGTCACAATGCAGGCGGCGCAAAAGTTGTACGAGGCGGGACATATCACCTATATGCGAACGGACAATCCGATGCTCAGCCAGGAAGCGGCGGAGGCCATTCGCACCTGGGTGACAGCAACCCACGGCCCTACCTTTGTGGGACCAGAGGGACAACATACCATCGCAACCTCCTCAGACACAACGATTGAACACGTGGACGCGACCCCTGACCCCAAGGCCAAGGGGAAGACTAACGCAAAAAAAGCCAAGGAACCGGCCAAAGCAAAAGCAAAAGACGATGCCCTTCCCGAAGCCCAGGCCGCCCACGAAGCCATTCGACCGACGCATCCAGAACTTCCAGAACCCGTGATCGACGACCATACGCAGAAAACCGTGTACCGACTGATTTGGCGACGAGCCGTCCAAAGTCAAATGGCGTCCTCGCAAACCGACGTACGCAAGGCGACGCTGGCGATTGACGCCGACGCCTCGCGACTCTGGCAAGCTGAGCAAACCAAGACCAAGTTTCTGGGGTGGCGTGTTTTGGAACGGAACGATGCTGCTCGCGATGCGGCTGAACAAAAAGCCTTTGCGGACTGGGGTCCCATCCTTCACCCGGCAGCAACGCTTCATTGGAAAGCCCTCCGCGCTGACGAGCAGTTCACCAAACCTAAGGGACGCTATACGGAGGCCTCCTTGATT
>Ga0114962_10001556_pt1 | contig 19732 bp, 17 predicted proteins | sample C_130820_MF_Meta_FD_87017 | JGI IMG/M metagenome (GOLD analysis project Ga0114962, IMG submission 87017) | Freshwater microbial communities from Lake Croche, Canada to study carbon cycling - C_130820_MF_MetaG | ecosystem: Environmental > Aquatic > Freshwater > Lake | place: Lake Croche, Canada... | reverse complement strand
GCTGTTCCGCCAAACGCAGTCATGACCAGTTCAGTACCGTTCTTAAAGCCTAGGACCATGGCAATCAGCCGTGAAAGCATGAGACCCATGAAAAAAGTAAAACCCAGTAAAAAAGCAATTCCAGTTGCAGAGTCTTTGTTTTTTTCAATGGCGTAAACAAAGCCAAAGGTTCCGATCATGAAGAAAATTAAACCTAACCCACCGGAGAGGTAATAACTCAATCCACTGGCAATGCCCACCCATGCGCCTAATACAGTAGGCAACAAAGTTAAAGAGAGCAACCAGTAAGTGTTTCGAAGAACTTTGTTACTGTCAGGGGCTAAGCCGCCAATGTCACGGTATTCAATGGTGTCAACTTTATCAGTCATTTTTATCTCCTTAAAGACCTCAAGTCCAAGTAATTACCATTTTATCTAAATCAAGCCACATCTGCGGAGATTGCATATTTAGACCAATGTTAAGCTAAGGGTTTTGTATTTTCGGCCACCCAACTCAAATGAAAACAAAACATTACCTCCAATTGTCTGACGTTAAAGCCATTGCTGCTGCGGCAGAAGCTGAGGCCGTCAAGAACGAATGGGCGGTATGCATCGCAATTGTTGATGATGGCGGACACCTTTTGTGGTTGCAGCGGCACGATGGCGCCGCTCCCGTTTCAGCTCATATTGCACCTGCCAAGGCACGCACCGCAGCTCTGGGCCGCAGAGAAAGCAAAATTTATGAGGACATGATCAATTCAGGCAGGTATTCTTTCTTGAGTGCGCCCGCCTTGGAAGGGCTGCTTGAAGGGGGTGTTCCTATTATGAAAGACGGGCTAACGATAGGTGCAGTCGGTGTCAGTGGCGTTAAATCCAACGAAGACGCCCAAATCGCAAAAGCTGGAATTTCCGCTTTAGAGATTTAAGCCCTTAATAGATAAGTCTTTCGGGTTTAATTTCTTGCAGTATGGTGGTGGCAATTTCTTCAATGCTTTTGGTTGTTGTAGAAAGCCACCTGACGCCATAGCGACGCATCATCGACTCTGCTTCATGAACTTCCATTTTGCAATTTTCAATACTTGCGTAACGAGAATTGGGTCTTCGCTCGTTTCTGATCTCACATAAACGCTCCGGATGGATAGTCAATCCAAATATTTTGGGTAAATGCGGCAGTAGCGCTGTGGGAAACTGTTGTCTTTCAAAGTCTTCGGGAATCAATGGATAGTTGGAGGCTTTCAAGCCATGCTGCATGGCCAAATACAGACTTGTAGGTGTTTTTCCACTGCGACTCACACCCACCAAGATCACATCAGATTTATCTAAATCAACTTGGGTTTGTCCATCATCATGGGCCAAGCTGAAGTTGATGGCTTCAATTCTGCTTTGGTATGCCTTGCTTTTACTGGCATCCGAAAACCGACCAATTCGATGATTTGATTTTGTATTGAACTCTGATTCCAACGGATTCACAAAATTACTGAACATATCAAGAATCAAGCCCTTACAACCGCTGTTCATTACACCGAGCACATCTTCGTTGGCTAATGTAGTGAACACAATGGGTTTAAGTCCATCTTGTTCAAAACAAGCATTGATTTGATTGACCGCCTGATGTGCCTTAGTAAGGGTGTCAATGAAAGGAAGTCTGATATGACGATACTCATATTCAAATTGTGCAAGTATGGCGTTACCAAAGGTTTCTGCCGTGATGCCAGTTCCATCAGATACAAAGAAAACAGATCGATTGGTCATGTAGTAATTGGTAATGCTTGGTTATAAATCAGGTCTAAAATTGCTGAATAAAAGATTTCTTTTGACATTTTTTCATTGGCTTCACAAAAAAACACAACAGAAGACGACCGGTTAGATGTCAACTTACAAAGTGCATTCTATTTGCACCCATCAAGATTTTAACTTTGGAGTTTGACCATGTCTGCACGCTTTGCGGCAACCGATCTTGTTGTGCCTTTTGAAATATTAAGAATGACAGATGTTGAATCTGTTGGCGGGAAAAATGCCAGCCTAGGTGAGATGATTTCTCAACTTCCTGAAGGTGTCAGGGTGCCCACAGGGTTTGCAACAACAGCTTTCGCTTTCAGGCAGTTTTTGAATCATCAACAGTTGGGTGAGCGCATCAATCGCTTACTCTCAGAATTGGACTCCAACAACTTAGCTCAACTTTCCGATGTTGGAGCTCAAATTCGCCAATGGATCTTGGGGCAACCGTTTCCCTTAGATCTTGAAGATGCAATCAAGTTGCATTTCAAAAAACTGAATGGACAAGACGCAGTAGGTTCTTATGCGGTGAGGTCATCAGCGACGGCTGAGGATTTGCCTGACGCCTCTTTTGCTGGACAGCAGGAGAGTTTTTTGAATGTGGTTGGCATCGATCAAATCTTGGTTAAGGTCAAGGAAGTTTTTGCATCTCTCTACAACGACAGGGCTATCAGTTACAGGGTTCATAAAGGTTTTGCCCATGCTGAAGTTGCTTTATCCGCAGGAATTCAGCGCATGGTGCGATCTGATCTTGGGTCTTCAGGCGTGATGTTCACTATTGACACCGAGTCTGGCTTTGAAGATGTTGTGTTCATTACCGCTGGTTATGGTTTGGGTGAGACAGTCGTTCAAGGGGCTGTTAACCCTGATGAGTTTTATGTGCATAAGCCGATGCTTGCTATGGGTAAAAAATGTATCGTCAGAAGAAATCTTGGTTCTAAATTGATTCAAATGCGATTTGCTACGGCCGAAGAAAAAATTCAATCTTCTCATTCGGTAACCACCGTGGATGTACCGGCCGAAATGCGAAATCGATTTTCTCTGTCGGATCAGGAAGTGACAGAACTTGCACGCTATGCCGTTCTCATAGAAAAACATTATGGTCGGCCTATGGATATTGAGTGGGGCAAGGATGGAAATGATGGATTGATTTATATTTTGCAAGCTCGGCCTGAAACTGTGAAAAGTCAACAAAAAGATAAAACTGAAATTCGCTATAAATTGAAATCTAAGGGTGCTGTTATGGCACAAGGAAGAGCAATTGGCCAAAAAGTAGGAACAGGCAGAGTCCGTTTGGTAAGCAGTTCTGCTGAAATGAATTTAGTTCAAGCAGGTGATATTTTAGTGACTGACATGACTGATCCCAATTGGGAGCCGGTCATGAAACTGGCAAGCGCCATTGTGACCAATCGAGGTGGACGAACTTGCCATGCGGCAATCATTGCCCGTGAACTGGGTATTCCGGCTGTGGTGGGGTGTGGGGACGCCACTGTGAAGTTAGGAGATGGATCCTTGGTCACAGTGAGTTGTTCTGAAGGTGACACTGGCTATATTTACGATGGTTTATTGGAGACCGAGGTCACTCAAGTCGAACGTGGTGTGATGCCCCCTATTGCAACCAAAATCATGATGAACATAGGCAACCCTGGTTTGGCTTTTGATTTTGCGCAGTTGCCAAATTCTGGCGTTGGATTGGCACGACTGGAGTTCATCATTAACAACAATATTGGTGTTCATCCAAAAGCTATTTTGGATTACCCTCAATTAGATGCAGATTTGAAAAAAGCGGTTGAGTCAGTAGCTAGGGGTCATGCATCACCAAGGGCATTCTTTGTGGATAAGGTTGCCGAGGGCGTTGCCACTATTGCAGCGGCATTTTGGCCAAAACCTGTGATTGTGAGATTGTCCGATTTCAAATCCAACGAATACCGAAAATTAATTGGTGGAAATCGCTACGAACCCGATGAAGAAAATCCCATGCTTGGCTTTCGAGGTGCAGTTCGCTATTTAAGCAAGGATTTTGCTGATGCTTTTGGCATGGAGTGCGAAGCATTGCGCCGTGTCAGAAATGAAATGGGGCTGACGAATGTCCAACTGATGATTCCTTTTGTCCGAACCGTCAATCAAGCTTCGCAGGTCATTGATTTATTGACCACTCATGGATTGAAGCGTGGTGACAATGAGTTAAAAATCATCATGATGTGTGAAATACCTAGCAATGCATTGCTTGCTGATCAATTTCTAAAGTTTTTTGATGGATTTTCAATTGGTTCGAATGACTTGACACAGTTGACCTTGGGTCTAGACAGAGACTCTGGCATGGCACTGTTAGCTGCTGACTTTGATGAAAGAGATGCCGCTGTCAAAGTTCTTTTGTCACAAGCCATAAAAGCTTGTCAAATTGAAAATAAATATGTGGGGATTTGTGGTCAAGGACCCAGTGACCACCTTGATTTCGCCCAGTGGTTGGTTGAGCAGGGAATTCAATCCATATCGTTGAATCCCGACAGTGTGGTTTCTACATGGCAGGCATTGGCAAACCACCATTCCTAGTCTAGAAAAATACTATAATAGCTGGCTTGACCTTGCTGTAACCATGCATGACGCTATGGGCAGCTTTAACCATAAGGAGAATTTATGCGTCATTATGAAATCATTTTGCTTATACATCCCGATCAAAGTGAGCAGGTCCCTGCTATGCTTGAAAGGTACAAAGGCTTGATCACCACTGGTGGTGGAAAAGTTCACCGTCTTGAAGACTGGGGACGTCGCCAGTTGACTTACATGATCAACAAGCTGGCCAAAGCACATTACCTTTGCTTGAATATTGAAGCCAATCAAGAGGTGATGTCTGAACTCGAGCATGCATTTAAATTTAACGATGCGGTTTTACGTCATTTGACTGTTTCTAAGAAAAAGGCTGAAACAACTCCTTCTTTGATGATGAAAACAGTCGAAAGAGAAGAAGCTCGTAAAACGCAGCACGCCGAGTTTCAAGCCTGATTTTTTTCGGCTTTGTGAATCACCTGTCGTTGACTGCTCAAATTGACTTCATAGACAATTTGAGATATTCCCCCTCAGGTGTTCCCGTTGTTGATTTTGTGCTGGCGCATGAATCAACCGCTGTAGAAGCTGACAAACCCAGAAAAATTCAACTCAAAATGAAATCAATGGCTATCGGAACACTCGCTGAAAGGGTGTCTGGCTTCAAGCTCGGTAGCAGTTGGTTATTCAATGGATTTCTGAGTTCATCTAAGAACATGAAATCCATCGTCTTCCATATTCAAGAAATCAGCACTGTTTCATAGGAGGCTTTCATGGCCACATTTAAAAAATTCAATAAAGACAAGCGCCCAAAGCGCAACACACAGTCATTGCTTTTTAAGCGTAAAAGATTTTGTCGTTTCACTGTCACCAATGTAGAAGAAATTGATTACAAAGATATCGACACACTCCGTGATTTCATCGCTGAGAACGGCAAAATTATTCCAGCACGGTTGACTGGTACTCGCGCTATTTATCAGCGTCAACTCAATACTGCGATCAAGCGAGCCAGATTTTTGGCTTTGCTCCCCTATACCGATCAACACAAAATCTAAGGAGCCATTACCATGCAAATTATTCTGCTAGAAAAGGTAGTTAACCTTGGAAATTTGGGTGAAGTTGTCAAGGTCAAAGACGGTTATGCGCGTAACTTTTTGATTCCTTCTGGACAAGCTCGTCGAGCAACTGAAACTGCTATCAAAGAATTTGAAGTACGTCGGGCTGAGTTGGAAAAGGCCGCTCATGAAAAATTTCTTGCTGCTCAAACCCAAGGTGAAAAATTAAATGGAACCAGCGTTAAATTAACTCAAAAGGCTGGTGTGGATGGACGCCTTTTTGGCTCTGTCACTAACTTTGATATTGCTGAAGAGCTCGTGAAAGCAGGGTACCAGGTCAGTAAATCGCAAATTCGCATGCCCAAAGGTCCTATCAAAACTGTTGGCGACTCTTCAGTGAGTGTGGCACTTCATACGGATGTATTGGTTGATATCACTGTTTCTGTCTACGGCGAAACCAATTAAGCTCATTTAAGCTTTCTTTCTAACCGCTCCTCGGAGCGGTTTTTTCTTTTTAATTCAATACTTTATAAAGTTTTGACCGCGTTATCCCCAGATTATTCACTTGAAACGCACATGTTTGTGCCGTGACTCCATTTAAAAGAAAAAGTACCATCACGCGTTCAGAGGATTAACAATGTCTGCAATTTTTACGGCTTCTGAGGAAGATTATTTATCCTCTAACGATAAGCAAGTTGCGCAACTGCGCATTCCACCGCATTCGCAAGAAGCAGAGTCCAGTGTTTTGGGAGGATTGCTTTTAGATAACAACTCTTGGGATAAGGTTGCTGACCTTTTAGCAGAGGCTGATTTCTATCGGTATGAACATCGTTTGGTATTTGCTTCAATCAGTTCGTTGGTCAACAACAATCGCCCTGCAGATGTGATTACTGTTTTTGAACAAATGCAAAGTCAAGGTAAAGCCGAAGAAGTTGGTGGACTTGCTTATTTGAACTCATTAGCGCAGTACGTTCCCAGTTCAGCCAACATTCGTCGTTACGCAGAAATTGTTCGGGAACGTTCAATCTTGCGTAAATTGGTCAGTGTCAGTGACGAAATCGCAACTTCCGCATTGAATACGAAGGGTCGTCCTGTTACCCATATTTTGGATGAAGCAGAACAAAAGATTTTCAGTATCGGTGAAGAAGGTTCTCGAATGCGTCAAGGGTTTCAAAGCATGGACAAACTTGTCTTGCAGCTCTTAGACCGTGTGGAGGAAATGTCCTTAAATCCCAATGACATCACTGGAGTACCAACGGGTTTCTTTGACCTTGATCGAATGACCTCAGGTATGCAAGCAGGTGACTTGATTGTATTGGCAGCACGACCTTCAATGGGTAAGACAGCGTTAGCCATCAACATCGCAGAGCATGTCGCGCTGAAGGAAGATCTGCCTGTAGCCGTTTTTTCTATGGAAATGGGCGCATCTCAACTTGCTATTCGTATAGTTGGATCTATTGGAAGAATTGACCAAGGGCGTTTGCGCACCGGCAAACTCATTGATGATGAATGGCCAAGACTAACGGAAGCCATTGAAAAGCTAAAGACTGTTTCGCTATCTATAGATGAAACGCCAGGGCTAACCACCAGCGAGCTTCGTGCAAGTGCCAGACGTCTGGCGCGCAGTTGTGGAAAATTGGGTTTGGTGGTTGTCGACTACTTGCAATTAATGAGCGGCAGCAGTGGCGGCGATGGGGAAAACAGGGCAACCGAATTGGGTGAAATTTCCCGTGGTTTGAAAATGTTGGCAAAGGAGTTGCAGTGCCCTGTGATCGCGCTTTCTCAGCTCAATCGTGGCGTTGAGCAACGAACTGATAAGCGACCCATGATGAGCGATTTACGCGAGTCGGGGGCTATTGAACAAGATGCAGATGTCATCATGTTTATTTACCGAGACGATTACTACAACAAAGACTCTAAGGAACCTGGCGTTGCAGAAATCATCATTGCCAAGCAGCGTAATGGTCCAACAGGAACTGTCAAATTAACTTTCCTCAAACCCATTACAAAATTCGAGTCCTATTCTGGGGCTTCCTCAGAATATTGATTTGCAAGGATCAAAGCACTTCGCTTGCAAAATCAGCTAATCTAGAGCGTTCACCTCGGGCAAGGGTAATGTGACCACTGTGAGGCCAACCTTTAAAACGGTCTACGGCAAAGGTTAAACCAGAAGAGCCTTCTGTCAAATAAGGCGTGTCTATTTGAGCTAAATTCCCCATGCAAATGATCTTTGTTCCCGGTCCTGCACGAGTAATCAATGTCTTCATTTGCTTTGGGGTCAAATTCTGAGCCTCATCAATGATGACAAATTTATTCAAAAATGTCCGGCCTCGCATAAAGTTAAGGCTTTTAATTTTTATTTTGCTGCGTATAAGCTCATTCGTGGCGGCTCGTCCCCAGTCGCCAGCACTGGTATCGGTTTTTGCAAGTACTTCTAGGTTGTCATCCAATGCACCCATCCATGGACCCATTTTTTCCTCTTCAGTGCCGGGTAAAAAACCTATGTCTTCGCCCACGCTGACAGTTGCACGGGTCATGATGATTTCTGTATAACGCCGCTCATCAAGTACTTGTGTCAGGCCTGAAGCCAATGCCAAAAGTGTTTTTCCAGTACCCGCCGTGCCTGTCAAGGTCACAAAGTCTATGTCGGGATCCATCAGGATATTTAAAGTGAAATTCTGCTCTCTGTTTCGAGAGGTCACACCCCACGCTGCATTTTTGATATGGCCAAAGTCTTTAAGTGTTTTAAAGACAGCCGTTTTTCCTCTGATTTCTGTCACTCTTGCATAAAGACTGGGCTCGCCGGGGGCTTCAAAATAAATGAATTGATTGATATGCATGCCTGACACTATCGGTCCACCAATTCTGTAATAGGTGTTACCACTGGCTTGCCAACTTTCAACTGTTTTGGCTTGTTTTGACCAAAAGTCAGCAGGCAATGCCAAGGACCCGGAATAGAGAAGGTCGCCGTCTTCTAGAGCTTTATCGTTTTGGTAGTCTTCTGCAGGTAAGCCAAGAGCACGGGCCTTGACCCGCATATTGATGTCTTTAGAAACTAAGACGACCTGTCTGTTCTCGTGTAGTTTTCCAAGCGCTTGAACAACCCCCAAAATCTGGTTATCTGCTTTACCTTGCGGAAGGCTAGGGGGGAGAGAAAAATCTAAAGGCTTGGTTTGAAAAAAAAGTTTTCCACCAACTTCTGTATGACCCGTGCTTTTAAGAGAAATGCCCAGAGATATGTCTGTATCTTGCTGACCGACCAAAGCATCCAGTGTTCTGCTGGTTTGTCTCGCATTTCGAGCAACTTCAGTCATGCCTTTTTTATTGCTATCGAGTTCCTCCAGGACAATCATTGGAAGAAAGATATCGTGTTCTTCAAAGCGAAACAGACACATAGGGTCATGCATCAATACATTTGTATCAAGAACAAAAAGTTTAGAAGGTCCCATGGCGTTGGGTTTCTTATTTTTTTTGGTTTTGACTGGCGTCTCCACAGCGTCATCCTCATGAAATGAGGGTGATACGGGCATCTGCTTGTCAGGGGATTTCCTTAAAGACTCTTTCACGGTCTTAGGGGAACTAACTTTGCTGAGATGTTGGAGTGTTGCTGCGCGTTTTGTAGGGGCTGGCGGCAATGGCATTGGATTTTTTAGGCGGTTGCGGTTGCTTTTTTCAATGCTTTGACAGCTTTCAGGACTTCATCCACATGTCCTGGCACTTTCAGGCCACGCCATTCATGCTTGAGGATGCCATCAGCACCAATAAGAAAAGTGCTTCTTTCGATGCCTTTAACTTTTTTACCGTACATGATCTTGTTTTTAACAACACCAAACATGTGACACATTTTTTCCTCGGTGTCCGCGATCAACTCAAAAGGGAGTTCAAGTTTTTCTTTGAAACTGTCGTGGGATCGCATATTGTCCCGAGAAACCCCAAAAATGACCGCACCAGCTTTGGTGAAATCTTTGAACTTATCTCGAAATTGCATGGCCTCGGTTGTACACCCAGGTGTGTTGTCCTTGGGGTAAAAGTAGAGGATGACGGTTTGGCCTAAGTGAGACTGATGGCTGACTTTGACGCCACCAGTGGCATTGGCTTCAAATTCGGGGAGGTGTTTATTGACAACAATCGCCATGGTTCTGAGTCCGTTGTGACATATAGCCCGAAGTGACACTTCGGAAGACAGCATTTTATCCTGAAAACGACCGATCACTTTTCAGCTGTTTATTCATAGATCAAAAGTATGGCTGCCACTTTTCGATTTTCTGCCGCCAAAATGTTGTAAGTTCTGCAAGCGGCTGCGGTATCCATGATCTCAACGCCTATATTTCGGGCTAACAGGGGGGTTAGCTGATTCGCTGGCATGCCGATCCTCGTATTTCCGCAGCCAAGCAATAAGATTTCAGGCTGGACTTGAAGAATCGAGTTGATAAGCTGAGCATCTGCCAAATGCGTTATTTCTTCATTCCAAACTTCTCTCACGCCTGACCAAGTAATCAGCATGCTGTGGTGAAATTTTTCTCCATCCAGGCTTATCCATCCAGCTCCGTGCCCGGTGACTGTTTGGCCAAGAATACGATCGGGTTGCATTTTCATGGTGATCAGAGCCTTAGAAAGGGCGAATAGCCCTTGAAGTATGGTCAAATTATAGGTTTTGACCCTGCTCATGCTGAGGGAGAACCTTTGAAAACCATCCATAAATCTGCCAAGCTTGCCAATGTGTGCTACGACATTCGCGGCCCCGTCTTAGATAAAGCACGCCAAATGGAGGAGGAGGGGCACAAGATCATCAAACTCAATATTGGGAATCTGGCAGTTTTCGGTTTTGACGCACCTGAAGAAATTCAACAGGACATGATCAGAAATTTACCCAGTGCCGCCGCTTATTCTGACAGCAAGGGTATTTTTGCCGCCAGAAAAGCAGTTATGCAATACAGCCAAGAGCAGGGTGTGGATGGGGTCACGCTAGATGACATTTACCTTGGTAATGGTGCAAGTGAGTTGATTGTCATGGCTACCAATGCCTTACTCAACGATGGTGACGAAATGCTTTTGCCTGCTCCCGATTACCCTTTGTGGACGGCTGCAGTCAGTCTGTCTGGCGGCACACCCATACATTATCTTTGCGATGAAGCCAATGGTTGGATGCCTGATATTGCGGACATTCGCTCAAAAATCACGCCAAACACCAAAGGTATTGTGGTGATTAATCCCAATAACCCGACGGGAGCTTTGTATTCTGACGAACTGTTGAAAGAATTGGTGCAAGTGGCCAGAGAGTTTGGGCTTGTTCTTTTCGCTGACGAGGTCTACGACAAAGTTTTATACGACGATGTCAAACATACTGCTATTGGCAGTTTGTCTAAGGATGTTTTAACCCTTACCTTCAATTCGCTTTCCAAAAGTTACCGTTCATGCGGGTACAGGGCTGGGTGGTTGGTCGTTTCAGGCGAGAAGAAACCTGCCAGAGATTACATCGAGGGCTTGAATATGCTTTCTTCCATGCGCTTGTGCTCCAACGTGCCTGGTCAGAATGCGATTCAAACTGCCCTAGGTGGATATCAGACGATTAACGATTTAATCAAGCCAGGGGGAAGACTGCGTCGACAAAGAGATTTGGCATATGAACTCATCACGGCCATACCTGGCGTGACCTGTGTCAAACCCCAGGCTGCGCTTTATATGTTTCCTAAATTGGATTCCAAGATGTATCCCATCAAAGATGACCAGCAATTTATCAATGAGCTTTTGCAAGAGACAAAAGTTCTGTTGGTACAAGGCACAGGATTTAACTGGCCAAGCACAGATCATTTTCGAATAGTCTTCTTGCCGCATGAAGATGATTTGCGCATAGCCATTGGGCGGATTGCAAAATTCCTTGAGCAATATAGAAAGAACCCGACAGCATGAGGCCTATGAATGTTGGCCTTTTAGGGATTGGGACCGTTGGCTTGGGTACCTATCGCGTCTTGAATCGTAATCAAGAGGAAATTCAGCGTAGAGCAGGTCGGAATATTCATATTTCTATGGTTGCTGATTTGGATATTGATCGCGCCAAGTCTTTGGTTAATTCCGATTGTGTTGTTGTTAGCGATGCGCGAGAGATCATTGCTAATCCAGACATTGATATTGTGGTCGAGTTGATTGGTGGTTATGGCATTGCCTATGAATTGGTCATGTCTGCCATAGAGTCGGGCAAACATGTGGTTACTGCCAACAAAGCAATGCTGGCACTCCACGGCACAGAGATTTTTGAAGCAGCTCACCGCAAAGGCGTGATGGTCGCTTTTGAAGCCTCCGTAGCCGGAGGTATCCCCATCATCAAAGCTTTGCGCGAAGGCTTAACTGCCAATCGCATTGAGTGGATTGCAGGCATTATCAATGGGACGACAAATTTCATACTTTCTCAGATGCGAGAGAAAAATTGGTCGTTTCAGCAGGCTTTGGAGATGGCGCAATCGCTTGGCTATGCAGAAGCAGACCCCACTTTTGATATAGAAGGAATAGACGCAGCTCACAAAGCCTCGATCATGGCGGCCATCGCATTTGGTATCCGCATGCCCTTCAAAAGCGCGTATGTTGAAGGTATCACGCAACTGCAGTTCCAAGATATTCGGTTTGCAGAGCAATTGGGTTATCGGATAAAGCTTTTAGGGATTGCCAAGCAAACCCCAGAAGGCATTGAGTTAAGAATTCATCCTTGTTTGGTTCCCTCCAAGTCCATCATTGCGAACGTAGAAGATGCCATGAATGCCGTGATGGTGCAGGCCGATGCTGTTGGAACAACGCTTTACTACGGCAAGGGCGCGGGTAGCGAGCCGACTGCCAGTGCAGTGATTGCCGATTTGGTTGACATAACGCGTTTGCACACAGCAGATCCACTCAACAGAGTCCCACATCTCGCATTTCAGCCACAAGGAATGCGCGATATTGCAATACTGCCAATCAGCCAAGTTAAGACTGCTTATTACCTTCGCTTGGGCGTGGAGGATCAAGCAGGCGTGCTGGCAAGCGTTACTGGCCTGCTTGCTCAATACCAAATCAGTATCGATGCCATGCTTCAACAACCTTCTCACAGCAAAGAGGAGCGCACGGAACTGATTATTTTGACCCACCAGTGCCTTGAATCTGATATGAATGCAGCCATGTTAAAAATTCAATCCCTTCCTACTGTGATTGACCCTGTTATTCGAATCAGAAAAGAAGAGTTGGTCTGATGTACTACGTGTCAACAAGAGGGTATTCAGCCAAGCAAAGATTTTGCGATATTTTGCTGGAAGGTTTAGCACCTGATGGTGGTTTGTATTTGCCAGAGATATATCCAGCAGTTGATCTTTCAACGTTAGATGCATGGCGACAGATTTTCGATCGTGATGGCTATGCCATGCTTGCGTTTGAAATTCTGTCTTTATACATAGACGATATACCGTCCCAAGACCTCAAGCATCTGTGTCAAAAAACTTATACCCAAGAAGTTTTTGGTACTTCTTTGATAGCCCCTTTAAGGACTTACAAAGACAATATTTTCTTTTTGGCTTTGTCAAATGGCCCCACATTGGCCTTTAAAGACATGGCCATGCAATTATTAGGAAATTTGTTTGAATACGAGCTCGAGCGACGCCATCAAAATTTAAACATCTTAGGTGCCACATCCGGGGATACCGGTAGCGCTGCTGAATATGCGATGCGTGGTAAGAAAGGGGTTCATGTATTCATGACAAGTCCTCATGGGCGCATGAGCAAGTTTCAGCAAGCGCAAATGTTTTCTTTGGTTGATCCGAATATTCACAATATCGCTGTTCAAGGCGTATTTGATGATTGCCAAGATCTGGTTAAAGCGGTGTCTAATGATTTAAGTTTCAAGCGTCAATACCATATTGGAACTGTTAACTCGATTAACTGGGCTCGATTGCTAGCTCAGGTTGTTTACTATTTCGCAGGTTATTTCCAAGCTACAACCCATTCGTCGCAAGAAGTAAGTTTCACTGTCCCCAGCGGTAATTTTGGAAATGTATGTGCAGGCCATGTTGCTCGAATGATGGGCTTGCCACTCAAACATCTGGTGGTTGCCACCAATGAAAACGATGTGTTGGATGAATTTTTTCGCTCTGGTCTTTACAAAGCTCGCACCAGTGCTGATACCTTCGAGACGTCCAGTCCCTCCATGGATATTTCCAAGGCAAGTAACTTTGAGCGTTTTATTTTTGATTTGTTAGGCCAAGATGCAACCCGTGTGAAAAAACTTTTCAGTCAAGAATTGATTCAAACTGGGCAATTTTCTCTTGCGCATGATGTTTGCTTTAGCGCGGCAAAACGAGAGTTTGGTTTTTTAAGTGGCAAGAGTACCCACGCCGCTAGATTGAAAATCATTCAAGACGTCCACCAAGCTAGCGGTCAATTCATTGACCCTCATACGGCTGATGGTTTAAAAGTCGCCCTGGATTTGCATGAACATGAAGTTCCTATGTTGGTCCTCGAAACTGCGCTTGCCATTAAGTTCTCAAACACCATCAAAGAAGCTATCGGAAAAGAACCTGATTGTCCTGCTGCTTATGCGCATCTTGAGTCTTTACCGCAGTATGTGGAAATCATGCATGCCGATGTTGCTTTATTAAAAGATTACATCGTCAGCACGCTCGCACGTGGCCAGTCTGCATGATGAAAGTTGTTGCTATTGTGGGAAGATCTGGTGCTGGCAAGACAACCTTGATTGAAAATTTGATTGCTATCTTTAGGCGTCGAGGTCTTAGAGTTTCAGCTGTGAAACATACCCACCATGATATTGAAATTGATCATGTCGGAAAAGACTCATGGCGCCTGAAGCAAGCAGGCGCATTTGAAGTCGCCCTTGTTTCACCCAGCAGCATGAGTTTGCAACGTACTTTTGAAAATAATTTTTCGATGTCTATTCACCAAGTATTGGCTCAGATGTATGAGGGCATTGACTGGGTTTTGGTGGAAGGTTTTAAGGGCAGTGATATTGTGAAACTTGAAGTTGTTGATACTGAAAAAAATTCTCAAAATTTAATCTGCCACTCAGACGACTTTGTTGCTGCCATTGCCTATACATCTTGTGACGGGGTTAATTTGGAAAGTTCTTTGCCAATGCTGCCACGTGATGAACCCGAGGTCGTTGCTGATTGGCTAATGGCGCATCAAGACCGGTTTTCATATTCTTTACCTCTTTTATGAACTTTTCTTCCTTGCTATCGGTTGATGAAGCTTTGAAGCAGCTTTTATTGAAAGCTCGCCCTTTTTCGCAATCAATTTCAGTGGCTACTTTTGAAGCTGATGGTCGCGTTTTAGCGCAAGACTTGATTTCCCCATTGCAAGTCCCCGCTTTCGATAACTCTGCAATGGATGGATATGCTTTGCGTCTTGCAGATCTTCAGTCTTTTGAGGGCGTATTGAAAATAGGCCAGCAAATTTTTGCTGGTCAGTCACCCTCTGTCCTGGAGCCTGGGCAAGCAGCCCGCATTTTCACTGGCGCACCTGTGCCCGAAGGTGCAGATACAGTGGTTATGCAAGAGGAGGCAACTGTTCTAGATGATGCTTACGTGCGTTTTAAGAATCTGCCCAATTTGGGCCAGTGCATTCGTCGCAAAGGTGAAGATATTGAAAAAGGTGTGATCTTGCTTGCCAAGGGAACCAGGCTAAACCCCGTTAGCTTAGGTTTAGCAGCCAGCATTGGGCAAGCCCGTTTGGCTGTGGTGAATCCTCCCAAAGTGGCATTGTTTTCAACAGGGGACGAGTTGGTCATGCCTGGTGAATTAGAGCCGCATCAATTGCCTTTAGGTGCAATTTTCAATTCCAACAGATTCTTTTTGCGCACGCTTTTAGAGAGATTGGGCTGTCAGGTCAGCGACATGGGTAACGTCCCCGATGATGCGCAGAAAACCATTGCTGCACTCTCCAGCGCTGCGGCCGAGCATGATTTGATTTTGACCAGTGGAGGTGTGTCAGTTGGTGAGGCAGATTTTGTTAAACCAGCTGTTCAATCACTGGGAGAGTTGCAACTGTGGTCCTTGTCCATGAAGCCTGGAAAACCGTTTGCCTATGGTTATGTGCGCAGCCCATCCAACCCCAATAAACAAGCCCATTTCATTGGGTTGCCTGGAAATCCCGTGTCAAGTTTGGTCACTTTTTTGGTGTTGGTTCGCCCCTTCATTTTGGCGCTTCAGGGCAGTTCAAATTTAGGGGTTGAACCAGTTCCAATGCGTGCCGATTTTGCTTGGTCGAAAGCTGATAAGCGGCGTGAGTTTTTGCGTGTGAAACGCAATGGCCAAGGTGGTCTGGACTTGTTTCCCAACCAAAGTTCTGGCGTGTTAACGTCTGCTGTATGGGGAGATGGTTTGGTTGACAATTCACCAGGCACCACCATCGCTGTAGGTGACAGGGTTAATTTTCTTTCCTTCAATGAATTGATGTCATGAAAGTAAATGTTCGTTTTTTTTCTTCATTAAGAGAGCAACTGGGGTTCAGTGTCTACGTGCATGAGACCGGATCTGAAACCGTATCCCAATTACGGTCTGAACTGATGGGATTAAACCCACTGTTTGCTGAAGTTTTAGCCCATGGCAAAGCCATACGTATGGCGCTCAACCAAGAGGTTTGTCAAGACACCGCATTGTTATCTGAAGGCTGTGAGATAGCTTTCTTTCCTCCGGTGACAGGTGGTTAGCATGTCCTGGGAAGTTCGAATTCAAACAGGCGACTTTGACTTAAGTCATGAAATTGCGCAGTTACGTTCCGGTCAATTTCAGGTGGGTGCGGTGTGTGCATTCGTCGGAACCGTCAGGGACAGAAATTCTGGTGACCAAGTTGCCACGCTGGAATTGGAGCACTACCCAGGAATGACGGAAAAGTCCATCGAGCAGATGATGCACGATGCACATAATCGCTTTGATATTATTTCTTCCAAGGTGATACACAGGGTTGGTGTTCTTAACCCATCCGATCAGATCGTTTTGGTAGCAGTGACTTCTGCACACCGTGGTGAAAGTTTTCAGGCTTGTGAATTTTTAATGGACTATCTGAAAACACAAGCGCCATTTTGGAAAAAGGAATCAGGCCCGCAAGGGTCGCATTGGGTTGATGCCCGCATCAGTGACGACCAGGCTATGGCCAAGTGGGGTATCGTGTCACAAAATGCCTTACCAAATGAATTAAATTAACCCAAATGGCTTGAATTCCTGAAGTGAACCCTCAAATGTTTGAATAGAACAGATCTTAAAGGGTAGACATGCGGCTGGATAAATTAACCACTAAATTTCAAGAAGCGCTGTCAGATGCGCAGTCTCTTGCCTTGACCAAGGATCAAGCTTATATAGAGCCGTGTCACCTTCTGGTCGCCTTGCTTCGCCAAGAAGATGGGCCACGGTCTTTGCTGGTTCGCTCCGGTGTAAATATCGCCGCTTTGCTCAAAGACAGCGAAGAGATGATTTCTAAATTACCTGAAGTTCATGGTCAAGATCAAGTTCAAGTAGGACGTGATCTTGTCAGTCTGATGCAAGCGGCAGAGAAAGAGTCTTTGAAAAAAGGCGATCAATTTGTTGCCAGCGAAATGTTCTTATTAGCACTGTCTGATTCAAAATTGGACATAGGTCAAATAGCCAGAAAGCATGGCTTGAGCAGACAAACGCTGACTGCTGCTGTGGATTCGCTAAGAGGCGGCCAGACCGTCAAATCGGCTGACGAGGAAAGTCAACGCGGTGCTTTAAAAAAATACACCTTGGACTTAACCGAACGAGCACGAATGGGCAAGCTCGATCCTGTCATTGGCCGAGATGATGAAATTCGCCGAGCTATCCAAGTTTTACAACGTCGAAGTAAAAATAACCCTGTCTTGATAGGTGAGCCTGGCGTTGGTAAGACTGCCATTGTGGAAGGTTTGGCCCAGCGCATTGTCTCGGGAGAGGTGCCAGACTCACTCAAAGGAAAGCGGGTTTTATCGTTAGACATGGCATCTCTTTTGGCTGGTGCCAAATTCCGAGGTGATTTTGAGGAACGCCTCAAAAGTGTTCTCACCGAATTAGCCAAGGATGAAGGTCAAACCATCGTCTTCATTGACGAAATTCACACCATGGTGGGAGCAGGCAAAGCAGAAGGTGCAATGGACGCAGGCAATATGCTCAAGCCTGCCTTGGCCAGAGGCGAGCTTCATTGTGTGGGAGCCACAACGCTTGATGAATATCGGCGCTTTATCGAGAAGGATGCAGCCTTGGAGCGGCGCTTTCAGAAAATCATTGTGGGCGAACCCTCGGTTGAGGCCACCATCGCCATATTGCGTGGCTTGCAGGAAAAATATGAAGTTCACCATGGGGTAGAAATTACCGATCCAGCCATTGTGGCTGCAGCTGAACTTTCGCACCGATACATCACCGATCGTTTTTTGCCTGACAAAGCCATTGATTTGATTGATGAGGCTGCTGCCAAAATTAAAATAGAAATTGACTCTAAACCTGAAATCATGGACAAGTTGGAGCGAAGACTTATTCAACTCAAAATTGAACGTGAAGCCGTCAGAAAAGAAAAGGACGATGCTTCTCAAAAACGCATGTCACTGATTGAAGAGGAAATTCTCAAGCTACAAAAAGAATATGCTGATTTGGAAGATGTTTGGAAGTCCGAAAAAGCCCACGCCCAAGGCGGGGCGGTCATCAAAGAAGAAATTGACCGTACCCGCTTTCAAATCGAAGAACTCAAGCGCAAAGGCGATTTCAATAAGGTTGCTGAACTTCAGTACGGAAAATTGCCAGAGCTTGAAAAGCGCATGAAAGCAGCCACCTTAGTCGATGCTGTTGACGGAAGCAGTCAAACCATGCGCTTACTTCGTACCCAAGTTGGTGCAGAAGAAATTGCCGAAGTGGTTGCCCGCGCAACTGGTATCCCTGTTTCAAAGCTGATGCAAGGTGAACGAGAAAAATTATTGCTCATGGAGGAGCGTCTGCATGCCCGCGTGATTGGTCAAGATGAGGCCATCGTGGCCGTCTCAAATGCCATTCGCCGCAGCCGAGCAGGCTTGAGCGATCCTTCTCGTCCCACAGGGTCTTTCTTGTTTTTGGGGCCCACTGGCGTGGGCAAAACCGAGTTGTGCAAAGCCTTGGCGGGGTTTTTGTTTGACAGTGAAGACCACTTGGTTCGAATTGACATGAGTGAGTTCATGGAGAAACATTCTGTCAGCAAACTCATTGGTGCGCCACCGGGGTATGTCGGATATGACGAAGGTGGTTATTTGACAGAAATAGTTCGCCGTAAGCCTTATTCGGTCATTTTGTTGGACGAGATTGAAAAAGCACATCCTGATGTATTTAATATCCTGTTACAAGTCCTTGATGATGGTCGGTTGACCGATGGACAGGGGCGCACGGTTGATTTTAAAAATGCCGTCATTGCCATGACCTCTAACATTGGTTCACAGCTGATTCAAAAAATGGCGGGTTCGGACTATGCAGAAATCAAGGAAGCGGTTTGGGAAGAGTTAAAGAACCATTTCAGACCTGAGTTTTTGAACCGTATTGACGAAACAGTGGTTTTCCATTCGCTGGACGCCAAGCATATTGCCAAAATTGCAGACATTCAGTTGAAAGTGCTGTCAGATCGTTTGTCGCGCATGGAGTTGGGAATGGAAGTCTCTGCAGGTGCACTAGAGGAGTTAGCCAAGGTCGGCTTCGATCCCATATTTGGCGCAAGACCGCTTAAACGGGCTATTCAGCAGCGCATTGAAAACCCGTTGTCTAAAATGCTGCTGGAGGGTAAATTTGGTCCACATGACACCATTCATGTGAAAGTAGATCCTATTCTTTCACCGGGTGAGTTTATGTTCACCAAATAAAAAAAGGCCGCTTGAGCGGCCTTTTTTAATATCGGAGAACGTTAATGTCGCTTATGACAAATGTTTGCCGATCAGGCTGGCCAGTTCGAACATGGTGACTTGGGATTTACCAAACACTGCTTTGAGCTTGTCATCTGCATTGATGTTGCGCTTGTTGACTTTGTCTTGCAAGGCGTGTTTTTTAATGTAAATCCACAGCTTGCTCACGACTTCGGTTCGTGCCAGAGGGGTGGAACCCACAACTGCTGCCAAGGCTGCGCTGGGGGTCAGGGGTTTCATGAAAGCTGCATTGGGCGTGCGTTTTTTAGCGGGTGCTTTTTTCACAACTTTTTTGGCTGCTTTTTTAGCAGGTACTTTTTTCGCTGCTGCTTTTTTAGCAGGCGCTTTTTTAGCTGCAGGTTTTTTAGCAACTACTTTTTTAGCAGGAGCTTTTTTAGCAGGAGCTTTTTTAGCAGCTACTTTTTTTGCAGGTGCTTTTTTTACGGGAGATTTTTTAGCGGGAGATTTTTTTGCAGCTGATTTTTTTGCTGCTTTCTTTGCAGTTG
>Ga0114962_10001555_pt1 | contig 19736 bp, 9 predicted proteins | sample C_130820_MF_Meta_FD_87017 | JGI IMG/M metagenome (GOLD analysis project Ga0114962, IMG submission 87017) | Freshwater microbial communities from Lake Croche, Canada to study carbon cycling - C_130820_MF_MetaG | ecosystem: Environmental > Aquatic > Freshwater > Lake | place: Lake Croche, Canada... | reverse complement strand
GGGGAATAGCCGAAGTCGATCTCCTTGCAGGTAATCTGTCCCTGAATCTCTGGAATCGGCATCTGATCCTCTGAATCTTGATCTTCGCGTGCTCGGTTAGCCACATCGCCGAGACGGTTCATTGAGAGTGCTGCTTCTTGGAAATTTTGCCACGACTGGGCAAGGCGGAGTAGGGGGCTTGTCACATAGCCGGCTAGAATGCGGAAGGCGATGAGTTGCCCAAGGGAGAGTTTCTGGTCGATCACCATGTAGATACCAACCCAGAGGACGGCGACATCATTGAAACGGCTAATCAAGGTGCCCACGGTGGAGGCGCTCGTGGAGGTCAGAGTATTACGGAATGAGGAGGCGATCGTGTCGCCGTACCGCTTGAACCACTTCCAGCGGCTGCGCGTCTCGATATTCTGCCCCTTGATGGTTTGGATACCGGTGAGCGACTCGACCAGGTGAGACTCTGTAGCCGCGTTCTTCTCAGCGCGGTCCTGAAGCTGTCGACGAATGATTGGGGAGACTCCAAGGGTTAGGGCCACCAGCAGCGGGACTCCTAGCAGCGAGATCACCGTTAGCTTCACGCTGTAGAAGAGCATGATCGCCACATAGATCACCGAGAAGGCGGCATCGATCATTGCGGTCAGAGCCGTTCCTGTCAGGAAGTTACGGATCTTGTCGAGTTCGCGGAGACGGGAAGCGATTTCTCCCACGGGTCGCTGGTGGAAGTAGGAGAGGGGAAGCCTGTAGAGATGCTCCAGCACCTTCAGTCCAAGAGCCAGATCGATGCGGTTGGTAGCATCGGTGAAGAGGAAGGTGCGGATCGCTGTCAAGGCAGCCCCGAAGATCGTGCAAATGATCAGCAATCCTCCCAGCACATCGAGCGTGCTCAGGCTCTCCTGGACGATGACTTTGTCGATGATCACCTGGATGATCATCGGGTTGGAGAGAGCAAAGATCTGAATGAAGAAGGACGCCACGATCACCTCAAGGAAGGTGCGGGTGTGCTTCCTGATGTAGGGAAGGAAAGAGCGGAACCCGAAGGCTTCACCTTTGGGGGCGCGAGAGCGGCGAGTTAGTAGGATGGGATATCCCTGCTCTCCAGGCTCTGGGAGATCCTTCCAGGTTGTCCACTTCTGCTGATCATGCTTCTCCTTTGCTATCGGGTCGGCAATCAGGAGCCCATGAGTGGAGACTCCCTGCACAACAACCGGGGCATCACTAAGGATCATTAGGAATGGAGCATCCTGATCGCGTAGTGCCGTTGCTGGGAGCATGAGCGGCTGAGTGGCGATACCGATCATGTCGGCCACGGAGCCGATCCGTGGGAAGGAGAGCGCGGGCCGCCCCTCTTGGTGGAACTTCAGGGCTGAGCGGATCACCTCACTCCGGAACGGGAGGTCAAGTTGACCCGCGATCATCCTGAGGCACGCCAGAACGGCCTCCTCGGGTTTAGAAGCCTTGTGGAAGGGTGGGGGAGGGGTGGAAGAGGAAGGGTGAAATGTGAAACCTGAAACTTGAGTATCGGAAGAGGAAGATGTTGAGGAAACTTGAACCAAGTCGGTGGGAACCGACGCGGAAGACGAGCGTAGCGAACCCGTCAGGGCGGCACCGCTTTGCGGGAGCAAAGTGCCGTCAAACCTGAGCTCTGAACTACCCTCCACCAGAGTTCCGAGCAGGCTGTTCAGCAGATCCGAGGGGACGCCAATGCTGCGGCCATTGGATGATGGAAGATAGGTGATGGGTGATGGAAGATCGGGGATAGGGGATAGGCTATCGGTAATGGGTGATGGGGAATCGGTAACCATCGCCTGCGGGAGGAGTTCGATTGCGATCTGCTTGGCGGCGGCAAGCGGGAGTTCTCTTTTTTTGAGGAGATCGCGGACTAGGGGAAAGAGTTCGGAGAGAGAGGTCTTGGAGCACAGTGAGGAAGTCCACTCCGGGTGATCCTTAAGGAGTCTTTCAAAGACATCGGCAGGGATCTTCACGGCCTTGAGCGGAGAGGCGGCGCGTACCCACTCGCAGGGAACTCCCGTGGAGAGGGAGAACCAACCGACGAGGGAACCTGGCTTAATCAGCTCTAGCGAGATGGGAGTCTCATCCGAGCTTCCCAGAGCACGGGCACTCCCTTCGGTGATCAGGTAAAGAGAGGCAGGCAGAGACTCTTGCACAGAGAGTTCTTCACCAGTCTGGAAGGAAACATCCCCGAGCTTTCCTTTCAGGGCATTGAACAGATCCTCTTGGGGAAGATCCTTCAGGGGTATGGCTCCGGTCAGTAGATCCGGGAGATGTGCGTGAACAGGCATAAAGGATTCATCAACGCATAATTACCCGAGTTTGTCATCCTTCCGAGTGCGACAATCGTGATACATCCCGGTCAATCTGAGGTCAGGCACTTGAGTTCTTGGTGAAACTTAACTTCCGATGGCTTGGAGTTTCTCATGGGGGAGGGGAGTGAAGCACCATCTCATCGACTGACGAAATCCGCACCGGAGGGACACCTTCAGGGAAGTTCTTCTAAACGGATCAGTCTTCCTGCGAATCTCTATAACTATTTGGGTGCCAGGCCGAGTTGCTTTGCCGCTGCATGGAGGTTGGCGTCTGCGGTGTGCAGGGGGATCTTATGCCGATCGGCCAGTTCCAGATACGCGGCATCATTGGAGGAGAGATCAAATTGGAGAGCTAAATGGAGGATGCGTTTTCTAGCCGGTCCCTCCGGTAGATCCTCAATGGTGAGAGGGACCTGATTCAATGCTTCAAGGGCTTCGCGTGTATCTCCCTCGCTCAGCCTCCTGCGCTTGTGAGCAGAGCGGAGAAGATTGTTCATCTCATAATGCCAGAGGGCGGGCACTGCGAGTGCAACCGACCCTTGGACGATCAGAGAAAGGAGATGTTCAGCCTTCTCGGAGGATTCGTCTGCGAGGATCCATGCACCACAGAACGAGGCATCTGCAACGGCTTGCTTCACCGTTGACCCTCCTCGACGAGGGATTTTAGTGAGGGTTTTCCTGCTTTGGAGCGGGTACGTATCGCACGGAATGCAGTGACAGGATCAACGCCAATATTTACTCCCACCGCATTGCCGGAGGAGAGCAGGGCGACACGCTTGCCCCGCTTGGTAATCCAGATCCGGCTTCCCTTGGAGGCAAGATCCACAAGCGAGGAGAGCTTGTTCTTAGCCTCGAAGGTACCTAGAGAAAGAGTTGATGAAAGATGCAATAAAACAAACTAGCCAGATAGCTAGCTGTTGTCAAATACACTCCAAGATGACCTGATACCTGTCACCTGCCTCATGCCACCAACTGGAATGTCGGCGATCTCACCCCGGAAAACTGGGCGAAATCTCAGAAAGGGCATATGACAGCGGTGCTCACTTGCTATTTTGTCATCCTTTAGTAGGTGCTGCTTGCGACATAGACGTTCTCTCTATCAGATCTTTGTCAAGACGTTGCTCGGAATGACGCTTGCCACTCTGCCTCTCAGCCAAGAGTCGCACCAATCCTTCAATGATCAGAGAGAGTGGCATCGTAATAAAAGCTGCTACCTGAATCCAATGTGTTCAGGTCAGTGGAGGTGGCTGAACTGAGGGTTGCTCTTGTTGGGGTGAGCATGGGGGAGGGGATGAGAGAAATTAAGTATGAAGACGATGAATTATGAAACCGAGGAAATAATCACTCCACAGCTCATGTTGTCGAAGTGGCCGTATCCCATCGCAAAGCCATCCTCATAGTTCATGGGTGAGAGAGATCTTGTTGTTTCCGCGATGATTAACTGCCAGGGAAAGGGGGGAGTCAGCTGTTACCAGCAGTCCCTTTAGTTTCAGGAGATTGCAGATCACCGGGAAGAGTTCTGAGAGAGACGTTTGAGACCGGAGTGACGTTGCCCAATCAGGATGATCGTTCAGTAATTTTCTGAAAAAATCAGCCTTGATACGTAGCGCCTTGACCGGTGAGGCTGCTTGCGCCCACTCGCAGGGAAGTCCGTGAGAGGGTGAAAACCATCCGATGAGCGAGCCGGCGTTAAGGAGTTCAAGGGAGAATGCTTCCTCTGCTTCACCAAGCAGGTGGATGCTTCCCTCTAGTATCAAATGGACAAAATCACAGGAGTGTGATCGGTCGATGAGTTCATGACCGATTTCATACGAAATCTGCTCAATCTTTCCTTATTAGGCAATCACATGACTGGCAAAAGATGAGCCTTTCAGCTCGAACATATTACCTAATCCAAGAAAGCTTAAACCTGTGAGATTACCGGCATTGGTTTGCCTTCCCCCAAGGTTCGAATTAGTTCCATCTACATCGACGCCTCCTACTTGGGCTGTTGTTGCAGCACCTAGAGAAAAGCCACTAGCACACTGAACCTCTGCCACGAGATTGGGGCCAGTAGAGGTGATTCTGTAGATGCCGAAATCAGTCGCGCTGCTTGAAACTTCACCACCGATATTGTTGGCATCAAATCCGCTCGGAGCCGCTCCGATGAACCATCGACCAGTAGTATCAGCTCCACCAGCAAGCTGTAAGGTATCCGAGTCCTTGAAATTCCTAATGACGACAAAGTCGGCATCGGTTCTCTTAGCTGAGATGGAAGCAATACTAGTACCAGGATTAGCACCATCTTTGGTAGTAAATGTTGCCGCCTTATTGCTGGTGCTTTCTGTGTAGAGCCCATCTGTTTTGAACAAATTGGCACCACTTCCCCCGATAAGGGTATCAGCTCCCACGCCTTTGCCATCACCACCACCGACACCTCCTCCATGGAGGGTATTGTTAAATTCATTGCCCTTGAGGACATTCGACCCAAGTTCTGCACCAAGTATACTTTTATGCTGATTCCCCGTTGAGTCGCAGCTTCCTATTGCACCCCTAGCAATCGGATCACCCGCTTGGAGAATGATATTGGAGATACTCTTACCCCCTTGGCTATCCCCTCCCACGAATTTTGTATTCTGTAGGACACTCGAGAGGGAAAAGGTAACTTGAGCTGTTCCTGCTCCTGGAATCCCAGACCAGAAGAGATCCGATGCCGTGCCGACGATCGTATCATTTCCACCTCCTCCGGTGACGACATCTCCACCTCCTCCGGTGACGACATCTCCACTATTCCCAGTTTCTGTTGAACCAATCAAATTACCTAGGCTATCAGAGGTAACGGATTTAACGGAACTCATGAAGAAGAGATCATTACCAATGCCTCCGATCATGTAGTCATCCCCTGCACCGCCATCCAAGGTTGCTCCTTTTAATGATGAGTTGGCATCAGTAGCGATGAGGGTATCGGAGCTGGCAAAACCATCGAAGACCCAGCCCCCCAGGCGTCCGTTCCTTGTCCAGTACTGGCTGATATCTTTCCCTGGTCCTGACACTATCGCGGTCGTAGGGACTGGATCTGTGTCCCAGAAGATACTAGTCATAAAACCATTTCCGAAGTCCTTCAGTGCCCCGGCTATGCTATCGAAACCTGTGGCTGTTCCACCGATCAAGACATCATTACTTCCTATGCCCACGATGCTGTCGCGTCCCACGTTACCCACCAAGGTGCTGCCGACGTCGCTCGTTCTCGAATTTAGATTGTAGATAAAATTATCCAGGTTATTGCCTTCGCCGTATCTTCCAGCTCCATTCACCAAGAGTTGATCCACGAACTTGCCTTGGGAGACAACTGTGCTACTGAGCACGATCGCTCTTAGGTCGGAAACAATGAGATTGTGCTGCCCTCCATTCAGGCTGACACCTGTGTTGCCAATGCCTGCAGCAGTGCTGGGAGCGAAGTTGGTGTAGTTGACTGGGGTCTCGTTGCCATACTTGATGCAGAGGTCGAAGCCTTTTGGACCAGTGGTGACGACTCCGTTATTGAAGCTCGTGTCACCATTAGAGACATAAAAAGTGTCGCTACCGATGCCTCCGACCATGGTGTGTAGTCCTGTGAAAGTGACCCCTCCCACCGTAAAGTCGGAACCATCTCCCCTTCCGATCTGTTGTGTGACATACAGATCATTTCCGTTCTGACCAGTCATGAAGACAGGATAGCTATCCCAGTTACCTTCGATTGGCTTGGTGGGTACAGGGATTATTGTTCCAAAGGGATTATCGAACAGGATCGGGGCATTGCTTTGGTAGCCTGTAAAGATACCGAAGATAGACTCCGCCGGCATCTGGGCCCAAATGATGTCATTCCCATTACTCCCCTGAAGGGTGACGGGTTTGGCGGTAACATGTCCTAATAAATCCGTTGTTGTCGGTAAGGTGAGTTGTTGTGCCGTGACACGGAAGTCGTAGCTCTGTCCAGAGGGGAGAGTGGGGAGGTTATCGACTGTAAGGCTGGGCATGTTTGCTGTGCCTGCCAAGTCTTGGGAGGTGCCGTTCACATAGGTCTTCCAAGGACCGAGATTTCCACTGCCATCATCGGTACGGAAATAGACCGAGTAGCCAACCACTTTCCCACCCGTTGCGGGAGCATTCCACGCGAGGGTAGTCTGCAGTCTTCCAGGATTGTTTGGATCAGAAACTAACTGATCTACAATCAGTAAACTGAATCCATCGGGAGGAGAGAGAGTCCCGTCATTCTCAAATTTCTTTCCCTCAGCTGTGCCATATTGGACAGCCAAACTGGTAGAATTAGGAACAGTGATCTTCAGTTCTCTATCAGAGAATAAATTGGGTACATTGGAGCTCGGAACACCGTTTCCGAAGCCGAGGAAGGTAGCGGGATCGGTCTGACCTGAGTTCGGTGGTAGAGTCGGGTTATTGGGATTGATGTTGGGAAGATTCGGAGTCTGGGTCGTCACCAGGAGTGTGGCGGTGGTGATACGATCGGCGATGGAGTGGAGATCGACTGTGGAGAGCAAGTGGTTCGTTCCCGCGGCAGCAACGATGCTATCAGCCTGATTACGCACGATGAATGTATCACCTCCCTTTGTGCCGATGAGTGTGTTGGATCCGCTCAAGCCACCAATGCCATCGTTGTATCCGGGGCCTCCGTCGAGGTAGCTGTTTGCTCCGTGAGCCACCAAGTAGTTATTTCCGGCAGCGCCGATGACTCCATCGATGAAAGATTGATCCCGCGTGTCGAAGGGGGCAGCAGCGTAGAGATCAGGATTGGCATACGTGCTGTTCACATAGCCAAAGAGAGAGGTATTGTCACCATTGCCGATCAGGGTATTGTTTCCTCCCATGCCGAGCATCAAGGCATTCGCCGAGGCTGAAGACATGGTATTGTCCAGTGCATTCCCCACGCCGTAGACAGCAGAACCCAATAAATTAAAGTACTGCAGGCTGAAGAAGGAGGAGAGATCCTTTGAGGCAAAGGAGGGAGATTTGGTGATCGATGGGGAGCCATCGGGACTATCGGGTGCAAATTGATTGACTTCCGTGGACTGAATTGGATCGAAGTTCACGTAGGAATTAACGATTCCGATTTCAGGAGTCGTTGCCGTCGGTGCTGGATTCGGGGGGGTGATTTGACCTGTAAGAGAATCCCTTTCCAGCGAGAACGGATTGAGGATTCGGGTGTCGCGATGACGAACGACAAAGGTATTGATACCTCCATCGGCCTGGAGTATGGAGACGCCTAATCCGCCATCGAGGGTGCTGTTACCGACTCCCGATAGGATGAGATTATTTCCCGAGCCTCCGATCAGGCTATTGTTTCCGTCCCCGCCCACTAGCGTGGCATTGCTCGTCCCGGCTAGCAGGGTGTCGTTGCCATTGCCTGAGGCAAGGCTGGAGTTTCCGCCGTTTTTGGAGGCATCGAAGTAGACAGAAGGTGTGTAATCGACCGGCGCGGTGAAGGTATCAGAACCGTTGCCTCCGGTAATCGTCTGAATGCCGATCTGGGCGGCATTCAGACCAATCTGGATCAGATTTTTGCCATTGGCTGTGACGATCTTCTGGGCAGCTCGGGCACTCACAGTGGAGAGGGCCGGGTCATCAAGAATTACCCCATTGCCGGTGAGCTGGATCGTGCTGGCGCTCTGGAGCGTCGTCGGGTTCTGGATGGTGGGCAGAGCGGTCGTGCCAGGTAAATTATTGATCAGGTAGAGATTGGCTCCGGATCCACCGACGAGTGTATTGGAGGCGAAAGCTCCTGAGAACAATGTGTTATCTACGACCTGATACTGATTGATTAGAATTCCATTAGGAAGACCGCCTACGTTGCCAGATCCTTTCTGAGGACTGAAAAAGGTGTTGAATGGAATGGTTGGCAATGAATTTCCATTTGATCCTGCCAAGGATTGATTTTGACCCAAACCAGTGAGGAAATCACCTTTTCGGTGAATATAGGAATTTGGGTTGTACTGAAGAGCGCTGATTAGTGAAGTATCGATGGCCGCCTCATTCGGGATTCCATAATTGGCAGCTGTAATGCTGGAGATGGCATTGTTAATGAAGGTGGATGCTTGGCTTTTTGTAGCATCAGTAGGTGCTAAACCATACCCTGCTGATCCATCCAACGTGGCGCCATTCAGCCATCCAGTGATTGCTCCTCCCTGCGAAATCAGTGAAGTGGTCGACTTAGAAAGAATAAGCGTGACGGTGCCGGGTGTGGCTCCTACGCCAGGACTAGATGAAATGCCGGTGATTGTGGTGCCTACAGCGATGCCGTTGCCAGTGACAACTTGTCCAACTGCAAAACCCATGGTGGGGCTCGTGCCGGGGGAAACATTCAAGGTGACCGAAGGTGCGTTGGCAAGAGTGACCGACTTCACTGCTCCGTAGACATTAGCGGAGAGTGTGTCACTGCCAGTATTCCCAACGATCTTCTGGATGCCGCTGCCTTGAAGCGATCCGACGGAGTTGTTTCCATTCCCAAGCTGGAGAACCTCAATATTGGAGACACTGTTGAAGCTTGTCCCCGATAGTGAGGCGGCTGTATTTAGAAGGAGCGAGTCGGTGCCTCCATTGCCATTGATGTGGCCAAAGCTGCTGCCAGCAAGAGCCGATGCCTGGATGACGAAGGAGTCGTTCCCTGCCGCACCTGTCATGGTATCGTAACCCCCCTTGCTACCGAAGAAGGTGTCGTTGCCGGTTCCGCCGCCGATAAGGCTGACGCGGTTGACCGACTTTGAACCGTCGAGCAGGGCGGAGTTAGTCGCGTATCCCGCCACGCTGAGTGCGTCGCTGCCGAGCCCAGCCACAAGTGTGTGAACGCCGACTTTCTCGGCATTCGTGCCGAGGATGATCTGGGATGTAGTGCCTAAATTGGCTACGGTTCCGAGGTTGGTCACATTGGCAGTCGCCATGGTGGCGAACAGGGCATCGCTGACAGTCACGGGAGTAGTGGAGGAGACGCCGAGGGTATTGGAGGCTGAGGGAAGGGTGGAGAGCGAGATCGAGTCGGCTGCAAAGGCGGCGAGGTTGGCTTGATTGACCAGCAGGAGGTTCTGTCTGTCACCACCGATGAGCGTATCCCTACCCAATCCGGCCACAAGGGTGTTACTGGTGCCGAGGCTGGCATTGAGAAGGTTGCCATTGCCCGGGAGTCCTGCAGCGGAACCGGAGAGGAGTAAGTTGGTTCCGGTGCCCGAGAGCATGGTAGTCTTACCCGTGCCTCCTCTGAGTGTGCTGTTGCCGCTGAGAGCCGTAAGGCTGTCGTTGCCAAGACCTGCCACAAGGGAATTGGAAACGCCGCCGCCTATCAGGTTGTTGCCGAATGTGTTGATCAGAGTGCCTGCGGCGATGGAGGCAGTTGTTATGGCCGAAAGGGTTAATTTGGTGCCTGCGATGGCGGTGATCGTCGTTCCTGCCGCTATTCCGTTGCCCATGATCTGCTGTCCAACAGCAAGTCCGGAGGTATTGGCAATGATGATACTCGTGTCTCCCATTTTAGCGATGGCAGCAATCGTGGTGGAGACTCCGGGATTCGATCCTGAGATTAAGGTATTGAACCCCGTGCCGGAGCGGAGGGTATCCTTACCGGAACCTCCACGAAGAGTGTTTCCGTTGAGAGAGCTTCCGTTGTTATTGCCTCCCCAGAGGCTTTGGCCGAGGGTTCTTCCAAGAGAGGTGCCGGCCACAATTGAGTTGTTCTTTGAGCCGCCGACTAATGTGGCGAGGCCATTACCTGCAACAATGGTGCTGCTGCCAGTTCCGCCAATGATGCTATCCGTTTTATTCGCCGTGCTTCCGTAGAGGGTCGTGTTACCAGATCCACCGATCATTGTTGTGGCGGCTTTTCCAGCGTAGAGTACGGAATCGCCACTATTGGAGGCTGCGGTGAGGGTATTCGTGCTGGCATTGGTACCCTCTGTACCTGAGTTTCCATAGCCTACGAGCGCTTGGGATCCAACGAGACTCAGGCCATGCTTACCACTGGTAAGTGTAGCGGTGCCTGAAGTCAGAGTGTCCCAATCATTGCTATTTTTAAGATTTGAAGACCCCGGCACGACAGTGATAATGGGCTTGAGTGGCGCACGAGGAGTTGGTGCAGGGCTGCGGGAGGCACACTCGACGGTAACTTGTTGCTCATTTAGCAAAAGCACAGCTGAGTCATCTTCATTCAAGAGGGCGGTGATCTCCTCATCGGAGAGGGAGATGCCTCGCACTACAGCGGAAAAGAGAGCGCCTTCGTCACCAGGGGTTTCCTGCTCATTGAAGAGGGCATCAATGTGGTGGCCGATCTCCTCGAGAAGCACGGCGGTGACTAGATCCGATGGGCAATCCTCTGAGAGGTAGATGGCGCCTGTTTCGCGGGCGTAAGCTCCATAAACTATCTCCATGCTTGCGGCTGGGAGGATCTGAATCTCTGGAATCCAAGAGAAATCTCCCGCTCTAATCGACTGAAGCAGTGACTCTGATTGATGGCTCTCTACCCCGAAGATATTACGTAGATCCGTAGAGGCATCTGGACGGGTAGCCCAATGAGTGAGGAGTGCAATGAGCTCGGGGGTGAGTTTATGTATCATAGGGGAAAGAACTAGTCTGAAATTTGATATACGATATTTAAAAGATGCTGTCTGTCAACTGATCAGATGCTGAATGCAACGTATTTGATGAGATTTTTGACACTAGAGGATGTAGTTCGTTCAAATAGATTTTAGGAAAGTCAGTTTGTCCTAGTCATTTTCAGGCTGATCGGGAGGTGTGGCTAGAGGGAGTCAGTGAATTCAGACTCTAAGAATGATGTGTTGGCATCATTATCTGCTGATGCAGTGAATCAGCTGTGAGAACAACTCTATCCATTGATCCCAATGTCGCGGAGCGGTTGCGACAGGAATTGGCCACCAGTCAAAGGTCTTTCAAGCAGATCGTGAACGATTGTCTCAGAGGTGGATTTGGCCTAAAGTCGGAAAAGCTTAAGAGTAAATTCCGCATTGAAAGTCACTCCTCCCAATACGTTCCGGGAGTTTATCGGTTAAAGCTCAATCATTTGGTCGATGAACTCGATGCGGAATCCTTCATCACTAGTCGTCGCAAGCCAACTTCACGATGATCATTCCGAACATCAATCTTCTCGTGTATGCCTACAACACGGAAGATCCAAGCTACGCTCAGGCCAAGAGATGGTGTGAGGCTTTACTTAATTGGAACTGATCCGGTGGGACTACCTTGGGTAACGGTTTGCGGCTTCCTATGTCTCATCACCCATCCGCGTGTCCTTATCGATCCCATGTCCGTAGTGAAAGCCACGGAGCAAGTGCGTGCATAGCTGGATTGCCCCTTATTGTTGACCGTTGAACCGGGAAAAAAGTTTTCAGCAATCTTTCCAGGGCTTCTGGATGATGCCGGTACAGCGGGCAATCTGACTACGGACGCCTATTTGGCCGCTCTGGCGATCGAGCACCTAACAGAACTGCATAGCAATGATTCAGATTTTTCGTGATTCAAGGGTCTGCGTTGGAGGAATCCCATGAAGGCCTGAGAGCTTAAACTTTAGACCTTAGACCTTAGCGTCGGATCTGGTTGCAATCCTTGATCGTCTGGTGGATGAATCAATCAACCCCAATGGGGAGAAGGATTTCCTGATTATCCCCTAAGACGCTGCTTTTCAGGGCGAGAGTTTAGATTTCTTTAAGGATCCTAGAGACGATGTCTGATGATCGCTCCAAGGCTTCCAAAGAATGAGCCGTGGAGAGAAATCCAGCTTCGTACTGCGAGGGGGCGAAGTAGATGCCCTCCTTGAGTGCCGCATGGAAGTAGCGAGCAAAGGCAATGGTATCGCTCCGTTTGGCATCCTCGAGGTTCCAAACTGGGCCCTTCGCAGAAATAGAGGCAGAACATGAAGCTTGAGCTACAAAACTTTAGGGGCTTACGCAGAATATTGACAAGTGCCTATATTACCATACGCTATCCCATATGAAAACAACGCTCGATCTGCCCGACTCTCTCTTGATGGAGGTCAAGGCTGTGGCTGCACGCCGTCGGACGACAATGCGATCTATCATGGAGCACGCGCTGCGCCGTGAACTGGGTGAATTTGCTCCCGCTAGGATGGAGCGAGAAGTTCTCACGGAAGTGAATGCCTACGGATTCCCGATCCTGAAAAGGACGGGTCGAGGGAGGCTCACCAGCGAGATGGTATACGCGCTTCAGAATCAGGAAGTAGAGGAGTAGTCCATGGTTGTTTTGCTGGATGTCAATGTGCTGATCGCCCTGGGGGATCCGTTTCATGTTCATCATGAACGGGTGCAGGAGTGGTTCCATCATGAGCAGGCGCGGCCTTGGGCTACTTGCCCGATCACGGAGAATGGATTCTTGAGAATCCTCGGTCACCCGAACTACAAGGACTCGCCTGGATCGCCCGCAGAACTACAGGAGGCTCTCAGGGTAATCTGCTCGGCTCCTGGGCACCAATTCTGGAGTGATGCTGTCTCACTGAGAGACGAAAAGAAATACCCTCAACTTCCTGGTGCTAAACAGCTCACGGATTTCTATCTGCTGGCGCTTGCAATCCATCACAAAGGAAAACTCGCCACGCTAGATCGCCGGATTGATGCATCGCTCATCCCCGGTGGAGAGAAGGCTTATCTCGTGATTCCGTGAAGTAGCCACAAGATACACAAACAGCACAAAGGGGGCATCGATATCGGATCCCGTCATTTGTGTTTCAAGAGCCGTCCCGTGTCAGACGGCAATGGATCTCTCGCAATCCCCACTTTCGACTTCAACTTGTTACCTCCGCTTTTGCCTTGTGCCTTATGCCTCTTGTGCATTATGTGGCTAAGAATGAGTCAGGATTTCGGAAATGACCCTAGAAGTCCGTTCCAGTGCCTCCGAAGAATGAGCCGTGGAGAGGAATCCAGCTTCGTACTGGGAGGGGGCGAAGTAGATGCCCACCTTGAGTGCTGCATGGAAATAGCGGGCGAAGGCAATGGTATCGCTCCGTTTGGCATCTGCAAGGTTCCGAACTGGCCCTTCGCAAAAATAGAGGCAGAACATGGAGCCGATCCGCTGGAAGGTGAGGGGTTTACCTTTGATAGCGGTCTTCATTGATTCCTCCATCTGCGCTCCGATCGACTCTAGGAGAGCCCAGCCGTTGATGCGCTCCATCTCCTTGAGTTGAGCAAGTCCGGCGGCGAGGGCGAGGGGATTTCCGGAGAGTGTGCCGGCTTGATAGACAGGACCCAGTGGGGCGAGGTGATCCATGATGTCGGCGCGACCACCGAAGGCTCCGACGGGAAGGCCGCCTCCGATAACCTTGCCCAGGGTAGTGAGGTCGGGCGTGATACCGAAAATCTCCTGAGCCCCTCCCGGAGCAAGTCTAAATCCGGTCATGACCTCGTCAAAAATCAGCAGAGATCCGTGTTCATTACAAAGCTTCCGGATGGCTTCCAAATAGCCCGGTTCGGGCAAATAGAGACCGGCATTGGCAGGAACGAGTTCGAGGATAACACAGGCGATCTCCTGGCCAGACTCGCGAAAAACGGCTTTCAGGGCTTCAAGATCGTTGAAGGGAACAGTTGTAGTCAGCGCCGCTAGGGAGGTTGGAATTCCGGCACTGTCTGGCTGGCCGAGGGTGAGGGCACCGCTGCCGGCCTTCACCAAGAGCGAATCGACATGGCCGTGGTAGCAACCCTCAAACTTCACGATGCGCTCACGCCCAGTAAAACCCCGGGCCAGGCGGATCGCCGACATGACGGCTTCTGTGCCGGAGTTCGTCATACGGACCTTCTTTACGGAGGGAACCAGGCGGCAGATTGTCTCTGCCATTTCGACCTCCAGGGGATTTGGAATTCCGAAGCTGGTGCCGTGCTTGGCCGTCTTGGTGATGGCATCGATCACGACCTGTGGAGCATGTCCCAGGATCGCTGGTCCCCATGTGCCGACGAAGTCGATGTACTCCCGCCCATCCACATCAGTGATCGTGCATCCCTTGGCTGTATTGACAAAGAAGGGCTCTCCTCCTACTGCACGGAAGGCACGGACTGGGGAATTCACGCCGCCCGGAATGCGGCAAAGCGCACGTTTCCAAAGCGCGTCTGAAATGGGGCCGGCGTTGAAGGGAGACATTAAGAATAAAATAGGAAACTCAGCAAATCAGGAACAGAAGGAATAAAAGAAGAATTCTAAAGCAGTTCATTCCCGTATCCCCAATGACTCTATGTGTCTCAGATTTGACGCAGCCTACCACTCAATTTCTTGAGTTCCTGAGTTCCATATTAAAATCTCTGATAATGCCTACTTGCTGAGTTCGAGCATTCTCCGCACGGATTTTTCGGCTTTGGCCCGGAGACCCTCTTCGAGCAGGATCTCGGGCTTAAGGTCGCGGAGGCAGAGATAGAGTTTTTCCAAGGTATTTCTCTTCATGTAGCGGCACTCGGCACAGGCGCAGGTGTCAGTGGGTCCGGGGATGAAGACTTTGTCAGGGATTTCCCGGCGGAGGCGGTGCAGCATTCCCTCCTCGGTGACGATGACGAAGGCGCTGGCCGTGGAATCCTTACAATAGGTGACCATCTTCTCGGTCGAGCAGACTTCGTCGGCCAGCAACCGCACGACCTGCGGACACTCGGGATGGGCCACCACAAGCGCGTCGGGATGCTCACGCTTCGCACGCTCGATGCTGTCCCGCGTATACTCCATGTGGACGTAGCATGAGCCTTGCCAGAGATCCATGGAGCGACCCGTCTGCTCGATGACCCAGGCTCCGAGATTCTGATCCGGGACGAAGAGGATGTTGCGGTCGGAGGGTGTTGCCTTGACGATCTTCACGGCGTTCCCACTAGTGCAGATGACATCTGCGAGGGCTTTTACCCCAGCGCTGCAGTTGATGTAGGCAATAACGAAGTAGTTTTTCTCGGCATGCTCCTTGAGAAAAGACCCCAGTTTATCGGCAGGACAGGAATCGGAGAGGGAACAGCCGGCCTCCATGTCGGGAATCACAACAGTCTTACCCGGGCTGAGAATCTTGGCCGTCTCACCCATAAAATGAACCCCGCAGAACACAATCACATCGGCATCTGTCTCGGCAGCCCTCTGACTGAGGCCGAGTGAATCGCCCACGAAATCGGCGACCCTCTGAATCTCCTCAATCTGGTAGTTATGCGCCAGAATGACGGCGTTCCTCTCCCTCTTCAGGCGGATGATCTCGGCCGCAAGATCGACGGAGCTTTGAGAATCAGACATAGAGACAATTTAATATGTAACTCATGAAATCAGGAAAAGGACAGAGGAGATAAGGGATAGGAATCCATGCCAACCCGTTTGATGGTAAGTGGCATTGAGGAAAAATTGAGAATGATCCCTGAGGTAGCGTTTGAGGCCTTCACATAGGATCGGACAATGGTGAAGTGGATGGCTTCAACTTCTTTCACAGCTTTCAGTTCCACAACCAGTCGTTCATCGATCAAGAGATCCAGACGATGTTCTCCGATCTTATGATTGCGATAGGTAATTTCGACGGCTTTCTGACGCTCGTAGGGAATCCCTAGAAAGTTCAATTCTAGGCAAAAGGCCTCCTCATAGAATGACTCAAGGAATCCCGGCCCCAGCGATCGATGAACTTCAATAGCGGCTCCGATCACCTGCTCGCTCAGTTCATTGTCCTTCAGACTTCCTGATTTCCTGAGTTCCACATTATCAATCCTCTACTTCGCCTCGTTGATGAGTTGGCGGAGTATGAAGGGAAGGATGCCGCCATGGCGGTAGTAGTCGACCTCGATTGGGGTATCGATGCGGACCTTAACCGTGACGTCCTGAGTACTGCCATCCTTGCGGGATATGCGCAGGAGAAGTTCCTGACGGGGCTTCAGGTCTTCGCCAAGGCCTACGATGTCGTAGGTCTCGGTGCCATCGAGGCCGAGGGTCTGGGCTGTTGTTCCCTCGTGGAACTGGAGAGGGAGGATGCCCATGCCGACGAGGTTGGAACGGTGGATACGCTCGTAGCTGGCGGCAACGACTGCTTTCACGCCGAGGAGACGTGTTCCTTTGGCGGCCCAATCACGGCTGCTACCGGTGCCGTATTCCTGACCGGCAATGATTACGAGAGGGGTCTTCTGCGCCTGATACTTGCTGGAGGCGTCGTAGATGCTCATGCGCTCGTTGTCGGGTTGGTGGAGAGTCTCACCACCCTCCACACCGGGAAGCATGAGGTTTTTGATGCGCACATTGGCAAAAGTGCCACGGGTCATGATGCGGTCATTGCCTCGGCGGCTGCCATAGCTGTTGAAGTCATCTTTAGTGACTCCGTGTTCGCTGAGGAAGCGGCCAGCTGGGGACTTCTCCTTGATGGCTCCAGCCGGAGAGATATGATCGGTCGTAACAGAGTCACCGAAGATGCCTAGCGCACGAGCTCCGGAGATCGGAGTAATAACGCCGGCTTCCATACCGAAGTTTTCGAAGAAGGGGGGCTCTTGGATGTAGGTGCTCTTGGTATCCCACTCATAGATCTCTCCGGTCGGGGCACTGATCTCGTTCCACTTGGGATTCTGTCCTGCGAAATCGCCGTACAATGTGGCAAACATCTCCGGTGTGAGGGCGCTGCGCAGTGTGTCGCGAATCTCGGCGAGGCTGGGCCAGATGTCCTTGAGGAAGATCTCTTGCCCTTCCTTGCCTTTGCCGATCGGCTCCTTGGCGAAGTCTATGTCAACTCTACCTGCCAACGCGAAGGCGACCACAAGGGGAGGGGACATCAGGAAGTTGGCCTTGATATTCTGGTGGATGCGGGCCTCAAAGTTGCGGTTGCCTGAGAGGACGGCGGCGGCAACAAGATCATTATCGGTGATCGCCTTTTCTACCTCGGGATTAAGCGGGCCGGAATTACCGATACAGGTGGTGCAACCGTATCCGACGGTCTGGAACCCAAGTTTGTCGAAGTAGGGCGTGAGACCCGTCTTGTCGAGGTAGGCGGTGACGACACGTGAGCCGGGGGCCAACGAGGTCTTCACCGTGGGATCCATCTCGAGGCCGAGTTCCACGGCTTTCTTTGCCAAGAGTCCCGCTGCAAGCATGACGCTCGGGTTACTGGTATTCGTGCAACTGGTGATGGCGGCGATCAGAACGGATCCATTCCGAATGGAGCTTTTGCCGGGGTACTCGCCATGGTAGGGAGACTCAGGCATCTGGTGGACAGGATCGGGCGTGGGGCGGTCACTGATCATTTCTTCCTCATCGGCAGGAATGGTCGGATTGCGACGGGCAACCAAGCCCTCCGCGGAGAGAGCTTTCTCGTTTTTACCATAGCCACCCTCGGCGACTGGCTTGGTGAGGAGTTCGTGGAAGAGAGGCTTGAGTTGGGGAAGGTCGATGCGGTCTTGGGGACGCTTCGGTCCGGCGACGCTCGGTACCACCGTCGAGAGGTCGAGATCGAGTTCGACACTGTAATCGATCTGACCCTTGCGGGGCATGCCGAACATTCCCTGAGCCTTGAAGTAGTTTTCGAAAGCAGTGCACTCGGCTTCGGTGCGTCCCGTGGCACGGAGGAAAGCGACTGATTCGGAATCGACCGGGAAGATGCCCATGGTGGCGCCGTATTCAGGCGCCATGTTGGCGATGGTGGCGCGGTCGGGAAGTGGAAGCGACTCGGCTCCTTCCCCATAGAACTCGACAAACTTGCCGACGACCTTCGCGGCGCGAAGCATCTGGGTGACGCGCAGGGCTAGATCGGTGGCGGTGACTCCTTCGCTGAGCTTTCCAGTCAGGTGGACGCCGACGACCTCGGGTGTGAGGAAATAGACAGGCTGTCCGAGCATTCCAGCTTCTGCCTCGATGCCTCCGACACCCCAGCCGACGACTCCAAGCCCGTTGATCATCGTGGTGTGGGAGTCGGTGCCGACCAGGCTGTCTGGGTAATAAACGCTACCAGATGCATTCTTGGAATGGAGGACGCCGCGGGCCAGATACTCGAGATTCACCTGGTGGACGATGCCGATACCGGGAGGAACAACTCCAAAGGTCTCAAAAGCGCCTTGGCCCCACTTTAGGAACTCGTAGCGTTCGCGGTTGCGCTTGAACTCCATGTCGAGGTTCAGTTTCATGGCGTCTGCCCAGCCGTAGTAGTCGACCTGGACTGAGTGATCGACCACGAGATCCACTGGAACCAATGGTTCGATGATACCTGGCTTCCCTCCGAGGCGGGCCACGGCACTTCGCATCGCTGCCAGATCTACGAGCAAAGGCACTCCGGTGAAGTCCTGCAGCACGATGCGGGCGACAACAAAGGGGATCTCCTCAGGAGCCGGTGCCTTGGCATTCCAGGCAGCAAGGGCCTTCACATCCTTCTCATGGACCTTCTTGTTATCGCAGTTACGCAACACCGACTCCAGGACCACTCGGATCGAGAAGGGAAGGCGCGAAATCTTGCCGAGGCCCTGTTCCTCAAGTGCGGGGAGGGAGTAGTAGGATGAGCTTGTCCCTGCGGATGGCTCAAAGCTGCGGAGTGTCTTGAATGGGTCGGTGATAGGCATGAAAAAAAGAGGGAGGTTGGGTTTTTAGACTATTGGGCTTAGGGGTTGAGGAATCTCAGATTTATTGCTTCGGCGGTTGTTGGCCAACAGTCCAAAGGACCAAAAGCCCAACACCCGGTTCCATTATTTCAGTTCGGCCAGCTTGGCCTGGATCTTGGCGAAGTCGGGAAGTTGCTTCGGATCCCCGTTCGACTCCGCGTACTGGATGACGCCGGATCGGTCGATGAGGAAGGCTGAGCGCTGAGCAACTCCACCCATGCCGAGACCGATCTGAGGTAGGAAACTCTCGTAAGCGATGCCGTAGGCCTTGGCGACATTGTGCTCATAATCGCTCAGGAGAGGGATACTAATATTCTCCTTCTGGGCCCATGCCTGCTGGGCAAAGGGATTGTCCCCACTGATGCCATAGACAATGCAGTCCAGGGCGTCATAGGAACCTATGCCCTTGCTGATCTCACAGAGTTCCGTCGTGCAGACACCGGTGAAAGCCATCGGAACAAAAAGGAGCAGGATATTCTTTTTTCCTATCTCAGCTGAGAGAGTGACCTGTTTGGGTCCTTCAGATGTCGCGGTGGAGAGGGTGAAATCGGGGGCCTTGGTTCCAATGGTAAGCATGAGTTTATTTAGGTTGAAGTATGAGGGTTGAATGATGAAGTGAAATGAAAGTAAGTAATCCTACAGATTTGGCGTGGGTGATGGAAGTGCAGAGGTGGCGGGTGAGGTTTTTAAAATCTGAGCAGCAGGATTTGTGACGGATGAAGAATTCGTCTGTGAAGGAGTTTCTGCTGAGGGTGAGGAATCAGGAGGCGGCGTGAGAAGTGGTGTTGAAGGTGGCGTGGGGGTGGGGGTGGGCCATGGTTTATCCAAGGAGCTCCACTCATGCCATGACGCGGTGTCACTGCCGCCGAATTCC
>Ga0114962_10001554_pt1 | contig 19740 bp, 17 predicted proteins | sample C_130820_MF_Meta_FD_87017 | JGI IMG/M metagenome (GOLD analysis project Ga0114962, IMG submission 87017) | Freshwater microbial communities from Lake Croche, Canada to study carbon cycling - C_130820_MF_MetaG | ecosystem: Environmental > Aquatic > Freshwater > Lake | place: Lake Croche, Canada... | reverse complement strand
GCTATCTTTGACATAGCGCCAAGGATGAGAACAACGTCCAAGGACAAAAGCCTAAGTCAAATTACCACTCGAGAGAGCTGGCGTTCTGGTAGGCGGTGACCTTGGTCTCGAAGAAGTTCGCCTCCTTGGAAAGGTCGGCCACCTCGCTCATCCAAGGGAAGGGATTGGCACTTCCGAACTCCTGGGGCATGTTGAGGCGGTCGAAGCGGCGGTCGGCGATGTACTGGACGTACTCACGGAAGAGACCGGCATTCAGTCCCAAGATGCCGCGGGGCATACAATCCTGGGCATAAGCGATCTCCAGCTCGACGGCCTTCAGGATCATCGTGCGCACCTCGCTCTCGAGCTCCGGGGTCCAAGCCTCGGGGTTCTCTTCGCGGATACCGTTGATGAGGTCGATGCCGAAGTTCAGATGGATCGACTCGTCCCGCATGATATACTCGAACTGCTGGCCGATGCCGACCATCTTGTTCTGCCTCTTGAAGGAGAGAAGCATCACGAAGCCGCTGTAGAAGAAGATCCCCTCCATGATGACATAGAAGCCGACCAGATTCTTGAGGAAGGTCTGGAGTCCCTCAGTGGTGTCGGTGGAGAACCCATCCTCCATGATGGAGGCGGTGAGGCTCATCTCGAAGGCATCCTTCTCATTGATGGAATTCACCTCGTGGTACATGTTGAAGACCTCCCGCTGGTCCAGCGAGAGACTCTCGACGATATACTGGAAGGTGTGTGTGTGGATCGCCTCCTCGAAGCCCTGACGAAGCATGTACTGACGGGCCTCGGGATTCGTGACGTGCTTGAAGATCGCGAGAACGATGTTGTTCCCGACGAGGCTCTCGGCGGTACTGAAGAAGCCGAGATTCCGCATAATAACTTGGCGCTCGTCGGCCGTGAGCTTGTTGGACTTCCAGAGCTCGATGTCGCGCTGCATCGGAACCTCATTCGGCATCCAGTGATTGGCGCAGCCCTTGGTGTAGTAATCCCAGGCCCAGGTGTACTTCAGGGGCATGAGCTGGTTCACGTCGACTTGCTTGCAGTTGACCAGGCGTTTCTGATCAGAGTCGATCCGCTTGGTGAGGTCGTGAAAGGTGGCTGGTTGGGTAGTGGAGGAGCAGCAGGACATAATGGTGTGTTATTGGGGATTGGGGATTGGTTAAGTTACTTGCAGATTGTCGTTTTTTCCAGCGTTGGCGTGTTGTTGATTTGGTTACGACGGGTTGGGGTGGGGAATCTTAAAAAGTTATCGCCTTCAGGCTTCCGCTTATTGGCAGGCTTCGCACTCGCCTCCATTGCGCATCGCCTCGATGCTGCAGGCTGCAGCCTCTTGGGCGGTGTATTCCTTCTCGTTGGCCTGGGGCTGAGATGGCGATTGCGATGGAGACTGGGGCTGATTGACCCAATTCGGACGGGCCTGACTGGTGCTCTGCTCGACTGTGGAAGCAGCCGTGGCACGGAGGTAGTAGGTAGTCTTGAGACCTGTCTCCCAGGCATGGAGATACATGTCGTTAAGTCTCTTGCCGCTCGGTGCAGCGATATAGAGATTCAGGGACTGGCCCATATCGATCCACTTCTGGCGGCGGCTAGCGCACTCGATGTACCAATCCGGCTCAACCTCAAAGGCGGTGCGGTAAATCTCGCGGATCTTCTCCGGAATGCGGTCGATGCCGAGGATTGAACCATCCTTATACTTGAGTTCCTCAAGCATCTTGCGATCCCAGATACCTAGTGCCTTGAGATCCTCAACGAGGTAGCTGTTGATGACGGTGAATCCACCGCTCAGGTTTTCCTTGGCGAAGAGGTTCTTGAAGGTTGGTTCGATCGACTGAGAGACACCCGTGATGTTAGAGATCGTGGCAGTCGGAGCGATTGCCATGGTGTTGCTGTTGCGCATTCCGTGCTTCTGGACGGCCGTGCGGATAACGCTCCAATCGAGACTGGAGGAGCGATCCATACCTACGGGCATTCCACGCTCTTTCTCGAGGAGATCGATCGTGTCGATCGGAAGCAATCCTCGATCCCACTTCGATCCCTTGTAGCTCTCGTACGCCCCGCGCTCGGCAGCAAGCTCTGTTGAGGCCAGAATGGCAAAGTAGGAAATCGCCTCCATACTGGTGTCGGCGAAGGTGACGGCCTCGTTACTGGCATAGCTGATCTTCAGCTTGTACAGAGCATCCTGGAATCCCATGAGTCCGAGACCAACGGGGCGGTGACGGAGGTTTGCGTTCCGGGCCTCCGGGGTCGGATAGTAATTAATATCGATGACGTTATCAAGCATCCGCATGGCGGTGCGGATGGTCTTTTCCAGAAGGGCTAGGTCGAGGCCGTTCTCGGTGACATGCAGAGGGAGGCCGATAGAACCCAAGTTGCAGACGGCCGTCTCCTCGGCTGAGGTATTCAGCAGGATCTCGGTGCAGAGGTTCGAGCTGTGGACTACTCCCTGGTGATCCTGAGGGGAGCGGATGTTGGAGGGATCTTTGAAGGTGATCCAGGGATGACCTGTCTCGAAGACCATAGACAGGATCTTCCGCCAGATGGAGGATGCCTCGATGCGCTTGAAGAGTGGGATCTCGCCGCGGTCGGCCATGGCCTCGTACTCGCAGTAGCGCTCCTCGAAGGCGCGCCCGTAGAGATCGTGTAGGTCGGAAACGTCGCTTGGGCTGAAGAGCGTCCACTGGCCATTCTCCTTGACCCTCTTCATGAAAAGGTCGGGGATCCAGTTGGCGGTGTTCATGTCGTGGGTGCGGCGGCGCTCGTCGCCCACGTTCTTGCGAAGCTCAAGGAAGTCCTCGATGTCGAGATGCCAGGTCTCTAGGTAGGCGCACATAGCCCCCTTGCGCTTGCCGCCTTGGTTCACGGCGACGGCGGTATCATTGGCGACCTTAAGGAAAGGAATGACACCCTGGCTCTCGCCATTGGTCCCCTTGATGAGGGAGCCGGTGGCGCGGACGTTGGTCCAGTCATTGCCGAGTCCTCCTGCCCACTTCGAGAGTTTCGCGTCGTCGCTGATGCACTTGAAGATATGGTCGAGGTCATCCATCACCGTAGTCAGATAGCAGGAGCTGAGCTGAGGGTGCAGGGTGCCGCTGTTAAAGAGAGTCGGCGTTGAGGAGGTGAAGAGGAAACTGGAGAGGAGTTCATAGAACTCGATGGCTCGATCGTTCTTCTGCTCCCCCTCATTCATCGCGAGGCCGAGGCAAACGCGCATCCAGAAGAACTGGGGCGACTCGAGGCGATGGCCGCCGATGTGAATCAGGTATCGATCATAAATGGTCTGCAGTCCCATGTAGTTGAAGAGGAGATCACGCTCTGGCTTGAGAGCCGCGGCGATCTTCACAAGATCAAACTCCAGCAGCCCCGGAGTGAGGCGTCCTGCGGCAATGCCCTCTTCGAGGTAGGCCTGGAATCGGGAGGCATGGGCGACCGTGACGTCGTGGTAGTGCTCGTAGCCAGGAAGGGTCTCGCCGTAGATCACATCCAGAAGGAGACGAGCGGTCACGTAGCCGTAGGCCGGATCCTGCTCAATGCGGGACTTCGAGGCAAAAATCATCGCCTTCTCGATCTCGTCGATACGGACACCATCGTAGAGGCTCCTCATCGTCTCGTCAGCCATCTCGCGGGCCTCGCAGCGGTCCTCAAATCCACGGCAAGCACGGATCAGGGTACGGCGGATGCGCTGAGGCTCCAGGATCTCCTTGCTGCCGTCACGAAGGGTGACATGAAGCTCGGCCTGGACATGGCCCGAGACATCGCGGTCGCCGCGCAGGGCGCGGGCCTTGCGGCGATCCTCACGGTAAATAATGTACCGGCGGGCCACCTGAACGTGTCCCTGCACCATGAGGGCCTCCTCCACGGCATCCTGAACACGCTCGATCTCGAGTTCCTCCCCGCGGGCTGCACGGCTAAGAAGGCGCTGGACGACAGCTACCGTCACTGAAAGAGCGGCGGCCTGATCCTCAGGGGAAAGGGAATAGTCGCTGGGAATATCGCGATCGGCCTTGAAGGCGCTCTCCACGGCAAGTCGGATCCGCTCCTCGTTGAAGGGTTCGCTGCGGCCATCGCGCTTGCGGACGATGAATTCGCGACCCTGCAGGGGGTCGACTCCGCTCAGGGAGAGTTGTCCGGAGAGTGGTTCCATGGATTTAGAGAGAGGTTTTGGGGTTTTAGGGAAAAGGTCCATTATACACTATATGTTGTGTCTTGCGGACTAGATGACCGCAATTTGTAGATTATGTAGCAATATTTGGTCAACGAGAATTGCAGGAAAATTTTCTTTTTCTTTTTTCTCTTTTGATTTGTTGAAAAACAGGAGTGCGTTCTATGATTTTCCTGCCCCAGAATCATCTCAGCAAGCACAAGAGCGCTTTGTGAATAACTATAACTTAGAAAAAGATTGCCCCGCTCGGGCAGTTTTGGGGGGCTCTTCCTTATTGGCTGCGCGGCTTGACCTCTCCTCCGGAAACCAAGGAAAGGGCCTCTCCGACCAAGAAGAGTGATCCGGTCAGTAGAACAGGGGCTTGCGAGTCAGAATGATGGTGATTGAATCCCTCCAAGGCCTTCTGAAGAGACCCAAAGACCTTGGGGATGGGATGTGAACAATCGTTGAAGCACTCCCCTGAAGCAATTTTCCAAGGATCAGCCGATCGCGGAGATGCCACCGGCACGAGAAAAACCTCCGAAGCCAGAGGCATTAATTCGGAGAGCATCGCCGTGGGATCCTTGTCCGCAAGCGCCCCAAAGATCAGTCTGCAAGAGCCCTCTCGATATTCCTCCCTCCAGGTAACCACGAGCTGACGGACCGCATGAAGATTGTGCGCACCATCCAGAATCAGTTCCATGCCATGAGCGACAAGCTTCTGAAAACGGCCGGGCCAGAAAACCTCACAGAGCCCCCTCGCAAGCTCACCAGGGGTAGGCTCGAATCCGGCGGCGTGTATCAAGGCAAGAGCCACCGCGGCATTCCAGCGCTGATGAGATCCAGCAAGACCGAGCGGAATGTCCGCGGAAATCGGCGTAGTGATCCACTCGCAGGGGGCACCGATAGCCCACGCCTTCTCTGCAAGGACCTCCGAGACCTCGGGTTCCTGAGGAGCGATGACGACGGGTATGCCTTCCCGGAGGATCCCTGCCTTCTCCCTCGCGATCTCACCCAATGTCTCTCCCAGCCACTCCGAGTGATCGAGCGCAATCGGCGTGATAGCACAGGCAAGCTTGGTAGCCATATTGGTGGCATCGAGTCGACCGCCGAGTCCCGTTTCTAAAACCACAACCTCGCAGCCCTCTCGGTCCAGGAGGTCGAAGGCCAAGGCCGTCACTAACTCGAAAAACGTGGGTTGCTCCTCCTCTGTCCACTCCTTGCTGATCTCCCGTAACCTCTCAATCCCTTCATCGATCTTGGCATAAGCAATATTCTCCCCATTGATCCGGATCCGCTCGGAGAACTCCACCAGATGAGGTGAGGTGTAGAGGCCGGTCCGGATCCCCATACTCCGGAGTATCGATTCGGCAATGGCGCAGATGGAGCCCTTCCCGTTCGTGCCCGCTACATGGAGACAACGAAGATTCCTCTCGGGATTTCCCAACGCTAGCAGGAGGCGCTCCATCCGCACGAGTCCAGGATGGACGCCCCGGGACTGCGTGGCCATCAGCCAATCGAGTTGACTCTCCTCAAATGCGGAATCCATCTTGAAACTTTCTTTGGATTCCTGAGTTCCTGAGTTCCAAATTAATTTCCGATAGGCCCGAGTAGATTACAGGCTGCATGGAATATGGAACTCAGGAACTCAGGAAAAGAAACACTAGGGGCCTTACCCGATTGATATTGGGACTGAATTTGCTCTCCCTCTTACTTACCCATCAGGTTCCCGATGATCGTGATGATGGTCTCGCGCATTTTCGCGCGGGGGACGATCTCGTCGATGAGTCCATGCTCGAGCAGGAACTCCGCGGTCTGGAATCCCTCGGGCAATTCCTGATGCGTAGTCTCGCGGATCACGCGTGGGCCAGCAAAGCCGATCATAGCCCTCGGTTCCGCCAGAGCGATATCACCAAGCGTCGCAAAGCTCGCCATGACGCCAGCCGTTGTGGGATTGGTCAGGACGGCAATGTAGGGGAGTCCAGCCTCACTGTGGCGAGCCAGGGCACCGCTGGTCTTAGCCATCTGCATGAGGGAAAGCATCCCCTCGTACATGCGGGCACCTCCCGAGGCACAGACGATGATGACGGGCCGCTTGGCCTTGGTGGAAGACTCGATGATCCGGGTAATCTTCTCGCCGACCACGGAGCCCATGGTGGCCGCCAGGAAGGAGAAATCCATCACGGCTAACCCGATGGGATGTCCACCCATGAGCCCTGAACCGGTGATGACTGCATCGACAAGTCCGGTCTTCTCCCGGTAGGTCTTGAGACGATCCTCGTAGGTGGCGACCCCCCTGAATCCAAGCGGATCGACAGACGACATCGAGGCATCTGTCTCTTCAAATGTCCCTTCATCCACCAGTGTGGAGATCCGCTCCTGGCCCCCCATGGCAAAGTGATAGCCGCATTTGGGGCAGACACGCAGATTTTCCTCAACCGCGAGATGATGGACCATCTCAGAACATCCGGGGCACTTCGTCCAGAGGCCTTCGGGCATTTCGCGCCGTTTTTTTCCTGAAAACTTAAGCGTCGGCTTTTTGAACATCGTCATGGTTTACAATTCTGCAACAAATCAGCGGTTGATGGGAAGCCTGATAGGGGTATCGGGTCTAGGGGATAGGTAATAGGGAGAGAATACAAAAGAAGAGATCCGGGTGAATCCCCCTTTTCCCTATCACCTATATCCTATTCCCCATTGCCGATTAGCCCCTCGCCACCACCACCGCACAGACTTCTGCGGCTCCGGCCTCCATCAACATGGCGGCGCAAGCATCCAGCGTAGCTCCCGTCGTCGTGACATCGTCAACCAGGAGTAGCGAAACTCCTTCGCGTGGAGTCTTCGTGACCTCGAAGGCTCCCTCGAGATTCTGCATTCGCTCCGCACGACTGAGTCCGGCCTGGGGAGCCGTGGCACGGCTCCTCCGGAGCATTTGTCGCATAGGGCATCCGAGGTGCTTCCCAAGGCTGGCGGCCAGAAGAGCCGACTGATTGAACTCGCGTTCGCGCTCCCGCAAGAGATGCAATGGCACAGGGACGATGGCATCGAATCGTTTGCCATCCAGCCTGGGATCATTCACGGCCTCAACCAAGAGAAGACCCAGCGCAGGGGCAAGTGTCCGGTCCCGGCCATATTTGAAACGTTTCACCAACTCTCCCGCTACACCCTCATAGCGGCAAGCAGCCACTATAGCGGAGAGGTGCCAGCTGCGACCATCACAGTTCGGACAGCGCGTCGTCCCTATCATTGGATGGGAGCACATCGGGCAAAGATGTTCCGGTGGAGCCAGAATTCCATCCCTGCATTCCCCGCAGAGAAAGTCGTCCCGGTTACCCCTATCCCCAAGGCTACACCCGCAAGATACGCAATGAGCCGGGTAAAGCAGGCTCAACAGGGGACTTAGAAACGATGCCCCGGCTCGACGGAGCAAAGAATATTCACCGGTTCCCAAGGGGATAAAGTGGCGGTTGCCTGCGGTGACGGAGCAAGATCACTGCCAGAAGGCCCGCGAGCAGCAATGCCCCCAGCGGGATCAGCCCTACGGGCACCATGCCGTGGCACTGGGGAGGACCGAACAGCGGCAAAAGACCATCTGGAGGCTGCACCCGGAAGCCGGCGACCACGTTGAATGCCTGTTGCCCGACGATCCAGCTTCCATGAAGTCCAATCGCCGCCCAGAGAGAACCCGTGTGCACCGTCATCCAGGCCAGAATAATCCCCGCCACAGCGAGGGTCGCAAACGCCCAGCCAAGAATAGGCCACGGTGGCAACGAGCTTCCGAGGGAACCGAGGGCTGACAGTCCGGACCACCATTCAGGAGATGCTTCTCCCGATACCGCCGTGGGGAGATTCAAAAAATGAACCCCGGCAAAGATCATGGCCGAGAGAATAATGGCCACCGACGGAACCATCACTTGTCGGAAAAATCCCAAAAGCACACCCCGGAAAAGAAACTCCTCCAACGTAGCGACCACAGCAGCGGTCAGCAGCAAACGGGGAAGAGCACCCATCAACCCCGTGCCCCAGCCGGGATGGACAACAAAGGCTCCGGAATAAAGAGCAGCTGACTCCAGAAGGAGGATGCAGAAGGCTCCGGAAAACAAACCTACCATCAGATCCTTCAGAGGACGGCCACTACCATGCAGACCGAGCTCTGCAAACGAACGAATACGCAGGGACCGCAGCAGTGGCACGAGCAGAAGGATGGCGGCGACCTGTAGGCTGCGTGAAAGATAGCGGTGGAAGGGCATGCTCTGTATCTTTCCGATCAGACCACCAAGAAGATGAGGCGGGAGCATCTGGATCAGATGCCAAGCCAAGGGTGCCGCAAGAGCCCCACCGATCAGAACGAGTAGAAGGTAGAGAAAGATCTTCCCGAGAGAGCGCACGCGGATGAAGCTAACAGCACAAGCCATGAGAGGAAACCATGAATGGAAAGTTCGCGATGAGGATGGAGTGAAACGGGAACTCCGTGTCATCAAGGAAGCCAGCCTCTTCCGCTTTCAGAGCAAGCGCTCTGACGAGGAGCGCTGGACATACTACGACAACAAGAAGACCAAGCCGCCAGCGGCCGATGTCGAATCTCTGATCGAAGTCCTCGAGCGGAAGTACCAGCGGAAGCGCACCCCCTACAGCGACCTCGTCCTTGCTAGGAAAATGCTAGCCGACGTCTTAAGCCCGAAGTGAGGGGGACGCCCCGGAGGGGCGGGAGATGGGAGATAGGGATAAAACCTAAAACTTGCCGTAACGTACGCGAAGCACCGGCCGGGCAAATAAACCTGAAGACCGACTCGAAAGTCGAGGGGTCCCCATCTTCAATCTCCTATTTTCTGCGCCCCTCCCGGAACAAAAAGCCGTCGTCAGAACGGCTAAGCTTTTATTTAGGCTTTCTCGACCTGCCAGTATTCCAGCTCCACGGGCGTATCACGTCCGAAGATGCTGACGCTGACGCGGAGTTTGCCGCGCTCAGGATCGACTTCCTCGACGATGCCCTGTTGGTTCTGGAAGGGGCCATCGGAGACCTTGACCTTGTCGCCGACCTCGTAAATGACCTTGGCGGTGACGGTGTCCTCACGCTCTTTCATCTGGGAAAGCATGGCCTCGACCTCTTTCTGCCGCATAGGAATGGGCTTGTCCTTGGTGCCGGCAAACCCGATGACACCGGTGGTATCCTTGATGAAGTACCAGGCTTTGTCGATGAGTTCATTGTTCTCATCGAAGAGATGCATGTTGACGATGAGGTAACCTGGAAAAAACTTGCGCGTGGTCTCCGTCTTCTTACCGCGCTTGATCTCCTGCACTCGCTCGGTGGGAATGAGCACCTCGAAGACATGGTCGCCGATCTCCTCGGTGGCGATCCTCTTGACGATATTGGCGTGGATTTTCTTTTCCTGTCCGGAGAGGACGTGAACGACGAACCACTGGTCTTTCGGGGCTAATGCCATGAGCGGATAATTTAGTAGAAACCGGGGGTGTGCCGGTTAGGGCTTGGTCAGAAATCCGACCACATTGATAGTGATGAAATCGAAAAAGGAGATGTAACCGCCAACCAGAAGCATGGCGATGATGACAACCAACGTGGAATCCCAGAGTTCCTTGTACTTGCGGAATCCGCGCTCGCTGTCATCCCAAGGCCACTGCACCTTCTTCAGTTCCGTACGGACCTCACCGAAGTAGGAGAAGAATTTATTTGCCATACAAGGTAATGAGGAAGTGCGGAAGCGATTGAAAAGAGCGAAGGATGCAGAGCAGGCCAGGAGGGACTCGAACCCCCAACAAACGGTTTTGGAGACCGCTACTCTACCAATTGAGCTACTGGCCTAGGCTCTTGCGATGTGTTATTCGATGATCTCGGAGACACGACCCGCACCGACGGTACGGCCGCCTTCACGGATTGCGAAGCGGATTGTCTTCTCCATGGCGATTGGGCTACCGAGTTCGACCTCGATGGCGACGTTGTCACCAGGCATGACCATCTCGACACCCTCTGGCAGCTTGACAGATCCGGTGACGTCGGTGGTACGGAAGTAGAACTGAGGACGATAGTTCGTGAAGAACGGAGTGTGGCGACCACCTTCCTCCTTGCTGAGGACGTAGATCTCGGCCTTGAACTTCTTGTGGGGCTTGATGGAGCCGACCTTGGCGATGACCTGTCCACGCTCGATGTCTTCCTTCTTGATACCGCGAAGAAGAATTCCGACGTTGTCGCCGGCCTCTGCGGTGTCGAGGAGTTTACGGAACATTTCGATGTCGGTAACGGTGGTCTTCTGGGTGTCCTTAAGACCAACGATCTCGACTTCCTCACCCTTCTTAAGAATACCACGCTCGACGCGGCCGGTGGCCACGGTGCCACGACCTTCGATGTTGAACACGTCCTCGACAGGGAGGAGGAAGGGCTGATCCTTCGGACGCTCAGGCATTGGGATGTAGCTATCAACGGCCTCAATGAGTGCGAGGATGTTCTTCTCCTGCTCGGGGTCTCCCTCGAGTGCCTTCTTGGCGCTACCCCTGATGATGGGAATCTCGTCACCTGGGAAGTCATAGGATGTGAGGAGATCACGGACCTCCATCTCGACGAGGTCGAGGAGCTCTGGATCGTCAACAAGGTCGACCTTGTTCATGAAGACGACAAGGGAAGGAACGCCAACCTGACGGGCAAGCAGGATATGCTCACGGGTCTGGGGCATCGGGCCGTCTGCAGCGCTGACGACAAGGATACCACCATCCATCTGGGCGGCGCCGGTGATCATGTTCTTGACGTAATCAGCGTGTCCCGGGCAATCAACGTGGGCGTAGTGACGCTTTTCACTCTCGTACTCGACGTGGGCGGTGGAAATCGTGATGCCGCGTGCCTTTTCCTCGGGAGCCGCATCGATTTGGTCGTAGGCGCGTGCCTGAGCCTTGCCGGTCTTGGCCAGCACGGTGGTGATGGCGGCGGTGAGGGTGGTCTTGCCGTGATCAACGTGGCCAATCGTACCGATGTTCACGTGATCTTTTTCGCGTTTGAAGGCTTCTTTTGCCATAATGTTGGGTTGTGCTGGTTGTTTTGTTTTTTGGTGATTCGTTCCTCTGGAGCCCATGACCGGGATTGAACCGGTGACCTCGTCCTTACCAAGGACGTGCTCTACCAACTGAGCTACATGGGCCTGCCCGGTCCGAAGACCGGCCAAGTTGTTGAAAGAACAGCGACCTTCGGGATGCTAGGGTCGTTTCCGCAACTCCTTAAAAGCAATGACCGTTACACCGGTCGGTACTAGTTCATAGCGACGACGATGCAACGATGCTTTTCGAGAAAAAGCGGATTAGAAGAATGATTCGCAGACCTTCTTCTGTCAAAAGCAATTTGCGTTCAATTTTAGGGGTGCCTACGTGGCGGTGCCTGTTGCATTATCAAGCAATGGAACAATCCGAGCGCCCCGACCTTCTCGACGTGGCCTCATTCCGGCGTGACTATCATCATGCCGAACTCCGGAGCGCCAACCTTGCCCCCGACCCGTTCGTCCAGTTCCACGTGTGGCTGGATGAGGCAAGCTCTTCTCCCGCGGTTCTGGAATCAACCGCCATGGTTCTCTCCACGAGTTCCCCGGAGGGAGAAGTCTCTTCCCGTGTCGTGCTGCTGAAGGGATACGATGAGACCGGATTCCGTTTCTTCACCAATACTGGTAGCCGCAAGGCCTTGCAGATTGCCGCTAACAACTTTGTCTCACTGCTCTTCTACTGGGAGCCCCTTGAGCGTCAGATTCAGATCAACGGCATTGCCTCGCTCCTGCCCCGCTCGGAGACGGAGGCCTACTTCGCGAGCCGTCCGCGGGGTAGTCGCATCGGAGCATGGGCCTCCCGCCAGAGCATTGTGCTCCCTGACCGCGAGACGCTTGATCGACAGTCAGCAGAACTGGAGGAGCGCTACTCAGGACAGGAAATCCCGGTGCCCGATTTCTGGAGCGGCTATCAGGTCTCCCCTCGTACGATCGAGTTTTGGCAGGGTCGACCAAACCGCCTGCACGACCGCTTCCGTTATAGACGCCCCAAGCAGGAGGAATCAGCCGAAGGCATGGCCTGGATCATCGAACGCCTGAGTCCGTAACCCTTGGTCTCCTAGTCCCTAGTAGCTTGTAGCCCTAAGTCTCCCAAGCACCTGCTCCATGAAAACGCACGATGGTGAGCAAAAAAAATTGATTCCAAGGCATGTCGTCACATCTGCACTCTATCTCTGGAGATTAATCCGTGAGACGGTGACGATCTATACGCGGATCAGCGGCGGGGAGAACGCGGCAGCCTTCGCCTACTATGCCCTCTTCTCGCTCGTTCCTCTTGTCGCGCTCCTGCTGACCATCGGTTCCTATCTCTTCCCCGGGGACACGGCTCTGACCACCATCCACCGTTTCGTTCCCATTGGGGAGGAACAGCAGGAGCTTCTTTGGAGCATGGTGCGGGGTCTGGAAAAAGCGCGCGGCAGTGTCAGCATCGTCTCGATCCTTATCCTAACGTGGGCCTCCCTGCGGTTCTTCCACTCACTTGTGCTCTCGATCAACCACGCCTGGGGCACACGCCGACTCCCCTGGTGGCAGATGCCGGTGAAAAATCTCCTTCTGATACTGGCCATGTCGGGAGCCTTGCTCATCGGCACCATCGTTCCAGCAACGCTGCAAGGGGTGGCGCGTCTATTGCACTCCCTGGAGAGAGTGATCACCGAATACTTCCCCATGTTTAACGTCGCCCGTGCGCTGGCCGTCGTGGACTTCAGCCGTTATGTCGGCGGCACCTTGGTACTCTTCTATTGTTTCACAGTGCTCTTCATGCTGGCGCCGCGTCTTAAGATCCGCTTTGTCCAGATCTGGATTCCGGCCCTGCTCGTCGCCATTCTCCTCCAGGTGGGCCAAGCCTTCTTCGTGAACATTGTCCCGAAGCTCATCAACTACAACGCCATCTACGGGGCGATGGGGGGCATGATGTTCCTGCTCCTCTGGGTCTACATCGCCGGAGTGATCATCATCGGAGGGGGATGTCTCTGCGCCGCGCTGGCCCATCTCCGGGGCCATGCCTATGTCAACCACAGCCAGATCGGCTCACACCCGGCAGAAAGAGATAGTGCAGTGGAACATCCGGAGCCGTAGCCGTCGCAAAGCGACGACTGGGGTATAGGGAATAGGTTATGGGTTATAGGGAGCCAAAAGACTCCAGGTTTTTTATACCTAATCACCCATTCCCGATCACCTATCACCCACGACTGTTACTCCAGCCAGCCGAGGATATTGAAATTGGCCGACATGAGCGCCGCAACAATGGCCAAGGCTCCCAGAAGATGCCCGATCAGGACGACCGGCAGCACTACGACAAGCCAGCGCCCGATGGCGCTCTCGATGAGATTCTGCTTCTCGGAAGGCTCAGCGGGAAAAGAAAAACTGTTCATGAGGAACTGAAGTATCGGGAGCTACGTGCTCTGTCAACGACGGGGGGCTCTTCCCTTGCGGGGAGCCGCTGTCTTTTTACCGCCGAGACGCTTCTGCGGCTTGTGGGAGGGGGCGCGACGGGGACGTGGCAGCGCCTTCAGGAGAGGGCGACGAGGGGCCTTATCCTGAGATTCCTTTTTTTCCTTAATATCCTTAGTACCCCCATTCTGCTTCGCTAGGTCGGCATCCTCTGCGGCGATGGCGGCATGAGTGATCGTACGCCCCTCCTTTTTGCGATCCTGAACTTCGCGGCTATCGCGCCCCTTCATCCGAAGGCGGATCGGAACACCGGGAAAGGGCCAGCGCGCCCGGAATTGATTGAAGAGATATTCGCGGTAAGCATCCGTGATGAGATCGGGATCGTTCACGAAGAGCAGGAACTCGGGTGGGCTGAACGGCCGTACGATCGCCGGCAACACTTGGGTGGCATAGAGAAGCTTGAAGCGCTTGCCCGACTTGGAGGGAGGAGGGTGCTGTTCAAAGGTGTCTCGGAAGAATCGGTTCAGCTCTCCCGTCGAGATCCGGGTTTCTGTTTCCTGGCGGACACTCTTGAGCGCGGTGAAAATCCGGCTGAACCCCTGACCCGTCTTGGCCGAGATGCAGACCACCGGTGCATAATCGAGAAAGAAAAGGTTCTTCCTAATCACGTCAGCCTGCTCACCTTGAGAAGCGCGCCCTCCGTCCTCCTTGCTGACGAGATCCCATTTGTTGAGAAGGATGATGCAGGCCTTGTACGATTCCTGAAGCATGCCGGCGATGCGTTTGTCCTGGGTGGTGACTCCCTCAGTCGCATCAACCACGAGCAGCCCCGCATCGGCCCGGCGGATCGCTTCCTCGGAACGCATCGCGCTGAAGATCTCCACCGAGGTGTCGGGCTTGGAACGGTGACGGAGTCCGGCAGTATCCACGAGAATGTAGGGCTCGCCGCCCAGCTCGCAACGCACATCGAGGGCGTCACGTGTAGTGCCGGAGATGTCGCTGACGATGCTGCGCTCCTCGCCGAGCAACCGATTCAGGAGTGAGGATTTCCCCACATTCGGACGCCCAACAATCGCCAGTCGGGGTGCTGAGAGATCCTCGGGTTCGGTGACAGCAACGGAAGCCATATCACCGAGCTTGCCGCCGATCATCTCGAGCAGATCAATGGTGCCGCGTCCATGGGCAGCGCTGATTGTCAGCACCTCCGGAAAACCGAGTTGAAAAAAATCCGCGACCAACGACTCATGCATTTCCTGATCGATCTTGTTGATGACCAGGATGAGGGGGCGACCGCCGGAACGCAGCATCCGAGCCAGTTCACGATCCAGAGGTGTGAGTCCTGCCCTCCCGTCCACAACAAAGAGAAGCAGGTCGGCGCTTGCTATCGCTACCTGTGCGGCCACATGGGTCGCCTCGGCGAAATCGGGATCAGGGGCATCGCCGATCCCACCCGTATCGATGATCTCAAAGGGCACCTGGCCCGTCTTGCAGATTCCGGCCAGACGATCGCGGGTCACTCCGGGCTGGTCGTGGACAATCGCAACCCTCCTGCCCATGAGGCGGTTGAAGAGGGATGACTTGCCCACATTGGGGCGACCGACAATGGCGACTCGTCTCATGAAAAAATTAAAGTGTTACCTCCGCTCAGGAAGCCGGCTTATCCGAGGTTGTCACGGGAACGGTATGTCCGCCATCCTTGAGTTGCTTGATACCGGCAGCGACATAGCCGATACCGCTCAGAAGCGTGATTACTCCGGAGACCCAGACTACCGGATCGCAGTGACTCCACTGCAGCATGACAACGGCAACGGTCAGCATCTGCAGGAAGGTGGAGGCCTTGCCCAAATGCGAGGGTCTCACTTCCAGATGATCGTTGAGCAAACGCAAGATGGCGCACCCGACAACAATGATGATGTCACGGGCGATCACGAGCACCGGGTACCACACAGGGAGTTCGTAGGGCCACTTCGTGACGCTCAGTGTGATGATTGCCGTCAGCATCAACCCCTTGTCGGCGATCGGATCCAGGATGGCGCCTAGGCGTGACTTGAGGTGAAAGCGGCGGGCGAGCCATCCATCGATCCCGTCACTCATGGCGGCCGCAAGAAAAACGGCAATGGTTGCAAAGCGAAGATTCTCATCAGGGTGACCTGCAGTTGCCGTCTTCCCGTAGTAGATCGCAAGCACGACAAAGACCGGGATCAGCAAGATCCGGGCGATGGTGATTTGGTTGGGGAGAGTCATGCTTACGCCACATTCCGTGGCTAAGGAAAAAGCGGAAAGCTAAAAGTTAAATACTGAACAAGGAAGAGGGAGACCCTACGCTACGGATCCAGAACCCATGGACCCATCACACGCTCAATCGCGGAACCGCCCGGGACTCTCCCATGACCGACGGCAGGGCTCCAATCTGGTGCTGGGATTATTTCTGCTTCCCGGAGAGCGGAGACGCGATGCCCTCCTCTTCTCCGATTTCTGCCGCACGGTCGATGACCTCGCCGACTTACCGGGCAATCCGCCAGAGCGGAAGAAGGAACTGCTCGACGGTTGGTTGGAGGCATTGAATCCGGGGAACGAAGAAGCACTCCCTGCCGACTTCCGAAACATGGTGGCCCGGAGAGATCTCGACAGGGAACTACTCAGGGAAATCGTCCGGGGGATGCTCATGGACGTTAGGGATGCGGAGCAGACCCGCTACGCGACCTTTAAGGATTTGGAAATCTACTGCCGCCGTGTCGCCTCAGCCGTAGGGCTTCTCAGTGTAAGGATCTTCGGTGCTCATGGGGCCACCGTTGAGCACTATGCCGAGCAGCTTGGCGTCGCCCTGCAACTCACCAATATACTGCGCGATATCGCCGAGGATGCATCGGTCGGCCGGATCTACATCCCCGGTGAGGATCTCGAGCGATTCGGCGTGACCGAGCGCGAGGTTTTGGAAAGCAAATCCTCTCCCTCCATGACTCATCTCCTCAACCATCAGGCCGAGCGGGCCGACTCATACTTTGCCAAAGCTGAGTTGGCCTGGTCGGAAATGAGCGTCAACCAACACCGCCTTATGCGTCCCGCACGATTCATGAGCGCCCTCTACCGCGAGCTTCTACTCCAGATGCACCGCGACCGCTACGATGTCCTTTCTAAGCGATACCGGGTCCCCAAATTGAGGAAACTTCTGATCCTGCTCCGGGTGATGACCTCGAGGAGCTGAGGCCGAGGAATGGATCCCGCAGCCGTAACGGATGCAAAGCAACGGCCGGGCCAGCAATCGCGGAGGCGCAGAGGATTCAGAAACCAAAAAAGCCCGTCACCCTTTTTCGGGAGACGGGCCTTTCAGATTATATGCTTCTTAGCTAATGAGCTCAGGCCATTTTCCGGCGGTAGGCGATCACCAGCGCGAGCGCACCGAGGCCGAAGAGGGCGTAGGTGGAGGGTTCAGGTATAGCAGGGTTGTCTGGAACAATTCCGCTGACGCTAGCAACACGCAAACCAAGGTTTACGATATCAGTGCTCGGTCCGAAGCTAGAGCGAGTGGAGGAATCGAGAGCATCGCTGGAGCCACCATACCAGTAACCACCTCGAACCATACGTTGATCACCCACATTGTTATTCGTGCCATCAGAGGAACTTTCCTGCCATTCTTGGATATTTCCTCCCTGACCCATCGTCCCGTAGGAGCTACGCCCTCCAGCTTGATAGATAGATGCGGGTCCTGGTGGTATCCAACCTTGGTTATAGACAGCCGTTCCTGAGGTGGTCCCACTTGTAACAGCCGTGGGGGCTGCGTCGCTGGCGGTCGGATAAAGATAATAACCGCTCCCGTCACTCTTACCGAAAGCCGCCTTGTAGAACTCATTCTCGCTCGGCAGGAAATACTTGGCCAGTGAGTTGCGGTATTCGTTATTAGCATCATAACCGGTATCGGTGGCTGTCCAGAGGGCCATGCTCCAGGTGCTGCCACTCCATGTCAGATTGTAGGCAGAAGTAAATCCCTTGCTGGTATTGAGCCAGTTCACGAAAGCTGCCGACTCATACCAGCTCATGTTGGCCGCTGGCTTGTCACCGCTCCACCCTCCTGCCGTGACATGAGCGAGTCCAGATGCGGTGGCCTTATCGATCTGGTATTGAGAGATCTCATAGGTTCCGATCCTATAATCGTAACCGACCGAGCCATAGCCGGTGGTGTCAGCGCTGTTATTGGTATTACCAATCGTGGTGAAGTCGAGGGTGAACTGATTGGCTCCCGTTCCGAAGGTGTCGGCATGGGCAGTAAGGCTGGCGCAAGCAAGGAGCACTGTGGCGAGTAGGAGCTTCTTCATAAGGTTGAAAATTGGTCTGTGGGGAGGAATTTAGAAAAGGTTCAATTACAAGAGTGAACGATAGCCCAACACACCCGTCAATCCGTTTGGAAATGTATGTGCGCTGGGTTCGTCATGGAATCTTGGGGCCATCGAATAATGGAGGAGTGATGATTTCTCACTAGCTATTCTATCTCTGCGCCTCTGCGCGATAATGAATCGCGGTTATTCTATCCCCTGAACCCATCCGCCCACACCTTCGTTGCCGGATCCATCTTCACTAACTCAGGCCAGCCACGTGTATAGCCTTCGCCGGGGATTTTCTTCGTGGCGTCGAAGCCCATGTGCCCGCCCATGTTGGGCACGGTCGGGGCATGGTCGAGGCTGTCGAGCGGATTCTTGGTCAGGATGCTATCGCGCTGGGGATCGGTGTTGGCCATCCAGCGGAAAAGAACTTCCGAAGTGTTTTGCACATCGCAGTCTTCATCCACGACGACGATGTACTTCGCGAACATCATCTGGCCCATTCCCCAGAGCCCGTGCATCACCTTGAAGGCCTGCCATGGGTACTGCTTCCTGATCGAGACGAAGACGAGGTTGTGGAAGGTCCCCTCGGCAGGGAGCGCCATATCAACAATCTCCGGGAAGTTCATCTTGAAGATCGGTAAAAAGATCCGGACGCTCGCCTCTCCCATGTAGAAATCCTCCATCGGCGGAATCCCGACGATCGTGCAGGGGTAGATCGCCTCCTTCCTGTGGGTGATCGCCGTGACATGGAAGACGGGGTAGTCATCAACCGGCGTGTAGAATCCGGTGTGATCGCCGAACGGACCCTCGGGGCGCATCTCGCCGGGCTGCACATATCCCTCGATCACGAAGTCGCTCTCGGCCGGAACCTCCAGTGGCTGGGTGATGCACTTCACAAGGTCGACTGATTTTTTTCGGGCGAATCCTGCGAAGAGGATCTCGTCAATTCCATCGGGTAGCGGCGCTGTGGCCGCGAGCGTGAAGGCGGGGTCTCCACCGAGGCAGATGGCAACGGGCATCTTCTCACCGCGCTCGTAGTAGCGCTTCCCGTGGCGCGCACCAACCTTATGAACCTGCCAGTGCATCCCGGTGGTCTTGCCGTCGTAGATCTGGATGCGGTACATGCCGACATTCCTCTCACCAGTGTCAGGGTCCTTAGTGTAGACGGTCGGCAGCGTTATGAAACGTCCCCCATCCTGAGGCCAGCACTTCAAGATCGGCAGGTGATCGAGCGAGAAGATCTCCCCCTCACCCCCCTCCCCCATCCGATTCACGATTTCCTGACAGGCGGCGCTCTTCACGCTGCGGGGGCGGGCATGAATGAGATCGATGCCATTGCGCAGAAGCTTGAGGGCGTCCTTGAAGCTCTTCGGCGGCTTCGCCTTCATCAGGAACTCAAGTTGTCCGGCAAGCTCATCGACGGATTCGAGTCCGAGAGCCATCGCCATGCGGCGCTTGGAGCCCAGGGCATTGATTGCTACAGGGAATTCGGAGACCTTGCCGTTGATCGTCGGTTTCTCGAAGAGCAGCGCTTTCCCTCCTCCCGGCGACTTCATCTCACGGTCGGCGATCTCCGTGATCTGGAGTTCGGTGGCCACGGGCTCAGAGATGCGCCGGAGCTCACCGGCTTCTTCGAGAGCCTTCAGGAAGGCAGCATAGGATGGATAAGCCATAGTCTTGTGTAAGCGAGAATGACCGGCAACTGCAGGAAAGTCACAAAAAAGATTGCCCGGAACGCGATTGCATGGATGATTACCAGCCCTCGGTAATTTGCCGAGTAATCCCTGGAGTTGTAGCTCAATTGGTCAGAGCACCGCCCTGTCACGGCGGGGGTTGCGGGTTCGAGCCCCGTCAACTCCGG
>Ga0114962_10001553_pt1 | contig 19762 bp, 20 predicted proteins | sample C_130820_MF_Meta_FD_87017 | JGI IMG/M metagenome (GOLD analysis project Ga0114962, IMG submission 87017) | Freshwater microbial communities from Lake Croche, Canada to study carbon cycling - C_130820_MF_MetaG | ecosystem: Environmental > Aquatic > Freshwater > Lake | place: Lake Croche, Canada... | reverse complement strand
TTACGCCTTGGCGGGCGTGGGCGTGGCGGCGGCGGATATGGAGGTGAAGTTCGATGAAGAGTTCTAAACTCTAAGTCTCATTCGCTTCGCTCATGAGCCGAAGAGTTCTGATCGCTTCCAGCGATCATCATCCATACGGCTGACGCTGTCAGCCTAAGAGTTCTAAACTCTAAGTCTCATTCGCTTCGCCGAAAGCGTTCTACGTTTTTGTAAACGGGTTGGGGTCCGGTTTGTATACTACCGGTGGTGGAGGTGGCGGAGGAACAAAGGGATTGTCTGAAGACGTAGGCTGGAGGTCTTGTTTTTCGATTTGGACGTGGTGCCTTCCTTCTTCTTCAATACAACCACAACATCGGAAGACATTGTACCAGCAACATGCTTGACTAATACACCCAAAGACTGACACGAGGATCATTTCCATCTTGTAGGAGTCTATACTGTCACTCCGTTCGTCGTCAATTTTCAGACCGCTAAACTTGAGTGGCCGTCGTGTGTCGATTCTGTCCGTAACTCATCACAAGACGATGAACCGATTTACGATCAAGATGTTATCTGTATTTGGCAGAATCCGTGCGGAGCCGGCGCTTCTGTGTCGTGTTCTGCCGGATCTCAAAAAGAAACTTCATTCCCAGGCAAATCTGGCAGCGAAGGCCACCAGTAACGCGCCCACGGATCAGGAGGTCAGCTTCGCGGATGTGTTAGAAACCAACGGATTCGCCTTTCTGCCTTCTGGCTCCTCTGGACCAGCAACAGCAGATGGCCTCTATTATTTATATCAGGTGAATGGATCGCAACAATCTCTGGACTTTCAGGTTCTGGAGATGGTGGCGGGAGACAAGGTTCGTTTTCTCAACCTCGATCTCAAACATACGACCGGCGATGTCTTCTTTCTCAATGATGGCTGGTTTCATTCGGATGTCGTGTATGTCATCACGTGGAACCGCAAGGTGAGTGCCCCACGGAAACGGATCGTGACGGAGATGGAGACCTTCATTGGATTCGGATCGGCGATTCCTTCGGCGGAGGAGTCGAAACTCATGGCGGAGCTTCAGGCGATGAAGGCGAAACTCAACACGGAAACAAAAGGAGTGGGGTCGCTGATCACCTATGTGCGGTTCGCGAATCGCTATTCCTGTAGACGATTTACGGCGGAGTTTACGGAAGAGGCCTATTCAGCAGTATCTTCATCGCTTTCTTCTTCTTCAGCCGTCCCTTCTATGGCCTGAGGGGTCCTCTTGAAGGTTGTTTTGTTGAGCATGGTAGCAATAGCGGTCGCCAAGGGTGGCGGCACCGCATTCCCTATCTGAATGATCGCGGCCTTCTCTCCGCCTTGCCATGGATAATCGGCAGGGAAGCCCTGAATCTGGGCCAACTCCGTGACAGACAGAGTCCGGACCCAGGTGGCACCGTTGGGGGATCGGAGACCCACGAAGAGTCGCGGACAGAGATTGTACGTACAGATGATGGTCTTACTGGGACCGTCGGGATCCACGACCTCTCCGTGATAGCCGCTCTTTCGGCGACCGAAGCTGATGAGTCCACCGGCTTCTGTGATCGTTTTGTTTGGATTCTTGGGGTCGTCGGTCTTCTCCTTGGTGGATCGGTTGCGGAGACCGGAGGCCAGACGCTGGAGATTGGGATGGACGGATCCGGTTGCTTCTGTTTCGGTCGTGGCGATTAAGTAATGGGGATCGGGGCAGGCCACTGTCAGAGGCGTGGCACCGATGAGATGGGGTTCTAGTAAGGATCGGATTGTGGCTTGTTCTGTTGTTTGTTCTGTTGTCACTGACGTTGACACAGAACTAGGCCACAGAACATGCGGATACCACATCGTAGAGCGGAAGCCCACGATGATGAGCCTCTTTCTGAGTTGCGGGACACCTATATCCGTGGCATTGACAACCTTGTAGGTGATCTTGTAGCCCGCTTCATCAAAGATCCGTTTGATGATCTCGATGACCGGCTTCGGTGAGGCCGTCGGCGGATCTGCCGGATCGTGTCCCTTCCTGCTGAGCAGACCGCGGACGTTTTCGCCGATGATCCAGCGGGGCTTCACGATGCGGGCGACACGGGCGAATTCGTGGACCAGTTCGTTGCGCTTGTCACCTGGACGCTTCTTGCCGGCGTGGCTGAATCCCTGGCAGTTGTGAACGACGGTATTTTCGACCACGTAACTGTTATCCTCTGCGACTTCGAAGTTGTAGACGGGAATGGGTGCCTCTTGTTGGAACGATTTGATATCTACAATCGGGGTCCAGATATAGAGTCCCTCATAGGTTGCTTCCACAGGTTCAATTCTGTATATTCCTTTGAAGAACCCATACTCTACAATCTTTGAACTTCTACCTGCTTGATATTCTTGATGTTGGAAATGGAGAGCCTCTTCGTAGCGGTTCGACAGAAATTTATTGATATAGCGCGATCCTGATCGCACCATCGCGACCTCATGATCGGATGTCAGATCCTTGATAGGAACCCATGATGGTTCTTTGTCTCCTTTGACTCGTGCGTAGAAGGGATGTTCGGGTGTCGCTGTAATTGGTTTTGGTCGGCCTGCGATGCGGACAGTGTACAGGGTCCCGCTATACAATTTACGCTGGCAGTTCACGATTGGTTTGAAGGTGCCAGTGTGTGTCAGAAGTCGGTCTTGGAGTGTGACGGTTTCAATTGCTTTGTATCCCTGTTCCGTCAGCACTAGCGTCCCCGCGGGGAAACAGGGAAAGCCCGCGAAGATCGCCTCCACCTGACCTCTGTACGGTTCAAACACGGAGTCTGGAATGGCCTTGATATCGGTGGATCCCGTCGTCGGATCTTTGAGGAGCGTGGATTCTGGAAAGGCGGCTAAATGGGTATCTATAGCAGCCGTATTGTTTTCAGAGAACGCGACTACCGTGAAGCCGGCTCGTTGGAGACCGAGCGTATCGCCGCCGGCTCCGGAAAAGAGGGAGATGGCCTTTCGTTGGTTTTGCTGGTTTTGTAGAGATGTCATTCTGACAACTGCAGTTACAGCGACTACAGTTGTCAAATTTTGGACATTCTGTGCGATCGTCATCACCCAGGTGGGATGCCGAGGTTTACGGGATCCGTTATAGAGCTACAGGCGTTGCCGTATGTTAGGGTGATTCCAGATGTATCGGTAGTATAGTTAAATACAGAATTCGGATACAAAATATTAAACCCAACCGAAGTATATGAACTATAGGGTCCATAGGTTGGATTAGGAGGAAACGTACCCAGATAATATTGAGTAGTATCAACTATATTTCCTAATTTATCGTACAGTGTGGTGTTTGAGTCCGATATATTACAACCATTGAAATAGCGAACCAATACGAAATAATCGTTTGGATACCCTGGAGGAGGAAGGGGAATTGTGACGGTTCCGATGATATATGAATTTATGTCCTCTTGTAATAATAAAATATCTGACGGGCCTGTATAAGAATTTAGAGCTCCAAAGATATGACCTGACATGTCACATACAGGAGAGCAATTACAACAGCCTGCGATCTCAATGGCCGGGCCGCTACCCGCAGGGTTGATGATACGGCCTTCGCGGCCGATCTTGATATCGAGCCAAGTCTCACCGTCATTCGTCTTGTAGGTGCCTTTCACGATGCTCGCTGCTAAAACACGACATTTGAGTTGGCGAATACGTTCGGTATTCGAACGATCGGTGGATGACATTCTACTGATCGTTGCGGGGTTTTTAATATTGTGTGCTGTTTTCAGTCGTATTCTACACGTCCACCTTCGACCTTCCAACTATCGTACTCCCTTATGGTCGTATTCTAGTTGGTCTTAGGAGACCAACTATCGTATTCGCTTACGCTCATATTCTACGCGTCCACCTTCGACCTTCCACGTATCGTACTCCCTCACGGTCGTATTCTACGCGGTCCTCACAGACCAACTATCGTAATCAAAGTCATCCTCTCTGGCCCATCCTACCACAGCGTATCCGTCCACCGTATACGTGTGACTGCCACCCACGACCAAGTGATAGACCTGCGTGAACGGTGACATGGCGACCGGCTCCACCTTGGTCACCGTCTTGGGACCTGTCAGTGTCTGAAGGATAGTACCTTCGGTTAACGCCAGGATACGATCGCGGCGAACACCCGTCATCACGCGCTTCTCCTTGGTCCCATCCCCCAGAATCACGGTGTGCTTCTGACCATAGGTGAAGTTGTTGAGAGCTGCGGGGTTCGGTGTGAAGAATCCGCGATCGGCTCCGATGTGAGGATGATGGGTGGTTGTCGTGTGTTCGTCATTGATGCGGCAGACCTTGCCTCCTCCTAGCAGAGGGCGATGGAGCGCGGTCACGGGGTTCAGTTCGCCAAAAGCACCGACGACCAGGTCACCAACTGCCACATCTTCAATCGGCTTTGTGATACCACCCGCTAACGCAACTGGCGTGCCAGGGAGAAAACATCCAAGGCTTACGGGTTCCGTTATAGAACTACATGCGTTGCTGAACGTGATGTCAATGCCACTCAAATCAGGAATTGTGGAAGACACTGGATCTTTATACAGATATTCTGTTGGATATAAAATACTAAAAGAAAGTGTATCAGAAGGTATAAACATGGATTCTGGATTACTAGGGTATGTACCTAGATAATATTGAGTAGTATCGAGTATATTATTGGAATTATCATACATTGTGGCGATTGAATTCGTTATATTACAACCATTTAGTGAAAATATAGACAAAAAATAGTCATTTGGATACCCTGGAGGAGGGAGTGGAATTGTAACGGAACCAAAGATAAGTGAGTTGAGAAAATTTTGAAAGTCCGAAATAGCAGTTAATGAAACTGTAAAATAGAATATATCTCCTGACATGTCACAGACGGGTTGGCAATTACAGCAGCCTGCGATCTCAATGGTCGGGCCGCCACCCGCCGGGTTGATGACGCGGCCTTCGCGGCCGATCTTGATATCGAGCCAAGTCTCACCGTCATTCGTCTTGTAGGTGCCTTTTGCTATGGAAGAGGCCAGGAGACGGGCCTTGAGCTGGCGAATACGTTCGGTATTCGAACGATCGGTGGATGACATTCTACTGATCGTTGTGGAGTTTTTAATATTGTTTGATCTTTGCGGTCGTATTCTACGCGTTCCTCACAGACCCACCGCATATCCATCCGTCGTTGGATCTTTGAGGGGTGTAGAGTGGGGAAAGGCGGCTTTGTTGTTTTCAGAGACAAACGCCACCGACGCTGGAAAAGAGAGAGATGGCATTTCTTATGCCCATTGTTTTGTTGCAGTTGTTAGCCCTTGTATAGCAAATAATGCAGTAGAAAGTTGAGATGATATTACTGAACTAGAATTTGGAATACCACCAGAAGCTCCAGGTGTAAAAAACCTATAATTCATTTTATAACCTAGAGCAAGACCTGTCAAATATGCAAGAGGAACGGCACTGCTTGCTGTTTGACCTGTAAATATAGATAGTAATCCCTTATTTGAAACATCATTTACTGAAGATACACCCTTTCTTACATAGTAATTTATCGCTAATCCTGATCCGCCTGTAGTTGTTGTTGGAAGGACACTACCAACCTGGCTAAATCCGGTATTAGATGCTGTGTTTTTATTTGTAAATACACGCGCATCTGTAGCAGGTGCAAAAGGTGTGGTTTGATCATATTTAACAGCAAATGCGTATAAATATGTATTAGCACTTATGTCCGGTGCACCAGGACTAGCCGCATTATTATAAACAATCGCTGATTGATCAGTAGTTGTTATTTGTGAGCTAGCTGCATTTATCATATTATTGTCTGACATACCTGCCACTGAAGTTCCACTTACTTTTGTCTTTAAGAGATTATATTCACCTCCTGTTATCTTTACCCAATCGTCGGTACTTGCTGCGTTATATGCTGAAAGACTTGTTGATAAAGAGGCAATTATTTGATCAATAAACGTTGTGGTCGTCGTAGTAGGCACAGCCGTGGTAGTGGTCGTGGTAGGTGCTGTAGTAGTAGTTGTCGTAGTAGGTGCTGCCGTAGTGGTTGTTGTTGTAGGCGCAGCCGTTGTAGTGGTCGTTGTAGGTGCTGCTGTTGTTGTTGTCGTTGTAGGTGCTGTTGTCGTTGTAGGTGCTGTTGTCGTTGTTGTTGTAGGTGCTGCCGTAGTGGTTGTTGTTGTAGGCGCTTCTGTTGTAATACAGCACCCCGCATCTGTTACAGTTGGGTTCGCAAAGTGGTCATACGTAACAATATCCGCCTGCCCTTCATGAAGCGCCAAACGAACAGAGGGCTGTCTGAACTGACTAATGGAACTTGCGGAAGATGCTGCGATCGACTTCCCTTTCAGACGTCGGACACGTCCTGATTGGGATCGGTCTGCCGTACGCGATGTCAGCAGAGGTACCTTCTTCGTCGGGCAGCATGAACACAGATCTTCGCAAGTCGGGCACGACGACATTCTACTAATAGATACAGAAGAAAGCAAAGGTGACCGATTAGTAGATAATCCATAGAGGCGGTAACCATGTCCTCGAATGCGACTGCCTGTAGCCATTGTGGCGAACGTGATCATAGTGATACGCGATGTCCCGAACTCTCTGCGCCCGTACGTCAGGAGGGAGTCCAGAAACCTGCGGGTGGACCTAGCAGAGGGGGCGAAGATGACGACGAATCGGCGAAAAAAGTTGAATCGGTCATCGCAGCCAGGTGTGAAACTCAGACTCAAATAAGACTTTGATTCTGACCAGAAAAAACCATGACCGAATGTTCCATATGCTTTGCCGATATTACCGAGGTAACGGGCCGTACTGTACTCGGCTGTAAGCACGAATTCCATCTGAAGTGCGTGGTCACCTGGCTCCAGAAGGGCGGCTCCTGCCCCTGCTGCCGCCAATCTCCTGGAGAGATGGAAGACATCGTAGAAAACCCAGACCCTTCCGATGAGGAGGAGGAAGACGTAGAGGAGGATCCTAACATGACTCCTCTCATGAAGGCCGCACGGGATAACAATGTCGCCGAAATCAGACGGCTGATCGTGGAGGAAGCGGTGGACATCGAAGCCGTCGATAGCGATGGTGACACGGCCCTCGTCTATGCCGCGATCTTCCGTAGCGTAGAGGCCGCCGATCTCTTACTATCCCTTGGCGCAAACATCCTCATGTTGGGGCGGGTAGGAGTAGCCGAAACAGCAGAGACCCCAGATCTGACGCTGGATCTCGCCCTTCTAGGGTCGTGTTACTGTAACTTTCTGCCGGCGATTCGCGCCTGTCTGGATCGCGGAGCGGATCCCAATGCGCGTCTCCAAGGTATAGGCACCACGCCCCTGATGGAGCTGATTCGGTCGGAAACCGTCTCCTGTGTGGAGGCGGCGCGCCTGCTGTTGGAGCGCGGAGCCAAGGTGTATGCGACCGATGAGGATGGATGGACCGTCTTCGATTGGATGGAGGGTGAGGGGATTGAGGAACCGGCCTTGATCGAGCTTCTCAGTGCGAACAAGCAGGTGGTCGCTGCCCTGCGTATTCAGAAGATGTGGCGACTTCGTCAGATCACGCTCTGTGCTGCCACCTTGACTGCGATGCGATTCACGGTGACCTCGGTCTTCCAAGAAAACAGTGAAGAAGAACCCAGTTGGTTCATGAGTCGCATGATGTTGGTTCAGTAGACATCTTAAAAACCAAAAAAACTAAAAATCAAAAAACCAAAAAACTGTTTTGGCCTTACTTACATCCCAGTTCCGCGACTTCTGCCAAGGCTCCGCCAGGCTGAACATCATAGGCGACCAGGAAGGCAGTCCGGTTTCCCGTGAACGCATTGATCATGTCATTGATCGCCGCGAAATCCGCCCGTGCTTTAAACGGGTCCGTGTAGAATCCGATCGGTTCTCCTCTCTCCGACTTGTTCGCACTGAGGATCATGTAGATCTGGTTTGGAGTTTCTTTCTTTGCTGGCATGGTCGATTGTCTTTCTTTTGACGTAGGTGAGTCCTGTGTGAGGTTGTCGGCATCAACTTTTTGGCGCGTCGGTAGTAGAATGGCGATGTGCGGAGGGAAATGTACGTGTCCGAAAACAGGAGTGCTGCGATCCGAATATGACCAGCTCACCGGAACATCGAGGGTCAGCTTATTGGCCTCTGCCGTCATATACGGTAACAGTCTGGCTACCAGTCAAACGCATTATCCATCCTGTGACCAGTATATCGCCTTCAAGAAAGCCCAGGTGATTGCCGGCAGCACGAATGGACCGGGTCCCGTGCCTTCGGTCATCGTCACGGATCTACAGGCAGCCGGCTGTCTGTCAGTGGCCGCTTCCAAGAATAGACCAGGGCCACCGACGGATGTGCTCGTGTTATACGGAAACGGAACCGCCACGGTGTCCTGGACGCCCCCTCTGGATGACGGAGGGCTTCCGATTCTGTCCTATTCGGTCACGATCACACCGATCACCTCTGGCCTCGGTCCTCTGGTAGTACCCAGGAGGGCGACGAATGCTACCGTCATCGTCGCACTACAGTCTCCACTCGTTATTACGGGTCTGACCAATGGGACATCTTATACGATCACGGTGGGTGCGACAAACAGCCTCGGAACCTCCAGTCGTGTTACAGCCGGCCTAGCACCAGGATCGCCGGCCACACCCGTCGGTCCGCCAATGCCTCCTACGAACGTCGCATCCGTTGCAGGAGATGAATCTGTCACTGTTAGTTGGTCGCCTCCAGTGTCCAACGGTGGCTCACCGATTACCGGATATATCGTGACAACGATACCGGGACAGGCGACTACATCCGTTCCTGGGACCTCTACATCCGTCCTCATAACGGGTCTCACCAATGGTTTATCTTATCTCTTTTCGGTCACGGCTGTCACTGCCATCGGGAGTTCTTCACAAGTGTTTTCGAATCCATCCATCCCTGGACAACAACCAGGTCCTCCGACCAATGTGATCGCCGTCGGCAGTGAATCACAGATCACCGTCACCTGGACCCCTCCCTTGAATAATGGAGGGTCCCCGATTATCAACTATACAGTGACACGGTTTCCGGATTTAGTGACGAAGACGGGATTTTCGCCCATGATCTTCACGGATGTCTTGAATGGATTCCCCTATTCCTTTTCGGTCGTTTCGAGAAATAGTGTCGGAATCTCTGTGCCGTCGGCCGTCTCGAATACAGTGATTCCCGGTAGCGCACCGGGGGCACCGACCAGTGTGTTCGGAACCGCGGGCGATTCACAGGTCACGGTGTTCTGGACCGCACCCGTGAATACAGGAGGGATACCCATTGTGTCCTACACGGTTATATCGAATCCGGAGTCTGTGACTGTGACGTCTACAGGTATATCGGTGGTAGTACCCGGTTTGCGGAATAGTACAGCTTACACGTTCACCGTGATCGCTGTCACCGCGTTCGGACCTTCTGTTGCCTCATCGCCGTCTGCGCCGGTGACCCCGATTGGACGCCCCGATCCACCGACGGGAGTGTTTGCCGCTGCGGGTCTGAGTTCGGCCACCATATCCTGGACTCCGCCACTGAATAACCAGGGGTCCGCGATCACGGGATACAAGGTGGTGTCGTCACCCGGTGACATTTCTGCGAACGTGGGTCCTCTTGTGACCACGACCACTCTCTCAGGCTTGGTCGCAGGAACAACCTATGGGTTCTATGTGTCGGCGATCAACGGGGTCGGTGTGTCGAATCCATCGACGGTGTCCAACAGTGTGATTCCGTTCGATCGTCCTACGGCGCCCACCGCTCTATCCGCTGTGGGAGGCGATAGCTCGGCAATCATCACGTGGTCCGGTGCGAACGATAACGGATCCACAATCACCTCGTACACTGTTACGTCGGCCCCTGGCGCGTTGATTCGTACAGGGTTTTCGCCTTTGAACTTTCAAGGACTGACAAATGGAACGTCATACACCTTTACGGTGGTGGCAGTGAATGCGATCGGCCCCTCTCTAACATCCTCTCCTGCGTCGAATGCGGTGACGCCCCTCGGTCCGCCAGGTACGCCATTCAATGTGGTTGCCGTGCCAGGGGATACAGTAGCCACGGTCACATGGGATGCCTCGGGAAGTGGCGGTTCATTGTTGCCGTCGTCCTACGTGGTATCTGCGTACACGGTGTCCGTCGCGTATGACTCCAGTGGTAATCCATATTATGTTATTTCTGCGTCGCCCTTCACTAGTCAAACGGTGTCTAGCATTACTCCTGTAACGTTTACGGGGTTGACAAACGGCTCCACCTATGCGTTCACGGTGACAACAATAAATGGCGGGAGATCGTCGATCGCCTCGATTTATTCGCAGCCCGTCACCCCTGGACGGGTACCCGATCCTCCGATCGTGTATTTTATAACCTATATTTACAGTCTTCCTGATCATGCGACAGTTGAATGGTATGCGCCGGTAAATGATGGCGGATTTCCAATCACGTCATACACAATTACCGTCTATCCTGGGGGGATTCCGTTTATTTTCAATGCTGCTGCGATATATGACCCTCCATCTCATAGTTACGTAGGTCTGATATACGGGTTGTCATATGGCGTGACATATTCATTCACGGTCTCCGCCACAAATGTCAAAGGCACCTCGGCACCCTCTGATATAAGTGGTTCAGTACTCGCTAGTCGTGTGCCTCCTGCGGTACCCGCTAGTTATACGATACCGGATGATGCCCGTGTGTTTCTTACATGGGTCGCCCCTGTCAATATTGTAGGCGTTCCTATCGCAAGTTACTTTATTGAATCCTTTCCAGGGGATTTGGCACCGTCTTATTATCTTGTATACAATCCGATTACACATACGTATCAGTACGCGCAGCATCCTACCGCGGATCTAAGTTTTAATCCAATTAACCAATTTGTATCAGGGATCCCTCCCACAACCCTGTATGCGACCTTTCCTGATCTATCCAGCGGTGTTCCTAATAATAGACCCTTACAAAATGGTCGAAATTATCAATTCAAAATATTTACTCAGGGAAATTTGGGCAGTACTCAAGGTACAGCAGAGTCCGCTATGACGTCGCCCACGTTGCCTCGCGGCGCGCCGGATCCGCCGGTCATTGTTGATGTCAGTATCGTGGGGAATATGGCGACGGTGACCTGGAACTTTTCGGCAAATAACGGGTCAGAGATTATTAGTTACACCGTGACCGCTACACCGTATTCGTCTTACAGTCCACCATCATCATCTTATGTGACAACCGTACAGACATTTTCTGGAAACATCAATACTGGAAATATGCTGTTAGTAAATGAGACGACTTTTTATGAATTTACTATGGTGGCTACAAACGCGATTGGTACAAGCAGCGTGTCAAACACCTTTATTCAATTTACAAATGTGATACGGTCATTGGATTTTTTCTATCAGGATGTTCCTGGATCACTGTCTGATTTATCTGCGAATGTAGTTCCGAATACATCGATCGCATCTCTTATGGTTCAATGGTCGCTGCTCTATGACGGTGCGAATATTGTGCCGACATCATCCTATACAGTGACTGCTAATCCAGGGAATATATCGACGACTGTAATCGGTCGTTTCGCAACATCTGCCCAACTGACGGGGCTTGCGTTCAACACCACATATACAATAACGGCGTACGCTACGAATGTGACGGGGCCTGGACTTACTACAACGATTCAGGCGAACACGGGTCCAGGACCGATTACAGTACCAGTGTCATTCCCGCGCATACCGACGTATACGTATCCTGGGTCACCGATCGTGACTGCCGTATCGACCCCTTCTTCATCATATGTTGCTCTTGGGATAACGATGACAATTTTTTCGATAGGAGGACCGCTCGGTACCATTGTGCCGACAGTGTTTAGGGCTGGATATGTCGATCTTTCGTTTAATGTACCGAACAGTAATGGATCTCCTATAACAGGGTATACCGTTACTCAACATTATCCAGGTTTTTCAAATATAACCGTGATTACAGATGTATTAGGATCAAGTACACCGATTAGAGTGAAGGCGCCCATCGGTATTTCAGGGGAGTATTATGTGTTGGCGAAGAATGCGGCAGGATTCTCCTTGCCATCGAGTGTACCCTCAAATATGGTTACCGCGTATTCAATTCCGGCGGATGTATTTTATAGAGGTGCGGATAATAGTGGTAATCTTGTCAGTATTTCATGGGGATTTCAGCCAGATAGTTTTCCGCCTCTTCGAACGGGATCCAGCCCCCTTTTTACATATTCTATTAAGTACGGTGGAGCTACTCCCGTATATGTTGATATATACAAAACTGCGTCTAGTCCCTCTCTTTCTCCAGTATTACTTACATCATACCCTATAACGAATCTCTCTGGAATAAGTTATATGTACAACTATACCGAAACTGTCTCCAATGTGTATACCTATACTCTGAAAGTGAGAACTCCTGCCGGTTCCTCTCCTGGACTTGATACAAATTCTGTCACAATTTAGTTACCGTCTTATGTTGCTGTCAGTCGCGCGCGCCAGAACTCCACCTTGCTCCTCTGTGTTAGGAGTACCTCAGGGAATTCGACGATGAGGCGCTCCAAGAGTCGTCGTCGGTGGTCCAACAGAACGAGTCGCCATCCTTCTTTGTCACGGACCTGGGGTCGTTTTATAGTCGGTTCCATTGTCAGTCTTGCTAGGCTACCGTCACCTTGCGTGACAACTCAAGTTTGGCTGCCAAGATCTCTGACCAGTTCGACAACAGTTCCATCTTGGGATCCTGCTTGGGATCCGTCCATATCACTTTTCCGATCTCGGTGAGATCAGACAAGTCATAGAGGTAGGCTTTGGATGATTGGGGATCCACGAGATAGACAATTCCCTCAATATTCAGCTTGTAAAAGGTGCGCTCCATCGTACTTGTTGGCTCGTTAGCGGTGCTAAGCAGCTCACCTTTGTTCAATAAATAAGGGGTCGTCGTTGACGTCGCGGCCATACGCCAGCAGATCTTCGTGGCTTGGGTAAATCCAGCGATGACCGTCTTGGTACCGCCACTCTTTGCGGAGTCCCGTGACCGATTCGAACAGAAGGGGGCGATCACGATGGAGCCCAGGGCCGAACTTCCCAATCAGGATCCAACGCGTGGGCCGCCTGAGGCCTTGAATGTAGACGACGAGTCCGGTGAGCCACAGAAGGACGAAGGCGGCAGCCATCGCTTCGACCAACATTTGATCCGGCCGTCGTATCATTCCGAGTGTTTCGGGGTCGAGGTGACTGGCGTTTAACATCGTGTCTTTTGATGTTTTTATGTTCTTGATGTGTGTCTTGATTGGCTTAATGTCGACCCCTCACTTTTTACCCCGCCAAAAAGTTGATTGCGTGGCCCATCGTGAACAGACATCCATAGTCAAACGCAAATAATGAATAGCTGTACGACCTGCCGAACTATGTTAGGAATCAAACGCGACCATGGCCCGAATGGTGGTTGCCCCGTGCGCGCCTCTCTCTGGTGCTCCCAGTGTTCGTGTTACGGGCATGTAGCCGTTGACTGTGATGAAGCAAGTCACGTGTGGCGACCGACGACGCTCGAAGAACTGATTCCCGCCGATGTGAGGGAACGCTGGGCGATCGATACGACGACGTCGATTGTCTGGCACCCCAATACAACTCTGGAAGATGCGGAGCGTGAGATCGCCGATACGAACACGATTGAAGTCCGGTACCGCGAAGGCAAACAAGATAATCGGATTCGTGAGGTCATGAGAGGACTCAAGATTCCGACCGTTCACAAGATGGATGGCAATATTACGAAGCTGCGATCCTGGGCTATCGCCCATGGAAAAAAAGTGCGCCTTGTTCAGGAGAAATGAAGATGATCCCTGCGTCTCAGGTGGTGGAGCTTTTTGATGCGAACCAGGTCGCTCCTGGAGTGGGCAATGATCTTCATGTGGGAGGGTATGAAAATGACATGGATTCTGGTCGCGCGGTCTACTTTCCTGGTGGCTACGGAACGGTGGCATCGTTAGCAGAGAGTGTTAGAGAGGCGGGGCCCGTGGGGTTTTCGTTGTCAGGAGGAGGTCGTCGCCGTAAGAGTAGAAAAGCCAGAAAGAGCAGAAAGAGCAGAAAGAGCAGAAGGAGCAGAAAGGTCAGAAAATCAACAAAGGCCAGAAAAGCCAAGAACAGTCGTCATGTTCACTTCTCTCGTAGAAATCAACTAATTCGCTTTCGCAAGTAAGATCGCGACGACACCTATGAGAGCAACAGCAGCCACCAGCTGTAACATAGGATTGCTGTCCTGATGGTAGGAGCAGAACGCTTCAGTTCCTGGAGGGGGAGGAGGTGTACGTGCCTTACATTCATGATCTTCCTCAGCGCAGAGCCTATCCGTCGGTATTTCCGGTTTCTGGGGTGTGAAGGTTGTGGCTTTGTTGGCCTGCTGCTGTTGCCATTGGCTCGATTGTTCCGCAGCTGACATCCTCTACTCATCAACGTTACTTTTGTTTTTTGTTTGGCGTGCGTTTCTCCGTCTAAAGAATACTCAACGCTGAAGCCTAGAATGACAACCCTCAAGATGGACAGCATCAAGGAAAAGCTGGAGAAGGAGAGAGCAAATCCCGAAGAGGCCGCCAAAATGGATGCGGAGATCCGTGCCAGCAAACGATCCGTGGGCGCCCGCGCCATGGTCGAAGCTGTTAAAGCGGCTCAGGCTCGTGGTCTGAGCAAGGAGGAGATTGAGGTCGAACTGGCTGCGCAGAAGGAGGAGTACCCCCGGCTGTTTGCGATGGTGCTCGACCCAAGACACTCGCCGGCAATGCTGTACGCCATGCTAGCCCAACTGGAGTCCGTGGAACGGGGTTCACGATCAACTCACGATGCGTCGGTGGCGGTCGGAACGATTCTGGTAAACTCATTCGTGCGACCGAAGCTTGGAATGGAACCAGTGCCTCTTCCAGATTCTGAAGCGCCACCTGCTCGTCGGTGAGACCCAGGTAGCGGCGATTGAGCGGAATCCGATGGTGCGCACACCAGGCGCGGCTATTTCGGATGTTCTCCGTGAGTAGATCTCGAATCAGATCCCGTGACGGTTTTCGAATAAGATCCAATGTCATTTGAATCTTATTGAATTGATGAAGCTCGACGTGCTCCTGGAAGATCTGGATGCCCGTGATCCAGGCCGCGGGGTAGTCTATGACGGCAGGGTCAAACAGATGATCCCAACCAGAGGGCGCTTCTGTGGCGGTGAGTTCGCGAAAGAGTGTCAGTATCCAGGGCGGGTTTCTTTCGCCTTTGAAGCCCTGACCGATCCAGTAGCGTTCCGAGTTCGCAGGGCGGCTCGTGCGTGGCTTGATGAGACCCGTGTGATCGAAACACATGGACAGGACCCAGATGAAGTCCAGAGTGGCCTTGTGCTTCATGTCAAACAGTTTCAGAATCATGGTGCCGCCTACCCGCAGGGTCGTGAGGCCGGCCAGGGCTTCGGCGATCAGGAGGCGCTGGACCGTGTTTTCCTGACCGTTGAAGTCGGCGCTGAAGTCGAATCCGCCATCGGCCGTATACACGTCGGCTTTGCCACCGGTAAGATGAGCGGCAGCAGAAGAAGCGAAGGCGTCCTGATTCTCCAGGCTGTATAGGTTTCCCGTGTTGTCGGCGCCATACGTGATATGAACCTCGGGATAACTCTGGAGAAAGGCTTGGGACTTGCGCCAACCGGGCACCGTGCGCTCAGTCGATTTCAGGGTCATGGCGATCATCGGAATTGCGTTTGTTCCACCTCTCTGGGAGACGCGATCCTGAATGGCTTCGAGGAAACCGCCGGGTCCTTCGGCGGAATGGGCGGTGGCTGCTGCTGAGAGACCGAGGGTGTCCCACATTTCGATCATTTTGAAGTAACTGCGGCTCAGCGGCTGAAGGGAGGCGATGGACCAGGGCATGCGGCGTTGGAGGGAGAGAAAGATGTACTCGTAGGGATTCGTGATCTTCTTCGCATCGTCCCAGTAACCGACGGGTGCCACGTTGTCGATTTCATTCTTTAGTTTTAGAAGGCGATCGTGAAGGGGGGTGTGAAGGAAGAGAGGGGGTGTGTGTTGATCGTTGAGGACGATGTCTTGGCGGGGACTTGTCTGTAAGATAGGGACAGGTTCTAGCCAGTGTACTGTGTTCTCCATACTCAGGGCTCGGGGTATATGTTTAGACCGTCATATTTGCTGTTTTCGGTTTTAGCGACGGTTGGAGCGAGTCTTACGACTTTGCTGCTTTCTCTGCTTTCGCTGCGTTCTCTGCTTTCTGGATTTGCGAGATCTGCCACCTTGCTGAGTGGATGCCTTTGGTGGTAAGCCAACAGTCATGCGCATTCTATTTAACACGCCTGGTGCTTTAAAAACAGGTATTCCTAAATCTATAGGATCTAAGTTGTTATTCCCTAGGAGCGCACGGTTAAAATCTCTTAAAAATCTAGTGTACCCACGTTGGAACGCAACAGCAATGAAAGTAATAACTTCCACTTTAATATCCTCATCCGTCATGTAATCGTATGAAGTTCTATTTGTAAAGTAGTCTGATAGAGCGTTGTAACCACTTTTCCATTCTGATGCTTCACCAGGTCTAACACGATTTAACACCGAAAACCCCTCATACGGTCTGTCAAAAGATTCGGGGCTACTCCTCATCAGCAGCATCAATACAAAAATTATTGACCTAATATTTTCAAAATCAAAACGCTTGACTACCTTTAATACAGCGTCTAGGCCACGTGGCCCATCTGTCTGTTCATTATACTGAAGTTCAGGTTCAATATGATATATAGGCGATTCACTCATCTTTATTTATAGTTTTGAATATATTATGAACGCACGATCAAACGTAAGTCGGGATCATTGTTACACTGTGATCTTACTCCTCATAAATCGGCTCACTCCTCTGGTCCGGCTCACTCCTCTGGTCCGGCTTACTCCTCATCCACCAACACGATATCCAGTTCCGGCAGCTCTCCCTCCGCCCCCTGAGTGCTGAGATCCATCGGTGGCAACGCGGCCGGGATTCGCAAGTCCGTCGTACGACATCCAGGATCTTCCTTCGCTTCCAACAGATCATCCACCTGCTGCTGGGCCAAGGAAGGAGCGCGCTCAATCGACTTCTTTGGTGGCGGTGCCGTGTTAATGAACTCCAGAAGCGCGGCCTCATCCAACAGGATCTGCGTGAAGCTCGTACCACCGCGAATCGGTTGACCCGTCATGATGTTGGCCGACACACTGGTCACGGGGTCCATCTCACCGAACTGGGCCGACCTCAACATGATGTCCTCCGTCTGCTCAAACGAGGCCTTCGCCAACGGGCCGATCTTTGTCTTCTTGTTGACGCCGATGCGGTCCGCCGACATCAGCCGACCACGGTTGGAGAGCGCGTCGCACAGAATACTGACGTGGCGGTAATTCACGGGAGCGGCCTGCTCGAATAAGCCGAAGACCTCGCGGAACAGGATCGCGCGGGCGGCCTCGATGCCCAGATTCTCGTTGATGTCGTGAACGTGGTTGCTGATCAGACGGGATCCATCGACGTCGGGATGGACGAGCACATCCAGGAAGTTCGTGCCGAAGGTGTCCAGGACGAACTGGGGCGACGGCTCATAGGTATTGTCGTTCGCCGGATTCTTCTCGTAAATCTCATTCTCGATCTTGCGGAAGCTGACGGAGCGGAGACCGGGCATGCCGCGCACCAACGTCTGCGTGAGCAGGCGATTCTGGGCCTGCTTGACGGAGGTGAGATCGTCCAGCTGCTGCTTGCCATCCGCCTTGCCCATGACGACGCGAATGCGGAAGATCATCTGTGTGGCATTGTGATCCGTGTACGCGACATCCACCGGAATGGCCTTGCGCAGCACGAAGCTGATGTCCTCCATGGTGATGTTCTTGTTGAACATCTTCTCACGGTCGAGAGACAGGCGGATCACCCAGGGACTCTTCTCTCCCGTCGCAGGGGTCGCCTGCTCGAAGGCCATGAAGAAGTTCAGCCAATCCTTGTCTTCGGAGATCAGGGTGGTGGCATCATTGGGGTCATAGTAAATGCGGCTCACCGTCACGAGGTCCTTCAGCATCGTGAACTCCAGCTCCTGAGCGAGGCGGCGGGCCTCCTCCTTCGACTTGCGGATATCAGGGCGGAGATAGATTGTGAGGGAGGTGGCCTTGGGGTTCTGGGTCACCTTGAGGAGCTCCTTCAGACGGGGCACACCTCGGGTCATGCCGGACTTGGCGGCTACTCCACTCAAATGGAAGGTGTCACGACATGCTATTCCGTTGAGAGCTGTGAAATTGCGTGTGCCTTCAACCGTGAGATCGTATACGCGATCCGTGATAGGCCGGATCTCTTTGATCTCGGCTACGGGGTCGAGAATCATGTCCTCGAATGGCTGCCACTTACACTCGCGGCGCTGTCCGATACAGGCGTCGAGGCGTTCCTGTTTGTGTCGGATTGTCATGGTGAAGAGCTGGGCGAAGTTAAATGCGTACATGATGGGGATTCGCAACTGATACTGGCAGCTGACAGAATCGAAGTTCTTGATGGCGGGCGTGTAATGTGTGTGCGTGGTAAAGATTCCGTAGGAGGATAGGAGCGCACTAAGACGCATGATCAAAGAGGGACTTACAGAACTGGCTGTAATGGATCCGCTCAGCTCAACGCATCCGTCTCCGCTGAAGTATCCGTCGATGAGTCCCTTGGTGAAGTTGTCGGGTGCCTGGAGAACCCAATCAGGAAGTGTCTTTTCGTAGCTGATGGAGCCGAACATCGCCTTCATCGCGGCCGTCAGGAGGGTGGAGTGGATGATGAGGCTCTGGGTGTGCCCCTTGATGCCGGTCTTGGCGATCTCCTTGTCGACGCTGACCGTGTGGTGACCGATGGACCAGGAGTCCAAGAGGGTGCGAATGGGGGCCAGGAAGGTGTCGTCGTTGTTTGTGATCTGGATCTGTGTGGGACTGGTGGAGCCCCGAGACATAGGCGCCGCAGAAGAAGCCGAAGGCGCGATCCAGAGGGATGGTGTCAGGAATCTGGGAGATCTTGTTCCACAGCTTCTTGGGATACACGAAGCCGGGTTTGATGGCGTCGGCATGCATATTCTTTCCATGAGTGAACGCGTCGCGGAAACTGTCACTTCTGGCATATGGAATCGTAAAGTTCTTGCCGTTGGCCTTGGAGAACCAGTGGCGATTTCCGGATTTGTCGGCTTCCTGTAGAGCTGCTAGAGCTTTGGCGACTTCTGACCCGTAGAGCCACTCGCTAGCAGGGAGAACAGAACGGAGTTCGACCGATGTTATAGAACCCAGAGATCCAGTCGCTAGCGTGTTGGCAACTGGAATCAGATCCCCTATCTTCAGGTCGGACCCATTACAGGAATGAATGGAACTCTCTTCAAATCGCAGAAAGGAGCGGGCTTTCGTCGCCTTCACCATGCGACCGGACTCCAGGGTGACTTCCAGGATGGTGTCGGTTCCATCCTCATTGATCACAGGATGCTTGGTGATCGCTTCGAGTTTCGTCCACTGCATCTTGCCGTCCTCGTCGCAGCTGACCGCGGCCCACTCGTGGCCATCATCGAGGGCGACATAGAGCTGGTCATTGGGCAACCTCTGTATTTTTGATTCGTCGCAGGCCGCGATATAGTCGTCGATGAATTCGCCGATTTTTGGGCAGATTAATTTTCCGTTTTTAGAAATTATAATTTCTGTATCATAGTCCACGCTGTTTAACGTCATTTGTGTAGTTGGCTCACCCAGCGACTGCGCCGCGATGACCCCAGACATTTCTCCAGGTGCCACCCAGGACTTCATGTGTTTGACGACGATCTGTTCTGCGAGCCAGTC
>Ga0114962_10001552_pt1 | contig 19765 bp, 15 predicted proteins | sample C_130820_MF_Meta_FD_87017 | JGI IMG/M metagenome (GOLD analysis project Ga0114962, IMG submission 87017) | Freshwater microbial communities from Lake Croche, Canada to study carbon cycling - C_130820_MF_MetaG | ecosystem: Environmental > Aquatic > Freshwater > Lake | place: Lake Croche, Canada... | reverse complement strand
TGGTACTTTTTTGAATGGTATTATACATATTGGTGAAAAACAATTGGGCGGTGGACGAGTAGGGGAGAAGGCCGCAACGGGTATTACCGAGCAATTGGTGGAATACGGTTTTGAAGCTGACCGACTAAAAACTGGTACTCCACCAAGAGTGGACAGTAGAAGTTTGGATTATAGTAAAATGGAAGAGCAAAAAGGAGATGAGGAAATAACTGGTTTCTCTTACCTGGATCTTTCGTTGATTAAGCCTGAACAACAACGCAGTTGCCACATCACTTATACAAATAATGAAGTACACGATTTATTAAGGACGGGCTTTGATAGAAGTCCTATGTTTCAAGGAAGAATTGAAGGTCGTGGCCCACGATATTGCCCTAGTGTAGAAGATAAAATTAATCGGTTTGCAGATAAAGAACGCCACCAGATATTTGTAGAACCCGAAGGTTGGAACACGGTGGAGATTTATGTAAATGGTTTTTCTACTTCTCTTCCCGAAGATGTGCAAGTGAAGGCTTTGCGTAAAGTACCAGGTTTTGAAAATTGTAAGTTCTTCCGTCCTGGTTATGCCATTGAATATGATTTCTTTCAACCAACCCAGTTAACGCATACATTAGAAACTAAACTAGTAAAGAATTTATTCTTTGCCGGACAAATAAATGGCACTACTGGCTATGAAGAAGCTGCTTGTCAAGGATTGATGGCGGGCATTAATGCACACCTTGCCGTGAAGGAAGAAGAACCATTTATTCTGAAAAGAAATGAAGCCTATATTGGTGTATTGATTGATGACTTGATAAGTAAAGGTACCGATGAGCCGTACCGCATGTTTACTAGCCGTGCAGAATTCCGTACGCTACTAAGACAAGATAATGCAGATATCCGTCTTACTGCTTTAAGTAATAAGATTGGTTTGGCTTCTCAGGAACGTTTGGATAAAGTAGAGCAAAAACTTAAAAATGTGTCTGAGATTAAAAAAATTCTCACCACATTTAACGTAGAAGTTGCTGATATAAACCCCTATTTTGAAACCATAGATTCAGCTATTCTTGAAGATAAACAAAAAGCGTCTAAAATTATTCTTCGTCCCAATGTAACATTGGAGGGTATGCTACAAGCTGTTCCTGGTTTAGCAACAGCTTTAGAAACATATGATACCGATAGTTTGGAACAAGCAGAGATTCAGGTTAAATACGAAACCTATATACGCAAAGAAGAAGATTTGGTAGAAAAAGTGAGTCACTTAGAAAATTTAGTGATACCAGATACTTTTGATTTCGAGAAACTAACAGCTATTTCTAGCGAAGCAAAACAAAAGTTTAAGAATATCCGTCCTCGTACTTTGGGACAAGCAAGTAGAATTAGTGGGGTTAGTCCTAGTGATATTCAGATATTGATGGTTTATATGGGACGATAAGGTTCAGGTAATAAGTTCCATGTTTTAGGTAAATAATCTTTTACAAAAGATAAGTATTCGATATTAATAGGGTGCTTTTTCATTATTAAATATTTGAAAAATAAAATTAATTCACATTAATTATTCAATTAAATACCTATTATCAGTTGAATTTATTATTTTATATTGAATAACCTATTTTGTATTTAAAACATTGATAATTATTGCTTTAAATATATAACATAATTTATATTTAAAAGATAACCGTATTGATATAACCCATACATATTTAAATTACTTTTTCATAATACTTGTAATACTCTATATCAATATAACGCATAGATACTTTGCTATTCTTTACATGATTTATGGGAGGAATAATGACTTCTAATTTCCTAATAATACTTATGCTATTCTACTTCTGTCAACGCCTTATATTTGCCCCCTTTTATAATATATATTTCTCCGATGGTGCACTATAACAGGTTTGTTTTGGACAATGGATTGCGGGTATTGGTACACGAAGACAACAGTACCCCAATGGCTGTGGTGAATGTATTGTATGATGTGGGTGCTAAGGATGAAGATCCTGCCAAAACTGGTTTTGCTCATCTTTTCGAGCACCTCATGTTTGGTGGTAGCATTCACATTCCCGATTACGACAAGCCCCTACAACGAGCAGGTGGCGAGAATAATGCCTACACCACAAACGACCTTACCAATTATTACTGTAGCCTGCCGGCAGAAAACATAGAGACTGCCTTTTGGTTGGAAAGTGATCGTATGCTGAGCCTTGCCTTTAGCAAAAAGAGTCTTGAAGTACAACGAAAAGTTGTTTGTGAAGAGTTTAAAGAGCACTATATAAATAAACCTTACGGAGATTTATGGTTTAAAATGAGGGAACTAGCCTTTACCACCCATCCTTATAGATGGATGACTATTGGCAAAGATTTGAGCCATATAGAAAATGCTACAATCGACGATGTAAAAGCATTTTTTCATAAACATTACAATCCATCCAATGCCATCCTTGTAGTGGCAGGAAATGTAACTACTGATCAAGTAAAGGGTTTATCAGAAAAATGGTTTGGGCCAATACCCAATGGCGAAAAGTATCAACGAAACCTTCCTGAGGAACCTAAGCAAACAGGGGCTAAAATGATGGATGTAACCGCCGATGTTCCATTGGATGCACTGGTAAAAACATGGCATATTGAAGCTCGTTTAGAAAAAGGCTATTATGTAGCTGACCTAATTACAGAGATATTAGGTGGAGGTGGTTCCTCTCGTATGTATCAAGCATTGGTAAAAGAAAAGCAGTTATTCTCCAGCTTGGATTGTTATCATTTTGGAAGCATCGATAAAGGTTTGCTGGCAATAGAAGGCAAACTAGTAAAGGGAGTAAAGCTTGAAGATGCCGACAAAGCAGTGTGCGAGCAATTGCAAAAGATACAGAATGATTTGATAGATGATAGCGAGTTGCAAAAGGTGAAAAATAAAACAGAAAGTGTCATAGCATTCGAAGATATGAGCGTAATGAGTCGTGCAAGTAGCCTTGCGAATTACGAACTTTTGGGTGATGCCAATTTGATGAACACTGAGTTGGATAGATATCAGGCTATTACCTCCGAAGACATCAAGGCATACAGTAAGATTATTTTTGATACAGATAATAGTAATACCTTGTACTATCGAAGTAAAAACTAATTAATCTCTAACCCCCCCTTAAACTGAATTTACAAATCCGACAATTGTTAGAAGAATAAACAGATGCTAAACAGAAAAAAGAGTCCAGCAATAGTAGATGCAGTTGAGTTTCACCTGCAATTAAAACCGTATACAAAGTTTACCTTGGATAATGGTGTAGAAGTGTATAGCCTTCATGCCGGTGCACAGGAAGTGTTGATGGTGGAAATGGTATTCTTTGCGGGCAACTGGTACGAAGAAAAGAATATTGTTGCAGCTACTACCAACTTTATGCTAAAGAATGGTACCAAGCAAAAATCTGCTTTTGCTATCAATGAGCATTTTGATTTTTATGGTGCTTATCTAAACAGGGGCTGTCAGAATGAAACAGCAACTCTAACACTACATACTTTGGGCAAACATTTACCCAAGTTATTACCTGTAATGTCGGAATTGTTAACAGAAAGTGTTTTTCCCGAAGAGGAATTGGCAATCTACAAACAAAACCAGAAGCAAAGGCTGACAATCAACTTAAAAAAGTGTGATTTCGTTGCTAATCGATTAATTGATAAATATCTTTTTGGTGTAGATCATCCTTATGGAAAATTTTCTTCGTCAGAAGACTATGAAGCAATTAATAGAGAAGATCTTATTAACTATTATAATAAATTTTATACCCACGGAAAGTGCATCATATTCACAGCAGGTATATTGCCAGTTGATATTAAAGAACAATTGAATAATGCATTTGGCAGCCTTCCACTCAACCAACAACCCTTGCCCAAGGTTGTTCACCCAACAATTACTGCTACAGAAAAAAAATATAACATTAGCAATGATGCAAATGGGGTTCAAGGTGCTATTCGTTTGGCTAGACCCTTTCCTAATAGGCATCACCCCGATTTTTCAAAGGTTCAGGTATTAAATAATCTTTTCGGCGGATTCTTCGGCTCTAGGTTGATGAGTAATATCAGAGAAGATAAAGGCTATACCTATGGTATTCACTCTTATTTACAAAACATGATTGAGCAATCCGCTTGGATGGTAAGTACAGAAGCGGGCAAGGATGTTTGTGCTGCAACTATAGCAGAAGTGTATAAAGAAATGGCTCGACTAAGGGATGATAAAATAGAAGAGTCAGAATTGCACTTGGTAAGGAATTTTATGATGGGAAGTTTGTTGTCAGACCTTGATGGTCCTTTCCAAACTATTTCTCGTTGGAAGAGTTATATTTTGAACGGATTGGATGAAAATTATTTTCATAAAGCAATTAATACTATTAAAACAGTTTCTGCCGATGAATTACAAGAACTGGCAAGAAGGTATCTAAACGAGGAATCTTTTTTTGAGCTAGTGGTTGTTTAGATTTATGAATATGACGATGGTCATATATTTTACTAGTATCCAGCTACTACATTCGCCCCTAAATTATTTGTTATGAGTATTGCAGACATACGAAAAGAATATAAACTGAAAAGCTTGGGTGAACAAGATGTTGATATTGATGCTATCGACCAATTTTCCATTTGGTGGAATGATGCATTGGATAGCAATATTGATGAAGTAAATGCAATGACATTGGCAACAGCATCTAAAGAAGGAATTCCATCCGCTAGAATTGTATTACTGAAAGGATATGATAAAGACGGATTTGTTTTTTATACTAATTATAGTAGTCAAAAAGGAAAAGAAATTGCTGAAAATAAAAATGCCACAATTCTTTTCTTTTGGAAAGAACTAGAAAGACAAGTAAATATAAAAGGAACGATAGAAAAAGTTTCGGAACAAGAAAGCGACGAATATTTCTATATACGTCCTGCTGCAAGTAGAATTGGAGCATGGTCTTCTCCTCAAAGTAGTGTTATTAGTAGCCGGAAAGTATTGGAGCAAAATGAACTAAAATTTAGAGAACAATATGGCAATGATGCCCCACGCCCTCCACATTGGGGGGGGTATAGACTAAAACCATATACTATAGAATTCTGGCAAGGACGCGAAAGCAGATTGCACGATAGATTACTATACTCGCTGCAAGAAAATGGAAGCTGGAAGATAGAAAGACTAGCACCATAAAGCATGCTCACAGAACTTTTAGTTGTAAATACGCTAATAAAATACTAATGTGTCGCAATAAAACAGAATAAGTGGCGTTTAAAAATTATCTTGCCGACTTAATCGTTGTATTACATATTCATTATGCGTTTTAAAATTGTTGCCTTTATATTGTTTATAATAGTATCTGTGTCTGTCGAAGCACAGCTAGAAGAAACATTCTCCCATAGAGGTGAATATGGTTTTTCTGTAGGATTAGGTCATTATTTCGGCGATTTAAACCCGAATGCTTCAATAGGACATCCAAAATTTGCTGCTAGTATTTTCTTTCTACGGCAGATTAATAACTATGTAGGTATTAAAGTAAACGGCAATTATACATTCCTTGGTTATTCTGATTCTTACAGCAATAATATTATTCAAAAGGTACGTAACCTTAGTTTCAACACAGAAGTATATGAGTTGAGTGTTACTGGAAACTTCAATTTTTTTAAATTTTTTCCAGTTATACCACAATATCGTTTTACGCCTTACTTAAGTGCCGGACTAGGCGCCATTTATTTTAATCCTTACACCTCACTAAAAGGACAAACCTATGATCTAAATCCATTAAAAACAGAGGGACAAACGAGCCCTTATAGTCTGGTTTCATGGGTTGTACCTATTGGATTTGGTTTAAAATATAATGTTACCGACAGAATTAATGTTTTTTCAGAATTTACTTACCGCTTTACAGGTACAGGATATTTGGATGATGTAAATGGTAATTACGCTGGTGCCGCGGCTTTCGATTCAAAAAGTATAGCACAAATTCTACAAGACAGAAGTACTGTTTTTGTTAGCGAAAAGCCCGGTAGCATACATTCACCAATAGGCATAAAGGGACGACAAAGAGGTAATGGACGGAATGATTCTTATGCCACATTTCAGGTTGGCTTGTCCTTCAATTTGCAAGAGGGATACAATTGCCCAGCTTACGCTTCATATTAATTATTATTGAAGAAGACTTTAATACTACAGGGGTTTTATATATAATAATTAAAAAGCAGACACGCTAGAAGAAGGAAATATAATTATAAAACGGTTAGATTAGAACTTGCTCCCCCTTAAGAGTAGTAAGGAGTGTGATTTATTCACTACTACTTAAGGGGGAGCAAGTTGGTTGTTTATTTTTGCTTTTCTGTAACTACAAACGCTATTGTTTGTTAACAGGGCTTAAAGTTGAGGCTGGCAACTTACCTGCTGGGGCATAATCCTTTTTGTATAAAGCAGGCGTCACCTTAGTGCTATCCCCTTGATATACCCAGGTAATATTGCCAAAATACTTGCTAAAAGCTTTATTTACATCAGCGGTTTTTAATTTCTTCATATCTGTACTGATGGTGAGCGAACGCTTCCAGTTGTTATGCAAAACCTCATTAGCAGCCAGCGAAGAAGCCTGCGCACTATTAGTTTCTTGCTTGTAAAAGAAACTAGTTACATACGTGGTCTTCATATTTTTCACCTCTTGTTCAGTAAACCCTTCATTTTTTGTTTTATTAATCAGTTTATTCACCACACCTATATATTTGTCTGGCTCCTTAGTGGTAACATACAAATTACTAGTCGAAGAAAGTCCGCCGTCCAAATAGGCAGCAGGTGCATAAGAAAGTCCATTGTTGGTACGTACCTCCAAAAAGTTTCTATCATAAAAGATGCGCATTGCCAAAGCATACGCGTTAAAGTCGGGCGTGCCAGGTAGAGGTGCACTTGTAACACCTATTATATAGTTAGTTGCTAGCTCTTTCTTTTCGCTTTTAAAAGAATTAGCTACCGGATGATAGGATTGACGCTTTAAGATAAATGCTGCTCCTTGTGGAATTTTATTTAGCAACTCGGTAACTTTCTTTACAATTAAATCCTTTTCAAGGTTACCTACTACAACAATCAACATACGAGAGCGTGTAAGAATTGATTTATAATAGGTTTTAGTTTGTTCTGCAGTTAAGGTAGACACTATTTCTTCTGTTCCTTGTGGGCTTTTAGCATAGTCTTTTCCTTTGAATGCTGTTTCTTTCGCAAGTTTGCTTATTGCAGCATCTGGATCGGAGTTTTGTTGCTTCAAGTTATTGATGGCATCTTGTTTAATACGGTCAAACTCTGCTTTATCAAAAGCAGGAATGGTAAGGGCATCTGTATACAAAGGCCACACCGCATCAAAGTCACTGGCAATACAGTTCATCGTAAAGGTGGCATAATCCATTCCAGCGTTTCCTCCAACATTGGCACTAGCTTTATCCAGCTTATTCTTAAAAGTGTTTTTATCATCTTTCTCTGTTCCGCATTCTGTTAGTGCACTAAAAGCTAGGCTTTCTATACCCTCCAATTTTGCAGGATAGTTCTGCACGCCCCCCTTAACAATTGTTTGTATTTCAAGTATATCATTACTCGTTGGCTGAACTATTACTTTCACTCCATTGATGGTAAGTTCATATGCCTGTTTTCCTTGCGCAAAAGAGGATAATCCCAATATTAAAAACCCGCCTATTAACAGTAGCGTATTATATATTTTACGTTTCATAACTAGTTTATTTATTGATAATTGATTATTTGAAAGTTGAGTTGATTTTATTTTTCACCACTCATATTTCATATTTAGTTTCCTAAGGTTTAAAGAATTCATCTGCCTTTAGCGCTTTGTTTGCTTCCGGACTAATAATCATCCCTGCAACATAAGGCTTGTTGGAAACGTATTTAGAGATATATCTTTTGATATCTTCTCTAGTAATCGCCTTACAATTCTTTACATAATCGGTATTAAATTCATAAGAAGCACTACACCACCAATAGGTAAGGTTATGAGGTAATTCGGATGGCTTCTCCAAACTTCTTAAATTGTTTCTGCGTAGTGTTTGTTTGGCATCTTCCAGTTGTTCATCTGTAAAATAATCATCGTTTTGCCAAAGCGAAACTTGTTTCTTTATTTCATCGGTACATTCTTTTAACTTGTTGGGATTAGGCACTACAAAAATGCTGATTGGGCCTACATATTTAGAGGTTTGATAACTAACACTTGCATAAGAAGCCAACCCGGTATTTACCAATGCCTGCTGCCATTTTGAAGAATTTAATCCTAATATAGTACCAAATACATCTGCTGCAACAGTAGAGACGGAGTCGTTTCTGGTATCAGGACCTTGCCAATAATAATTTATATAAGGTGTTTGGGCAATAGACGATTCTTTTATAAAGTAATCTGTCTTCGTTAGTGGTGCAAACTCGGGGATAGGATATTTTGTTTGTGGATCTACGCTGCTTGATTCCCAATTGCCAAAAATACTTTCTACCAATGCAAAGGCAGTTGTATGATCTACATCCCCACCTACAACAACTAAAGAGTTGTTGGGCACATAATATTTGTTTTTAATGGTGGTCATCTTCTCAGGAGTAGCTGTATTAATGATGTTATGGTCGCCTATGGGGTTCTTGCGTGTAAACAAATCGCCCCAAAGTCTTTTATTACATTCATACCATATCTGAAAGCCCGGGTCGCTTTCATTTCTTTGAAATTCGCCATCTACTACCAGTCTTTCCTTCTTCATATCTTCTACCCTGAAAAGTGGGAAGCGGATGGCAGCATTCATAAATTCTAATCCTGCTTTCAAACTGTCTTTATCGAAAGTAAAAAAGTAATTAACCCTTTCTTCGGCAGTAGTACCGTTCCAGATGGCACCTAGTTCTTGCGTACGTTTTAAAAACTTCTCCTGACTAGGATATGCCTGATTTGCCTTAAAAAACATGTGCTCAAACATGTGCGATAAACCACTGTATTCTGGTCCTTCAGTGTAAGCACCATTTTTTACAGCAATTTCAATAGTAGCAAGTGGTACTTTGTTGTTTTCTATCACCACTACTTCCATACCATTGGGTAATTTCTCCCAGAAATACCCTTTAGGCAATCGTGGCTGACTTACTGCAAGAAGCGGAAACAACACGAATAAATAGATTCCTTTTTTGACGTTCATCTTTAGATTTTTTAGTTTAAAATTTATAATAAAATCCTTACAAGTGGCTAAAGTAAGGATTGAAATGAAATACTTGCTTTTTTATAATATAATTTTTACAAGCGGAAGGATGAGTGTTTAAATGGAAATGGAATATATTATTACTCAGATACAAGAAATATTAGGAACATAAATGAATAAAGAAGAACGAGAAAGTATTTAACAATAAAAAAGCGGCAGACTTTTTAGGTCCTGCCGCTTCTATTTTATATGTAATTAATTACAACATCTTCAAGATTGTATCTATTAACTCTTGTTTTGTAATTGGGATACCCATTATTTTGTTATATGGTTGCGCATCCACAAAATAAACATCACGTATGATCTTTACCAATTGTCCATTGTTTATTTCTGGTATCAAAACCTTGTCGAAGTTCTTGATAATGTCTCCCAAATTCTTAGGGAATGGCCGTATATAACGTATGTGTGCATGGCTTACGGCATAACCTTGTGCTTGCAATTCTAAAACCGCACTTTTGATAGCCCCATAAGTACTACCCCAACCTAGCACTAATACTCTCCCTTTTTCTGCCCCACTATCAATGGTTTGTAATGGAATATAATTAGCAATCTTATCAACCTTTGCCTGACGAGTCTTCACCATGTGCTGGTGATTGTCGGAGTCATAGCTAATGTTACCTGTTATATCTTGCTTTTCCAATCCACCAACCCTGTGTTCCAATCCTTTTGTACCAGGAATAGCCCAAGGACGCACTAGTTTTTCATCCCTTTTATAAGGCATAAACTTTTCCTCTCCTTCTACAGGGGCTGCTTTAAAGGTTACATCAATGGTTGGCAAGTCGGCACTGGTAGGGAACTTCCAAGGTTCAGCACCATTTGCTATGTAACCATCGCTCAATAAGATAATGGGTGTCATGTGTTGTACAGCAATACGCACAGCATCAAAGGCTACATCAAAACAATCACTAGGTGTTGCAGAAGCAATTACGGGCATCGGACACTCTCCATTTCTACCATAATAGGCTTGCAACAAATCGCTTTGTTCTGTCTTGGTGGGTAAACCAGTAGAAGGTCCGCCACGTTGTATGTTTACGATTACCAAAGGAATTTCCAACATAACAGCTAATCCCATCGCTTCTGCTTTTAAAGCCATACCCGGACCACTGGTAGTTGTCAACCCAAGGCTACCGCCATAGCTTGCCCCAATGGCAGAAGTTATAGCAGCAATTTCATCTTCCGCTTGAAATGTGCGGATGCCAAAGGTTTTATATTTACTCAGTTCGTGTAAGATGTCAGATGCCGGGGTGATAGGATAAGTTCCTAAAAAGATAGGTAAGCCACTCTTTTCTCCTGCTGCAATCAATCCATAAGCCAAAGCCTGGTTTCCCATGATACTACGGTAATGTCCTGGAGTCATCTTGGCTTTCTCTACGGTATAACGCGTACTGAAAGTTTCGGTAGTATCCCCATAATTGTATCCCGCTTGTAACACCTTTATATTACTTTGAAGGATGCTTTCTTTTTTACCAAATTTCTCTTCCAAAAAGTCGATAGTACTCACCAGATCCCGGTTATACATCCAGTAAATGAACCCAAGTACAAACATGTTCTTTGCACGGTCACGCTCTTTAGTACCTAAGTCTGTAAAATCTTTTACTGCCTCACGGGTAAGCTTGGTTACGTCAACTTTTATCAGTTCATACCCTTCAAGACTACCATCTTCCAATGGATTTATACCATCAGGATAGTTTGCCAAACGAAGGTTTTTACTATCAAAACCATCAATGTTTGCTATTATTTTCCCTCCTTTCTTCAATCCCTTAAGGTTCACTTTCAGCGCAGCAGCATTCATAGCTACTAACACATCGCAAGAATCACCTGGAGTATACACCTTGTTTGAAGAGAAGTGTACTTGGAAACCACTTACCCCGGGTACAGTACCTATTGGGGCACGAATTTCGGCTGGAAAGTCTGGGAATGTAGCCAGATCTATACCCAATAAAGCGGTATTATTTGTAAACTGTTGACCCGTCAATTGCATACCATCGCCACTGTCTCCGGCAAATTTTATAACTACGTCTTGTAGAACCTGTTCTTGCTTACTCATTATAAAGGAACAAAAAGAATGAAACTAATGTTGCGTATTGTTTAGAACAATGGCGATTAGTTGCCCAAAAAAGGAGCGCAAAGTTAAGATTATTGAGTTATAAGGATATTGTTTTTTTAAAATGAGTACCTAAATAGTGGAACTTAACCCCAAACTAAAGCATTATATTTCTTTTGCCGAAACAAAATAGATTAAAGGATTCTTTTAATCTATTTGAAAACTGTCGATTGATTGAATTTAACATCCTTTCAAATTTTGTTTTATTCATCTCATTTATTCAAAAGACAGTGTCAATTACTTTTATTTATTTACAAAGAAGCTAATTGTCTCATTCTATTTCTCTCTCTTTTTAGTTAAAATATTTCTATTTGGCAACAATTGCTTATCCTTACACCCCAAATCACATTTAATATAACTTCAAATGAAATCTTTTAGTATCGAAGAAATAAATGCCTCCCTAAAAGGTATATTAGTAGGAACTACTGCTCAGACAATTACAAGTCCCGAACAACTGGAATTAGCCAATAATAACCAGATTACTTTTATAGGTAACAGAAAATACATTAAGTATTGGGAAACTTCCAAAGCTTGTGCTGCCATCATCAATGAAGACTTTGATATTGAACCCGGCGAAAACAGGGCATTGATTAAAGTAAAAAATGCAGATACTGCAATGGCGCAATTGCTAGAAATGTTTGTAGAGGAGGGGCCTGTTTTTGAGGAGGAAATACACCCTACTGCTGTAATTCACCCCACAGCCACTATTGGTGCGGGCTGCAGGATTGGTGCGGGTAGTTATATAGGCAAAAACGTAACTATCGGTAATGGTACTACGCTTTATCCCAATGTAACCATTCTAGATAACACCTCAATTGGCAGTGTCACCACAATCTGGTCGGGTACCGTTATCCGGGAGCGTTGCATAGTGGGTAGTTACTGTATTTTGCATGCTAATGTGAGCATTGGTGCCGATGGATTTGGTTTCAGACCAAGCCCTGATGGTAAAGGTCTGTTGAAGATACCCCATATTGGAAATGTGGTGATAGGGAATGGAGTAGAAATTGGGGCTAATAGTTGTATTGACAGGGGTAAGTTTAGTTCTACGGTGGTGGGTGATGGTTGTAAGATAGATAATCTGGTACAGATAGGCCATAACAGCAAGATGGGACGTTGTTGCATTATGGCAGGAGCGAGTGGTCTTGCCGGTTCGGTTACCCTAGGCGATGGTGTGATCGTTGGAGGTGGTGCATGTATCTCCGATCATGTTACCCTTGGTAATGGCGTACTGGTAGGGGGTGGTTCGGGTGTGATAAATGATTATGGAGACGGAAAGAAAGTGCTAGGATATCCAGCCATAGATGCAAAAGATATGCTGAAGCAATGGGTGGTATTGAGAAAATTGGTGAAAGAATCGAAATAATTGCGCCTAATAATACTGTATACTAAAAAAAGGATATAATCTACTACCGATCATATCCTTTTTTTAGTTTAATTTATCACTAATGTTTTTGAATAATGCACCTATTTCTACTATTTCTTTTCTCTTAGATACCAAAAGAGTACAGGACAGCGTATAGTTTTTGTATAATAATTTGTTTAACGACCGAAAAGGGTTTCCTTGACCAATAAAAGGACTGCTTCCAATAAAATAAGGAATCCCCTGAACCATAAAGGGGAGGATTTAAATCATTCGGGGGCTCCCCTAAATCATTTAGGGGAATATATTAATGATTCAGGGGAGCCCCCGAATCATTAAGGGGAGGATATTAATGATTTAGGGGAGCCCCTAAATCGTTAAGGGGAAGCTATTTATCATCTAGGGGAACCCCCGAATGATTCAGGGGAATATATTAATGCCTGATACGGATATTTAAGTAGTAAAAATCTTCTTATTCAACCCAATAAAGCCCTTAACGAGTCTAAAAATAGATTTATCTACTTGCAGATTGGTTATTAAATGCATATTACATAAGCTGTCTGTCCATGTATTACCTACTCAAATTCATACTTCTTTCTTTGTACAAAGTCCTGAAGTAAGGGTCTCTCAAGTCTTTGATAAAACGGATAGCTTCACCGGTACTTTTCATTTCGGGGCCTAATTCTTTGTTTACACCCGGGAACTTATCGAAGCTGAAAACAGGTTCTTTAATAGCATATCCATCTAGCTTATTCTCCATCTTAAAGTCGGTCAGCTTGTTAGCGCCCAACATAATTTTAGTAGCAATATTCAAATAAGGAATACCATACGCTTTTGCTATAAAAGGGGTGGTACGAGAAGCCCTAGGGTTAGCTTCTATCACAAAAACCTTATCATTTTTAATGGCAAACTGAATGTTTATCAATCCCTTTATGTTCAAAGCCCTAGCAATCTTCTCGCTGTAATATTCCATGGTCGTAATCACCAATGGGGTAAGGTTGAAGGCTGGAAGAACGGCGTTACTGTCACCACTATGGATACCGGCTGGTTCAATATGTTCCATTACACCCATCACATGGAAGTTTTCTCCATCAAAAATGGCATCAACTTCAGCCTCCTGACAACGGTCTAAGAAATGGTCAATTAATATTTTATTATCAGGGAGGTGTTTCAATAAACTGATTACTGCCGACTCAACATCTTCATCATTTATCACAATACGCATCCTTTGCCCTCCCAGCACATAGCTAGGACGAACCAATACTGGATAGCCTACTTTATTGGCAACTTCTATGGCTTCATCAGCAGTATAAGCCGTACCATATTCAGGATATGGGATGTCTAATTCTTTCAATAAATCACTGAAACGACCACGGTCTTCGGCAATATCCATACTATCAAAGCTGGTACCGATAATTTTGATACCTCTTTCATGTAAACGTTTTGCAAGTTTCAAAGCGGTTTGTCCACCCAACTGTACAATGATTCCCTCAGGCTTCTCCAATTCTATTATTTCCCAAAGATGTTCCCAATAAACAGGCTCGAAGTAAAGTTTATCGGCCATATCGAAGTCGGTGGAAACAGTTTCAGGGTTACAGTTCATCATAATTGCTTCATAACCACATTCTTTTATTGCCAAAAGACCATGCACACAGCAATAATCGAATTCAATACCCTGTCCAATTCTGTTGGGACCACTACCTAAAACAATAATCTTTTTGTTAGACGAGGATACAGACTCGTTAGAATTTAAAGTACTACTCATTATTTAAAAATTGTGCAAATGTAATGGGACAGACGTTTATACCAATGATTAAATTGTTGAAAAGGATGCAATTAAACGACTGCTATAAAAATTATAAGTATTCGTAAACAGGGTAAAAATAATTGACAAATGCCTGTTGTTTTTTTCATTTAAATCATTTAGAGCCAGATGAAAATTAAAAAGCCCCTCCATTATTGGAGGGGCTTTCTTGACTTTTGTCAAAAAGGATTATGCTTCTTCACTTCCTTCTGCCTCGGGTGCAGAAACTTCAACTATTGCTTCAACAGCAGGAGCAGCTTCTACCTTACGAACATAAGGTTGATTACGGCGATCTTTTTGGGTTTTCTTGTGAGCTGCAGATCTACGGTTAATGTCCGATTCATGCTGTAGATGCCAATCCTGGAACTTCACCATTGCTGCTGCGTCATCAAATAAACCAAGTTTTACACCACGTAACAAATGCTTCAAATACAGTACTCCCTTGAAAGAAAGGATACGACGAACAGTATCAGTAGGTTGAGCACCTTTGTGCAACCATTCTAATGCTTTTTGACGATCTAACTGAATTGTTGCAGGTACTGTTAGTGGATTGTAAGTACCAACCTTTTGGATGAATTTACCATCTCTAGGTGCACGGGCATCAGCAACTACGATGAAGTAGAAGGGCCTTTTTTTACTACCGTGTCTCTGTAGTCTAATCTTTACTGCCATAGTTAAATAGAAATTTAGTGGCGTTATTAAATTGGGTTTAAAAATAAGGCGGCGAAAATAAGTATCTTAAAGCACATTTAAAAAATAAAGTGAATTATTTTTTTGTTTTCGATAATTTTCTTCATTAATACCGCCCAATTACGGTTATTGTGTTTAAAAAAGTAACAGTGAATTGACATTGTTTTTCAAATTTATAGGATTGATAGCTTACTAAAAGTCCTCATTGTTAAGTGACTTTAAGGATATTCGTATATTGCGGCGAATTTTATTATATGAAGATAACGGAGCACATAGAACAAGCTAAGGATACTTTGATTTCATTTGAAGTATTACCCCCGCTAAAAGGAAAGACAATAAATAGCGTTTACGATCATTTAGATCCATTGATGGAGTTTAAGCCAAGCTGGATAAACGTTACCTACCATCGTAGTGAAACAATGTTTAAGAAGAAGTCGGATGGCACTTTCGAGAAAGTGGAAGTACGTAAACGCCCTGGTACGGTGGGTATTTGTGCAGCGATAATGAATCATTACAAAATTGATGCTGTTCCTCACATTATTTGCGGAGGATTTACTAAAAGAGAAACAGAAGACGCATTGATTGATCTGGACTTCTTGGGTATCGATAATGTATTGGTACTACGTGGAGACGCTGCTAAGAATGAAGCGAGCTTTGAACCCGAAAAGGATGGTAATAACTATGCTAGTGACTTGTTGGAGCAAGTAATTAATATGAATCATGGTATTTATATGGATGAAGACATAAAGAATGGTGGTAAAACAAAGTTCTGTGCGGGGATAGCAGGCTATCCTGAGAAACACTTTGAAGCTCCTAACTTGGAGATTGACTTAAAGATGCTGAAGCAAAAGGCAGATGCAGGTGCAGGATACATTATGACGCAGATGTTTTTTGACAACCAGAAATTTTTCGACTTTGTAAAAGCTTGTAGAGATTTAGGTATTACCATTCCTATTATTCCAGGTTTAAAGCCTATCACAAACAAGAAGCAACTGTCTGTATTGCCTCGAATTTTCCATGTGGATATACCCACAGATTTAAGTAACGCCATCATGAAAGCAAAAACAGATGCAGAGTGTGAGCAGATTGGAACTGAATGGTTGATACAACAAAGTAAAGAACTGAAAGCATTTGGCGTACCCGTATTGCATTACTACACACTTGGTAAACCAAAAGTGATTTGGAATACGGTTAAAGAGTTAGTGTAGTCTGTTTTCCGTTAACCGATTAAAGCAACTGGTACATCTGTAAACGGTAATCAGTAATACAGTCAACCAAAAGTGTAAATTATGAAGAAGTCTTCCTCCATATTTCTTGCAAAGAGTGCTATTAAGGCACCTGACAAAGAGCATCGTCGGAAAATTAATTTCAATATCGGGAAGTATAATGCTGCAGTTCCTTTGGGTAAAGCACAGTTTACTGACTTGATGAAGGTGAGGGAGCAAGCGAAAAACATTAAATGGGATGCTATAGAACACCTGGATAAACACCTGGAGCTGTTTGAAAAGCAAATTCAAGCAAGGGGAGCTAAGGTATTGTGGGCAAGGGATTCGGCAGAAGCACTCAAATATGTTGGCAATATCTGCAAAGAAAAAAAATGCAAGTCTGTGGTGAAGAGCAAGAGTATGGTTACGGAGGAAATACACCTCAACCATTTCTTGGAGGAACACGGCATTGAAAGCGTAGAGACTGACCTAGGAGAATATATTCAGCAATTGGATGGGGAAGTGCCCTACCATATTGTTACCCCTGCAATGCATAAAAATAAAGAGGATGTTGCGAAGCTCTTTGCAGAGAAATTGGGCACGCCTCACGATTTAAATCCAAAAGAACTGACGCTTGTTGCCCGAGAAAAGCTCAGAGAAAAGTATATACAAGCCGAGGTGGGCGTTACGGGTGCTAACTTCATTATTGCAGACATTGGCGGAGTAGCAGTAACAGAAAATGAAGGTAATGCGCGCTTGAGTTGTGCTTTTCCCAAGACTCATATTGTTATCGTAGGAATAGAAAAGGTTATTCCAAAAATGACTGACCTCGCCTTGTTCTGGCCCTTGTTGTCAACCTTTGGTACTGGGCAAAAGGTGACTGTATACAACTCCATTATTACGGGCCCTAAGCAAGCAACTGAGACTGATGGCCCAGAAGAAATGTATGTGATACTTCTGGATAATGGCAGAACCAATCTGTTGAAGAATCCTAAGACTAGAGAATCATTATATTGTATCCGTTGTGGTGCTTGCCTGAATGCTTGTCCTGTTTATAAAAACATTGGTGGGCATAGCTATGATACCACTTACAGCGGCCCTATTGGTAGTGTCATTACGCCTCACCTTAGTGGGATGAAAGAGTTTAAACACTTAAGTAATGCTTCTTCGCTTTGTGGGAACTGTACCGAAGTTTGCCCAGTACGTATTAATATTCATGAAATATTATTAGAAAATAGGCATGAAGCTGTTGAATCTGGCGTAGGTAGTGTTACAGAAAGAGTTGCCTGGAAAGTTTGGCGACTAGCTAGCCTCAATCGTTTTATCATGAATAGTGGTAACGGGCAAATGAAGAACTGGATCGTGAACAGGACATTCAAAGCCTGGACAGAAAGTAGGAGCGACTTAGATTTCAGCCAAAAAACCTTTAATCAGTTGTGGAAAGAGCGGGTTGGGAAAAAAGATTCTGCATAATAAACACACGTTCGTATATTTAATCAATAAGCAGTTAATTTATGAAGCGCGAAATAATTCAAAAAGCATTTACAAGCGAAGAGGAATACTTTGCATTTGAAGAAAAAAGTGAATTGAAGCACGAGCTTTATAACGGAAACTTAATTAAAATGAGCGGTGTATCAATAGATCACAATGAGATTACTGGAGCGATCTATATTTTATTAAAAACGCTTTTAAAAGGAACTGAATTCAAGGTGTTTATTGAAGCGGTAAAAGTTAAAAACCCACTTGGAAATTTCTTTTATCCCGACGTAATGGTTTGCCATCCTAATCCGCATAAATACTTTAGCACTGAACCTATATTATTGGTAGAAGTGCTTTCTGAAAATACAAGGAAGTACGATCTGGTAGACAAATTTATTCAGTATCAAAAAATAGAAACTCTACAATACTATCTCTGTGTAGAACCCGAGCAACAGGTAGTAATTCTTTTTAATAAAGATGCTGATGGCGAATGGGTTACAGAAACATTTAGTAAAGATGCAGACACCATCAATCTGCCACAACTAGGAACAGCATTTACGCTTAAGCAAATTTATAAACCAGAATAACACGTGCTGCTTTATACTACTATTGCTTCTTCCCGGTTACAATATACCATTAGCTTTATAGAAAGTATTATTGGGCAGCAGATAGCAGTTACTACAGATAAAGAACACTTCGCTCTCGAGGATTCTATCAAGATAAATTATAGTAAAGATAAAATTTGCAATACAGAATACCACATCATTCCCCATACCTTACTCTTTTCTACTAATGTAATTCCGACGGATATTGCAGTTTCTGAATGTAGAAACAACCCTTGTTTTTTTACCCATAAGGATGATCACGGCTTTGATGTATTTGCTGCCATATTCTATCTGATTTCCCGATATGAAGAGTATCTTCCTCATCAAAAAGATATGTATGGACGATATGCACACACCAATTCTCTGGCCTATCAACATAACTTCCTCGATAAACCTTTAGTTAACTATTGGATTAAAGATTTGCTGCAACAGTTGTTTACCGTTTACCGTTTACCGTCAACCGAATCAAACTCTTTGTCCTCAAAACTTACAACTGCCTTTTCCTTCCTACCTACTTACGATATAGACATTGCCTATGCCTACAATCACCAGTCAATCGTCAAAAATATAGGGGGCTTCTTCAAGGATTTACTCAAGGCAGATATAGAAAAAGTAATAGAACGTGCGAATGTTTATAGTGGAACTAAGAAAGACCCATTCGATACCTATCAATGGCTGGATACATTACATAAAGCACATCAGTTATCGGCTATCTATTTCTTTTTATTAGCGAAGAAGAAAGGTATTTATGATAAAAATATTCAGCCTTCTGTACATGCGATGCAACATTTGGTGCAACAACATGATGCAACTTATTCAGTGGGTATTCATCCTTCGTGGCAGAGTGGCGACAATGAATTGTTGGTGAAAGAGGAAATAGAATCCATCAAAAAGATAACTAATAAGCCCTGCACTACAAGCCGGCAACATTATATACGCCTCACACTACCTAATACTTATTGGACACTGATTGAAAATGGTATTACTGAAGATTATTCTATGGGTTATGGTAGTATCAATGGCTTTCGGGCGTCTGTGGCTTCGCCTTTTTATTGGTATGACCTTGAAAAAGAGGCGGTTACTACGCTGAAACTCTATCCTTATTGTTATATGGATGCCAACTCGTTTTTTGAGCAGCACCTATCTGCCGAAGAAGCAGGGCAAGAATTGCAGTATTATCATGATACCGTAAAGGCAGTAGGTGGTCAATTAATTACCATCTTCCACAATCATTTTCTAACAGAACAACAACAATGGAAACCTTGGCGTGAGATGTATCTGAGGTTTTTGGAGGGTAATTTTTAAAGGAGTTTTACGTTATAAGTT
>Ga0114962_10001551_pt1 | contig 19766 bp, 21 predicted proteins | sample C_130820_MF_Meta_FD_87017 | JGI IMG/M metagenome (GOLD analysis project Ga0114962, IMG submission 87017) | Freshwater microbial communities from Lake Croche, Canada to study carbon cycling - C_130820_MF_MetaG | ecosystem: Environmental > Aquatic > Freshwater > Lake | place: Lake Croche, Canada... | reverse complement strand
TAACTGAGTTTCAATACTTTTTCAATACTTGAAGGAATAAGTTAGTATATGCTAACTGTCTAAGCAAGGAAAAATTGGTAGGCGCGATTGGACTCGAACCAACGACCCCCACCATGTCAAGGTTGTTTCTCGGACGAATCTGAGTTGCAACGAAATAGGATTGGGTCATTATAACGGCACATAAGTGCTATAGACCCAATAAAGCCCACCCTCCCCCTAACCTATTCTCCAATCCAACTAGCTACGCAAATAAGTTACTTGAAGATATATCCCAAGCGAATGATTGCCACCTTAAACGTTGACGGTGACTTTGAGAGCTTTTTCACGTTAAACATGGAGCAATATGGGTTGCAAGCAATTAAGGACGCAGATCAAGGTGGTGCCGCTTTTGTCAAGATCATTTTATTTTTTAAAGCAAATGGAAAGCAATACAAATAAATACAAAGCTAGCGATAAAAATTGTCTCAGCAATTATCATCACCACCGGTTGCCATCCTAGCTTCACCAGATCTTCAAAACTAGTTTTTATTCCAGCAGCTGCAATAGCTATGACCAATAACGATTTAGAAGTTTCAACTGCAAAGTTCGAAACAAAAGCTGGAATGATTCCTGTTGTTGATAACAAAACCAAAACAATAAAAAAAACTAAAAATGTTGGCACCAACGGTTGCTGTTTTTCGGTTAACTTAATGTTTTTTTGATTTCGGAAAATAATGGCAATAAAAATAACTATGGGCATTAGTAATATGACCCGAAAAAGCTTGACTATGGTCGCAGTATCACCAGCTCCTGGTCCAAGTAACATGCCGGCTGCTACCACTTGAGCTACATCATGTATCGTGGCTCCAATGAAGATCCCAGAGACTTGTGCGTTCAATTTCATTAAGTCCAAAGCAAAGGGATATATAACCATTGCGATGGTTGATAAAACAGTTACGCCAACTACAACCAATAAAGTAAATCGTTCGTTTTCTCTAGTTTGAGGTAGTACGCTAGCGATTGCCATAGCGGCAGATGCTCCACAAATAGCAACTGACCCACCAGAGATTAATCCCTCTGAAGACGATCTGTCAAAGAAGCGCGCCAAAAATAATCCTATAGCTATGGTGAGGCCCATTGCAGCTAATACAACGATCGCAGTTGACCATCCTAAATCGTTAACCTGTGAAAAAGTTATTCGCGCACCTAAAAGTGCAACTCCAAATCTTAGTAATGTTCTTCCGCAAAAATCAACGCCTTTCTTTATCTGCGAGTGCGAAATTAAAAAATGAAAGGATAAACCAATAAATAAAGCGTAGAGCAACTGTGGGCCTGAATAGTGTTCAGATAAAAAAGTTGCTGCTAGACTAATTACTACGCACACCATAATGCCCGGCAAATATGAGCGGCAAGCATGGGCGATTTTTGTGATCATTATTTTTTAAGTTCTTTTTAATAGCTACAACTAAGTTCTCGCTTAGCAACCGCATAACTCCAATTCCATCCGTTAGCTTTGCTTCTCCAACGGCATGACCGTTCCCAAGCAGCTTTAGCAAGGAGGGCCAGCTTGCATCCGAATCTTCTGTTATTTTGGCTTGGTATTCATGCAGGGGCTGTATGGCCGAGCCAGTATCGATGTCAAATATGTGAACTGGTAAAAAGCAGCCCTTTGCTTGGATGCTCCTGCTCAGATAAGAATCCAGTCACGCTTAGGTAGGGATCGTTCAGCAGCTCGTTAAATTTTCCCTTACATCACTTAAACAATGCAGGCAAAACCAGGGAGATCCATGGCACATACACGAGGACCATTAAGCCCATTATCAAACCTATGACGAATGGGATGTACTGCTTTGCAACCGCAGGAATCGTCACATTGCCTACGCTACATGCCGTGATAAAGCCTATTCCGGCCGGTGGCAAGAAAAGCCCAACGCCGACCGACGCGATTACTACAATAGCGAAGTGAATAGGATCAACGCCACTACTGAGAGCATACGGCGCAAGAACGGGAACGAATATTATTAGAGCCGGCAGACCCTCAAGGATAGATCCGAGGATGAAAAATATTGCCGCTGTCGTTAATAGTACAAACCACTGAGCTGTGGATACAGAGCTAAGCCAAGTGGTGATTAAATATGGTATTCGTTCGACCGTTAAAATATTCGCAAATGCTGACGCCGTCATAATGAGCAACATCAGCGCACCTCCCGTCACCCCTGCATCACAGGCCAATTCGAAAATTCGTCGCATACTAAGCCTTCGGTAAAACCCTGCTACTACAAGAAGCGCATAAAGCACAGAAACCGCTGCAGCTTCTGTAGGAGAAAATATTCCGCCGAGGATGCCACCGAATATGATTATCGGCATCCCTATCGCCCATAACCCGCCCCAGAGCGCTTTTCGCACCTCAATCCAGTCAGTTGGCGCGTTGGCTGCTTCTAAGCGAGGTGCCGTAATTACGACTACGGCAACCGTGAACGCAGCAAGCACAATTGCGGGTAATATTCCAGCAACAAAAAGTTTCGTAATTGAAAGCATCATTATTTGTCCAAGGACAATAGTGTTGATAGCTGGCGGAATCAACTCCCCCGCGGCCGATGCGGCAACAATTATGGCCGATGCATAAGCTGGATCGTACCCCCTCCGCTTTAATGAGGGAATCGTCGCCGACGAGATTGCCGCCACCTCGGCGACCTTTGCTCCGGTGAGCCCAGAAAAGAACATGCACGCGGTCACGACCGAGATTCCTAGTCCGCCGGGAACACGCTTTAATGGTAACTCGGCCAATGCAACCAAATCTTCGGCAATGCCACCCTTAGCCATTAGGAAACCTGCAAAGATGAATAAAGGGATCGCAAGCAATGAAAAGGAACTAGCAGTCGTGGCCATTTGGATCAACAAGACCTGGGGTGGCGACACATTGGTTAAAAGCGCTGAAAGAATTGCAGCAAGCCCAAGCGCGATTGATATCGGAACCTCGAGGAATAGCAGAGCAAGAAAAGCTAACGAGAGTATTGTTAGCGCCATAGCTTCCTAGAATTGCTGTGGCAAAACGTCCGTGCCTGAATTAGGGCTCGGGTGAAGCAGTGTCCAAATTGAACCCATGCTGTAAGCAACAATGAGCACTCCCGAAATAGGAAATGCCAGAATCTCCCAGCTTCGAGAGATTTCCAGAGTGTTCGTTACCTCCCCGCTAGTCAACAGCATATAACTAAAGCCAAAAAGAATAAGGAAGACTCCAAAGAAAAGTGTTGCTGTATTAACAAACACTCCAATTCTGGATTTGGCTTTTTCAGATAAATGGCCGTCGAATATGTGCAAGGCAATGTTTGCGCCAAAGGTATTGAAAGCAACGGCCGCTCCCAACATCGAAAGCCACGGAAAAAGTGACAGCACAACCTCAGACACCCAATCCAGCGGAAAATTTAAGAAGAATCGAAGAACTACTTCTACATTGACTAGAAGCATGATTACGATCATCAACGCGCCGACAAAAAACCTAGGGACCAGTAGCAACTGCCCGCAATAGTGCCCTAGGCGACTCTTGTATGAACGGGTCATTATCGACTGGCCTGTATCCTTGCTATCAATCCGGGGGGGAAAGACGTTGCAAACTGAGTGTAGACCGGTTTCGACTTTTCGACCCATTGAGCTTTCTCTAGAGCATTTGGGTTATAAATAATGAAGCCTTCGCCCTCGAGGATCTTTCTTGAAGCCCTATCATTTTCTTCATCGACTTTGCGATTTGCCAGTTCAGTCTGAAGACTCGCATCATCTATCACTTTACGAAGGTCCGCTGGCAACTTTTGATAGAAACTATCGCTAATAAACATCCCGACGACTAAGGGGACTACGTTAAGTGTCGTGCCATATTTCACTGCATCGTTATGTTTGAAATTTGTGATCGTCGTATATCCGATAAAGTAGCCATCAACAAGGCCATTCTTCAGTGCAAGATACGTCTCACCCCAATCTACCGTAGTTGGCTTCGCCCCAAAAGCTAGATCGTATGCCGTTTCTACCGGGCTGCCAGTTGTCCGCAATTTCATACCCGACATCTGGTCAGGTGTTTGAACCTGCCGCTTGGTCGAAATGAGTTGTCGCCAATTGTCGTACCAAGTGTAAACATAGCGTACGCCTTGCTTTTGAGCAGTTTCTTGTTTAAGTGTCGCAAAGTCCGCGCTATCAATGTACTTGTACAAGGAGCCCGGGCCATCGAATAGGAACGGCATATCGAAGAGGGACCATGTTCGGTTCATAGCGCTAAAATTAGAGGTCGAAATTGCAGCGATCTCAGCTCCTCCCGCCCTCACAGTATCGATCGCATGCTTTTGGACCCCCCCAAGCGAGCCGCTCCAGAAGATTTGCACCTTCATCCTACCGTTTGACATTTTCTCGATGAGATTGGCGAAATTCTCCTGGCTTGTCGCCCGTGGAGATCCCGGAGGGTTATCTACTGTCATTCGAATGACAATCGGATTTTCGCCTGCGGCCAAAGCAGTTCGGATCGGCGCCACAAACATCAATGTGGCAATGAGAAAAGCGATCGGCAGGCAGTGTCGCCATTGACTTCTAAAGTGTGACATTCTTTCTCCAAAAAAGTAAATTTTTTAAAAGGCAGATTCAAGTCCGAAATATAATATTAAGAGATCTGATAAAGATGTCAAGTAGTAGTTGTACTAACTACTAATATTTAATTCAGCTATCTGTCTTCGCTTAAAACTCGTCCATCAGAACTCCCAGCAGCATCGAATCAAACGACAGGCGTTTTCGCCATTGCTGGCAATCCCCACTTTCTTCATGTTTCCTTTGACATAAGGCTGAGGTTAATGGGTGAATCGTAAGGGCTCGAAAGCATGCAGCGCTGCCAGCCCATAAGCGGCGTTAGAGAGTTCATTGAACATCGCGACCTTAGCAGTAGCCACCTTGGGTGCGAATTCGCACATGCGCATTTGACTTTCTGGGTCGTCATTGGCGCTTGACACCAGACATTTTGTCGTGGCCATCTTTATTCCACGCGCGGGTATCGCGCATAGAAAACTAATGTCATTTATTTACGGATAAGTTCTTAATCATGACGGATCTCCACAACCCAAAAAAATCTAAGATTCTTATCTTGCTCCAATTTATCCTATTCTGGGAACTAATTTTTAGACTTAGACAAGGTAGCCAATCAAGACCACTTGACACTCGTAGATGAGTTCGGGGTTTAAATGCGAGCGCGGAATGCTTCTACCATGCGAAGTGATGACAGGCCTTTTGCCGCTTGGGCAAGTTCGTCATAAACCGGCACGCCACTCTCAATGGCCCGTATGCGACAGTTGCGCTTGCGCTCCTCGGTTTCGGCGTCGCCATCCGACCGTAGGACCAACGCAATGTGCATTCCGGTAAGGTCCGTTTCGCGCACCCGCAATGCCGCATTGATGATGTTACCGAGCATGTCCACGTGCCTGAACCCAAGGATGACGGTCATGTTCACATGGATCACCAGCACTTCGGCTACTCCGCTGGCGGCAACCGCGGATATGATGCGCTCCGCGACGCGGCCATCGTCCTGTTGCAGAGCGCCCGCAGGCACATCGATGGGGTTTGCCACTGAGGCCCCTGCAGGAAGGGACAGAGCCTTCAATGTCGCTAACGTATGCGAATCAAACGCAGCAATCACGAAGCCTGCTCGGTCGAAGGCGTCTGTGCCAAGCACGCTGGTTCCCCCGCCGTTTCCGAATAAGACGGCACGGCTTGATGCCGTTGCTCGCGGCGTAAGGCACTGCAAAGTCAACAAAGAATCGAGGAATTCATCGAGCGTGTCAACCAGCGGCATACCCGTCTGTCGGGACAGCGCTTCCCAAGCGCGTTGGCTGCCAGCTAGTGCGCCGGTATGCGAAGCCGCTGCTCGCTGACCTTGGCTCGTCCTGCCACCCTTTAGCAGAACAATCGGCTTGCGCGCGTTAGCCTGGCGAAGCACTTCGAAGAGGCGCCGACCCTCACGTGTGCCTTCTAGGTAGAGTCCGATAACTTTTGTTGTCGGGTCTTCGAGCATGAACTCCACCAGCTCCGCGGCGCCAAGGTCGGCGGCATTGCCGATCGTCACAAGGCCGCTGAACCTTAGTCCCTTGCTTTGACCGCGCCGGATGATGTCGATACCCAGTCCACCGCTTTGGCAGACGATGCCGACGGTTCCTGACTCGGCGAGCGTCTTCTCTGTAAACGTCACCCTCCCAGCGGGCGAATACACCCCCAAACAGTTGGGCCCGATCAAACGTGTGCCGGCCTCGCGCGCCGCGGCGACGAGATCCGATTCCAGCGCGGCGCCGTCCTCTGTCTCGCCGAAACCGCTGGACATCACCTGTGCAAATTTCACCTTATCGCGACCGCTGCGCAATACATCGGGCGCTACGCAAGCTGAGACCGCCACATAGGCGTAGTCAACCTCGCCCGGCACATCCGCTAGAGAGCGGTACGCTTTCAGGCCTTCGACTTCGGCAGCCGTGGGATGGATTGGAACGATGTGCCCGGTATAGCCAAAGTCGCGTAGGTTGCGAATGAACCTGTTTCCCCCGCTGACCGTGGTCGCGGACGCACCGACGACCGCAATCGTTCGCGGGTGGAACAGTGGTGTGAATTGTTCGAGATTGGTCATGCTTTGGCCCCAGTCTCTTTAAGTATGAAACGCGCATCGACGGCAACGGCCGATTGGCGCGAGACGATAAGAGGGTTGATGTCGATCTCAGAGATTTCGTCATTACTACTCATTAGCAAACCGCCATCCCCGCCAACGCATAGCAACACCTCAACGATTGCTTCTATGTTTACTGGTTCGCTGCCGCGGGCGCCGTGTAGTAGCGATGCCCCCTTCAGTTCATCTAGCATGTCGCGGGCGTCACGCTCCGTGATGGGGCAAATACGGAAGGCGATATCCTTGAGTACTTCTACGAAGACGCCACCTATGCCCACCATCACCATAGGACCGAACTCCGGATCCAACGTACCGCCAACCACAACCTCCACGCCCTGCGGCGCCATTTCCTCAATCAGCCAAGCTTCCGCCTTGATATCCCGTGCTTGCAGGGACTGCGTCAAGTCGGCGATTGCTGAGATAACGTCCGCGCCATTACGAAGGTTCAACTTCACGCCGCCTACTTCGCTTTTGTGAATGACGCTCGTGGCTACTACCTTGAGGGCCAGCGGCGGCTTAAGGCCCACTAGTGCTGCATGAGCGTCCATTCCCGCCTCGATGACGACTGAACGCGGTACGCAAATGCCGACGGCATGCAGGATTTTTTTCCCGGTTGGCTCGTCGAGCGCGTGCTGTCCGCTCTCGCGCGCCGCCCTTAAAGCTAAGGCCACTTGTTCGTGCATCTTCGCTCTCCGTCAATGACTTAACAACATGATCGGCACGCCTTCGGCGACGGCTTGGCCTTCCGTCACTAGTATCTTGGCGACCGTTCCGCTCACTGGAGCGAGCACGGGTATTTCCATCTTCATGGATTCCACGACGGCAAGCATGTCGTCTTCAGACACCGCGTCACCTTCCTTCACCAAAATCTTCCACATTGAGCCGTTAATTTCCGAAACCACCTTGGTTTGCGACATGTATTGCCCTTTAATTTTTTCTAAAAAGTTGTGGGCCAGTTGGCAAGCAGGTGCTGTCCAATAGCCTTGCCCTGACGCGTGCGATGTACCTCCAGCAGGCGCGCCAGTGTCTCCCGTGTATCACTGGGGTCGATCACCGCCTGTGCCTCGTACAGAGCCGCGAGGCGCCACGCGGACGTATCCTTAGACAGCTCTTCGACAAGCTGGTGGTAACGAACCGGGTTCTCCTCTTCCTTCACACCGAACAGCACAGTGGCGCCAACCGAGGGTGCCATGAAGCCGAGATCGGCAGTGGGCCAAGCGATCACTTCATCCGAATTGCGGCCACCGCCCATGTTGAGGTAGGCCTGCCCATAGCTCTTACGCATGATCACCGAGATCTTTGGTACCGTAACCAGCGCCAGCGCGTTCATCCAGTTCATGATCCGGCCCGGGGCCGCTCTGCGTTCGCCTTCCACGCCGATCAGGAAGCCCGGCTGGTCGACCATGAAGACCAGCGGAATATTGAACGAGTCGCACAGCACGAGGAAGCCGATGACCTTGTTGCATGCGTCGACGTCAATCGCGCCGCCTTTGAAGATCGGGTTGTTAGCAACGACCCCAACAGAGCGGCCTTCTATGCGCGCCAACGCCGTGCAGATAGAGCGTCCGAAACGGGATTTGAGCTCCATCATGCTGCCGACATCGACGACAGTTTCGACGATTTTCCGCACGTCGTAGACTTTGGCGCTTTCCTCCGGTATGAGGTCGACAATGCGGTGACCGCGTCCATCCGAACCTTCCTGCACGGCGTAGACGGGAGGCGTTTCGTTCTGGTGACTGGGCAGGTAACCGAGCCATTTGCGAATGTGGTCGAGCGCTTCCTCATCAGTCTCTACGACGGCGTCCACGAGGCCGGATGTTTCTGAATGCATCTTCCAGCCGCCCAGATCTTCAGACTCAATTTCTTGGCGGATAGCAGCTGACGTGACCCTGCCGCTGGCAACAGCCATTGTGGCGCCGCGTCGCATGACGACGAAATCCGACAGGCAGGCGTACCACGTGGAAGAGCCATAGCATGAGCCGAGCAAAGCACTTACCCAAGGTGACTCGCGAAGGCGCCGGTATTCGTAGGCATCCTGGCCCAGTATGGAGCGGCCCTCTGCACCCATGCGGTCCGGCATGCGCGCACCGGTGGATTCGCCCAGCATGATTAAGGGCATTCCCGACTTCGACGCCACCTCCCGCATATGACGAATTTTCTTTCCGTTGATCACTGAGCTCGAAGCGCCCAAGACCGTAAAGTCGTTTGAAACCACGGCAACCTGGCGGCCCTCAACCTTCCCGAAGCCGGCAATCTTCGCGTCGGCAGGCGTACGGTCACGCATCTCCGCGCGGTGCGATGTCGCGAACAAGCCGCTTTCCGTCCAGCTGCCTTCGTCTAACAGTACGTCGAGCCGTTCGCGGGCGTTGAGAACGTTCTGTTCCTTGCGCTTAGCGAGCTTTTCAGGCCCGCCCATTCCCAGCGCCTTGGCTCGAGCTTGTTGGTACTCGTTGATCATCTTCTCATGTGCCATTTTGTTTACTTGTCCATTCAAAGCATGTGGCGCATCGGGTGTTCCGCATACATCGTGTCCCGTACGAACTGCGTGCTCACCTCGGCATTCAAGAAGGCCGGCTCCGCGAGAAGCCGCTGATGGAATTCGCGGGTCGTCTTGACGCCGCAGATCTGCAGTTCCCGCAGAGCACGCTGCATGCGCGCGATCGCGGCTTCGCGGGTTTCATCCCAGACGATGAGTTTGGCAATCAGAGAGTCGTAATAAGGTGGCAGGTCGTAGGAGACGTAGGCATGCGTGTCCACGCGTACGCCGGGACCAGCGGGCAGCTCGAATTTGGTCAGTTTGCCGGGCCGGGGCATGAAGCCCTTCTCGGAGTCCTCGGCATTGATGCGGCATTCAATGGCGTGGCCGTTGAAACGCACGTCCGACTGTCTCAGCGGCAGGGGCACACCCGACGCGACTAGCAGCTGGAGCTTCACGAGGTCCACACCGGTGACCGCTTCGGTGACGGGATGTTCCACCTGGATCCGGGTATTCATCTCGATGAAGAAGAAGTCCGAGCCCGCCGTATCTACGATGAATTCTATGGTACCCGCACCCTTGTACTTTACGGCGCGGGCGAGTTGGCAGGCTGCGTTGGTCATACGCTTGCGCAGGTCTTCGGAGACGATGGGCGACGGGCTTTCTTCCAGAAGTTTCTGGTGGCGGCGCTGAATTGTGCAATCGCGTTCCCCGAAGTGGATAACATCCTTGCCATCACCCATAATTTGCACTTCAACGTGGCGCACAGAAGAGATATATCGCTCGATGTACACCTCGCCGTTGCCAAAAGCGGCTTTCGCTTCAGACGACGCACGCTCCAACCCTTCTCGCAACTGCTTCTCGTTTTCCATCACTCGCATACCGCGCCCACCGCCGCCGGCTGACGCTTTGACGAGCACTGGGTATCCGATTTCCGCGGCCAGCCGAGCTGCCTCATCCAAGTTAGCGACCGAGCCGGGCGAGCCTTGCACAACCGGAACCCCGGTTTTCATGGCAAGTTTCCGCGCCGCAGCCTTATCTCCCATGAGCCGAATTGCGCCCGGATCGGGACCGATAAAAATCAACCCCGCAGCCAGCACAGCTTCGGCAAATCCCGCGTTCTCCGACAGGAAACCATAACCTGGATGCACTGCATCCACCTTTGACGTTAGCCCAGCCTGAACGAGCGCGTTCACATTTAGATAACTCTCCGCCGGCGAGGGTCCGCCAATACAAACGGATCGGTCAGCGAGCCTCACAGCCAAAGAGTTTTCATCTGCTGTGGAAAAGGCCTGCACCGATTCGATGCCAAGTTCGCGGCAGGCGCGGATGATGCGAACGGCGATCTCACCTCGATTCGCAATGAGGACGCTTCGGATAATCATGACCTAGTTTGCTGGTTAAGTTTTGTTAAATCGGCGCGGCCAAAGGGCGTGCCGGATCGGACAGGCGCAGGGGGAATTACTTTGCGAGTCACCAGATCGGCTAGCAGAGAACGGAACATTTCCGACGTATCCTGCACTTCGTTCCATCCGGCGCGGCGCGCCTTGGCTATGCTGGACACTTGGTCGTACGGGGTGGTGTAGGCCCAGTCCGCGAAACTCCAGTTCACGAGCTGGTCTAGAGCGTAAGGCTTTAGCTGGTACTTCTCGCATATGCGGGCCCACATCGGCCCCTTGTCCGCCATCACACTGGTCAACTTGATCTGCTGTACGTCGCCGGCTTCCATGCCGAGGTAACTTGCAATTTTGGGCCAGAGGTTTTCCCAGCGTTCAGGCTCGCCGTTTGTCATGTTGAATGCCTGGTTTTCGCAGGCCGTGCTCGTAGCGGCCCATTCCATCGCTCGGGCGAGCAACCTTGCATCAGTGAACTGATAAAGCGCTCCGAACGCCTCTGGGCACCCTGGAAAGCGCAGTGGCAGGCCGAGCTCCCTAGACAGCGTGGCGTAAAGCGACAAAGCCATAAGGTGGTTCATTGGGCTACCCAACGAGAAGCCGCAGATGCAGTGCGGGCGTAGCGCTGACCAACTCCAGGGCTTGCCGTATTGCCGCGCTTCGAGCCAATCCTGCTGGTCGTAATAGAAATTAGGCGGCATATGGCGCGGATCGTCCTCGCGCGCTGGTGTGCGGAAGGGGCCCAGATGATTACCGTACCACTTGCTGCCCTGCATCAGTTGCACATGGGCTAGTCGCGGAGCCACTCGCTCAAGGGTTTCGACCAGGTTGACAACCATGGCGAGGTTAGGCGCGACCTCCTCTGAAGCAGTCGCTCGCGGTGCGTAGGCGGTAAAAAATACGTGCGTCGCTTCGCCCACGTCACGCAGCTTCGCTGAGCAGTCCGCTACATCGAGCAGGTCGACCTGTACGTGGCGGACACCGGGTTCGGGGTCGGCAGCCCTGCGTGAGAGCGACACAATGTCCCAATCCCCAACGGCTCGCAGTTGCTCGACGAGCGCGCGTCCAACAATCCCCTGGGCTCCAGCAATTACTGCGATTTTATTAGTCACATTTCCCCCTCAATCGACGTTCAGCAGCTTGGCTGCATTTGTCCAGAGGATCTTATGGATGATGTCCTTGCGCCAGCCCATGTCTAGGAAGTCGCGAAGCGAGTCCTGTATGTCGCGCACCGGGTAGGCGGTACCGAACAGCGTTCGGTCCTCAAGGAACAGGTTCGCGCCCTTCACGTAACTCTCCGCACAGATCATCCCCGCCGTGCTGGCATAAAGATCCGGAGAAACATAGATGTTCGGGCAGGCGAGCGCCACGACGACCATCTCGTCAGCGTAAGGCCATGCTGCATGAGAAACGATGAACTTCACATCCTTAAAGCGCTGGGCCGCCATCTGGATTGATGTTGGCCGGGACCAGGTGATCTCGTGTCCAGCAAGTGCAGACAGTAGGCCGGACAGCGAAATCGAGACCGGTAGCTTGAGTTCCTGCGCAAGCTCGTACACCGGGTCGAGTGACTTGTCGTCAGACCAGCGCGGAACTTTCCCTGAGCCCGGTTCGATAGAGATGCCTTTCACACCTCGCGCACTAGCGAGCTCGCGGATCTCTGCAAGACTCTCGGAAATTGCCTCCATGTCCACGCCGAGGAACCCCAGGAAGCGATTTGGATAAGTTTCTAGAAGCTCGACGATCTCCTTGTTGGATACGCTTCCCAGATCCCCAGCGCCGCTCGACGCCCGGCCCATGGCGACCCCGTACTTAACGCCCGCTGAATCCATTTCTTGGAAGAGTATGTCCACGTCTTCCAGCCAGGCGGAACGGGCACCTTTAAATGACATGCAGTGGCGCGGATAGTGCATAGCAGTTCTGAACACAGACCCTTTCGTCCAAGCGTAGACAGGGGGACGCAGGCGCATGTCGATGATCGGGGAAAGCATCATAAGTATGTCCTCTTGTTTAGTAAATTAGTTTGCAAATCAAGGCGTAACGGTTGGTCACGCCACGTTCGTTCGCCTCAGCCTGGGAGCGCTGTCCCTCGAAGCTGCTACGCCAACCGACAGTCGCGTCGATGTCGGTACTTTCGATCAACGCGATGTACTTGCGGGACCCTTCTGGGCCATCCACCACTTCATAGCGCTTCACATGGGTAACTCCGGGTGTAAGTTTTACCTCTTCGTAATGGGGTCCGTGCATCCAGGCATCGGCCTCGGCCGGCGCGTCGTACATGACGACCAGGGTTCCGCTTCGCTTCATCAGGTTCTCCTAGTTGTTAACCCATTTGTCGCGCCGGCGCGTGCCGCTTTAACGCGATGCGCAAACCGTTGCGTTCAAGTTCAAAGTGAGCGAGTACCGGCCGCTTTGCGAGCTCCTCAATCAGGCGAGGAACAGGCCCGTCCGCGGGCAGCATGAGCTTGAGCGGTTTCGCCGCGTAGGTCTTATCGACATCGTCCGCCGGGAACATGTAGCGCAACAGGCGCTCGTCGTCGGACATGTTCGGGTAGGCCTTGCGCAGTCTTGAGAGCGCCGGTTCCATCGGCTGCGGCTCGAGCGGAATAATCTTCGAGCCATGCGAGACGATACGGTCCAAAGCCTGAGGGTTAACTGGCCCAAGCAGCTTGCCGAAATGCCCCAGCGCGTACATTTTCACTTCGTCGGGTACAACACGGTAGCGGTCGCCATTAACTACGTTGAGCATCGCCTGCACTGCAATGATCTGAGAGAAAGGCGTCACCATGATCGGCCAAGCCAGGTCCTCGCGGACCAGGGCGATCTCCTCAAGGATCTCTTGGAATCGGCTTTCCAGCCCGGACTGCTGAAGCTGGAAGCGCCAATTTGCCATCATTCCGCCAGGCATCTGGTGCCTGTAGTGGAAGGCGTCATACTCCATCGGAGCTCCCCGGGAAAATCCCTCCCGATCAGCCAAGTCCTCAAGGTACTCGCTCACCTCTTGGATGCGTTCTGCTTCCAGACGCGTCCGGAAACCGGAGAGCTCTAGGTTACGCATAGTGCCTTGAGTGGCGGGTTGCGCAGGCCCACTGGCGAGCGGTGCGATGGATGTGTGCAGTTGGTCAACACCAAAGCGAACCGCCTCGAGATATACCAGCGGCGCCAGCCCGGTATTGCAGTGGCTGTGTAGTTCGAGAGGCACATCGCCGATGACGGCTTTCAAGGCGGTTACAAGGGTGCGGATGCGGTCCGGCGTGAGTAAGGCGCCCGAATCTTTAATCATAATTCCGTCTACGCCGAAGCGCTTCACGAGATCGCGGGCAGTGCGAGCATATAGCTCGTCCGTGTGCAGCGGGCTTTCGCAGAAAACCAGCGCTCCGACGGACTGGATGCCGACCTTCTTCGCGTGCCGGATGCTCACCGCCATGTTGTCGAGGTCCAGCAACGAATCGAGCGTGCCAACGACCCGAAAGCCACTTGCGGCCAGCCGCTCGATCCATAGCTCTACCATGTCGTCGGGTGCGAGGCTGAAACCGGTCAGACTCTTACTGCGGCAGTAGCCCCTTAGCGGAGTAAGCTCGAACTTCTTGCGGAAGTAGCGGGCCTTCTCAAAGGGATCCTCACGCAGATATCGCACGCACACATCGAATTGGACCGGCGCCATAAAATCGATCATGTCGAAGCCGGCGCGGTCCATGGTTTCCGCTATCGGATCCATCATCCCAGCGGTCATACGTGTCGTCCATAAGCACTGCTGAGCATCGCGCAGGGTGGTGTCGATGATTCCGATCTGGCGCGTCATTCCGGCCTCACACGAAAGAGCACTGAATTCTCTTCCACCATCGTTCCGCTTTCGACCAGGATCTGGACCACGGTTCCGGTCACACCAGCTTGAACGGTGTTGTAGAGCTTCATCACTTCGAGTATGCAAACTGAGTCGTCCGGCCTAACCTTCGATCCGACCTGGACATATGCTGGCTCGCTTGGCGACGATGCGCTGTAGAAACAACCAAGCATCGGCGCGCAAATTTCGAGAAGGCCTGCATCGGCTGCAGCGGGGACAGGCTTCACAATCGGCGTTGGAGCTAGGGATCGGGCAGGTTGCCCCTTCGGCAATGCCACTTGTGTCTGATGGACGGTCGAAACTTGCTGCGGAGCAGCTGTCGGCGCCAGGCCAGCCAGCGTGGCGTCGCTGAATTTGCGCACGTGCAACTTCATCCCCTCCACTTCCAAGTGAACTTCGATGTCGTTGAGTCGATCGACGATTTCGAGAATTCGCTCGACGTCATTCTGAGTCAGTGCGGCAATGGATTTCAAGTAATCACCATCGCATTATTTGATGTGTATCGCCGAGACCTCGGCCACCAGGGCGCTTGTGTCCGGCAGGTTTCTAAGGTTTCGCAACATCTCTATGGAGAGTTGGACATTCTTGAGTGGCAACAGTTCGTCCACGCAGCCTCGATACTTAGGGATGCATTCATCGAACAACAGTAGCCCGGGAGGCTGGCCCTTGGCTGCTTTCGGTTCCTTCACGATGACTTCGCCAGTGGTCAGGGTGTAGGTAATACGCGGCGTCCACCCAGTTGGGGCCCAACCCCAATCCTCACGCACGATGGCCTTCACCTTGGGGCGGAAGCTTCGGAATCGCTCGTCGTTGATGCTCTTACGGGAAAAGGCCGATGGCAACACGTCTTCCTCAATCATCGCGATGGCGACTGAATGGGGTAGGCTGAACTGCGACTCGATTTCAGTGCGTGGCTCCGGATGCTGGACCACAGTGGGGAAGAATGCATTGACTTCCACGTCCACGTTACGGATATCTTCTGGCCGCAGGCTCCGCTCGCGCTTTAGTTCGAAAGTGGCCTCGATGATGCGCTGCAAGTGATAGCAGCAGGGATAAGACTTGATGCCGATCTCGAATATGCGATAGGGATTGCCCCAATCTTCCAGAATCTTCTCCGGAGCTTCAACCTTACCACCAGTGATCATATTCATGAGTCCGCGCGGAGCCTCCAGGACGTCAAGCTGGCCCGTCATGCCTTCGGCGGCCATAAACGCTGCCGTGATGCCGTTTCGGGCGGCAAAACCCATTTCCAAGATGTGCGCGGTGGTCCCTGTCTGGTAGCCGATTCCGCCGCCCTGCGACGCGGCAATGCTTATAGCATGCGTAGTCTTTTCTGCACTAAGGCTCAACAGTTTGGCCGCTGCCGCTGCAACGCCGATCGAGCCGGCAAGGCTCAACACCATGTAGCCGATACGTCGTGCTTCGCGGCATGCCAGCCCTATGCGGGCCTGCGTTTCGTAGCCGGCCACGAAGGCCTCGATCACTCTTGATCCTGGAGAGCGCAGATGTTCAGCCAAAGCGAAAATCGGTGGGAACAGGGTGTAGCTAGAGACAGCCTCCGGAAAACTGTCGTCCTCGTATTCAGTTGCGTGCGCAAAAGTCCCGTTTGCCAGGCCGGCCAGTTCAACTGAAGCTTTAAAGCCGCCGCCCAGGACTGTGGCCTCAGGCACCCCGCCCTGCCGCTTTAAGTAACGGATTATTTCGGGTCCGCCCGTACAGCGGTGCCCCGATACCATGGCCCCCAACGCGCTCATCGCAAGCGTAGTGCTGTAGTCGATCGCGTTCTGCGGAAGGGCCTCTATCTGCGTGCCAGCCACTCTCTCTCCGATTCCTTGGGTAATTTCCATATTCAGCTCCTAGAACATACAAAATATGAATCATATATATCTTTAAGGCAACTGTAGAAACCCTTACTAAGCTGACCTTTTTATTAGCTGAGTGTTACTGCTTCACAAGCATGAAGTCCGTATGGGAAGCTCAGACGGGTTTCGACATTTTTGGCGGACCAGAACACATAGGTCTTTCGGATCACAGAGAGTTCGAGCCTCCAGTGACGTCGACGAACTCATATTTTTCGGTGTACATCAGCGATCTGCGCAGTTCAACTGGCTGCTCTTCTAACGTGAAAGCTACCCGCACGATCTCCAGAAGGGGCGTTCCGAGTGCGAGGTCGAGTTTTTTTGCTGTTTCTCGATCTGCAGCAACGGAGCTGACCTTATCTACCGTTTTGACAACAGTGACGCCGAAAACATTGCGATAAAAGTCGTAAATAGTGGAATCACGACCGACAAACTGCTGCCTCGTGAGTCCGGGAAACAGGGCTTGCGGTATGTGCAATCCGTCGAGGAGCATCGGCGCCCCTCCCATTATCATCAGATTGACAATCCAGAATATAGGATCACCTTCCTGGATCTTAAGAAGCTTGGCGGTGTTTTCATTCGCAATGGCTTCTTCGAACCTGAGCGTCTGTATGATCGGAACTTCACGTGATCCATCCTTGCGCACTATGTGCCAGAACGAGTTGAGCATCCGTGACGAGTCGAATGGGGCGAGGAACGTACCCCTGCCCTGCTGACGCACCAGCACCTTGTCCGCAACCAAGTCCGCCATCGCGCGGCGCACGGTCCCCACACTCACCCCATACCGCTTGGCAAGCTCTTTTTCGGTCGGTAACGCCATGCCGTCTTGGAGGTTTCCCCCTCCAATCGTGCGTATCAGTTCGAGCTTGATGCTTTTGTAAAGAGGAAGGAGGCCGTTTCCCATGTCCACCAGAACATCACGTTTAGTACCGGAGGGGACGCGGCCAGCAATGAATGGGTCTGGATCGAATCTAGGGTCAATAGAAGTCAGTTTTGAATTAGGCATGCAGTGAGAGACTTTGCAGGATTGGAAAGATCCTCGCGCCGCTATGAAGATGCACAGCGGTCGGGAAAACTAGTTTAGTTATTTTGGCTCACCAGTAGTGTCCGGTTAAAAAGTAAATAAATTCAACTGGTTACCGTTGTCAGCATTATCGATTGGGTTGCTATCGACCTGTAAGGTTTGTAAAGCCTCAGTTTTCTCGAATACCGACACCGACAAGATCTTTAACAAATTGTAGAGCGAGGCGCTCAATTGAAATTCTTTCTTAACAATGGCGATGAGCACATATGTGGACACGGCGCCCCAGATTTGCGTCCACATTTGGTGTCAGACTTCCAAAGAATTCTCGGGCGAGATCGTCGACCGGCGCGTCGTTAATCAACAGAATCAATCCAGGTTTTTTTTCTTCATCGAAACCTTACTCCGGGCGAATGCCTGCCGCCTTCACCACTTTGTCCCACACCGCCCAATCGGCTAGCATGAACTCGCCGAACTGCTCCGGAGTTCCGCCCTTGGGCTCCATACCCAGCAGGGACAGCCTTTCCTTCATCTCGGGCAACTGCATGAGCCGTGTGATGTCTACATTCCATTTCAGCACGATGTCCCTGGACGTGCCGGCCGGCGCGAGCAGGCCGTACCAAGAGAACACATCGTAGCCGTCTAGCACCGTCTCGGCCACGGTGGGAATCTCCGGGGCAAAGGACGAGCGCGCCTTGCTGGTCACGGCAAGCGCGCGAAGCTTACCAGCCCTGATGCTCGGCAATGCGTTGGGCAGCACCACGAAACTCATTGTCACCTGCCCGGCGAGCATGTCATTCATCGCGGGCGCAGCGCCTTTATAGGGCACTTCCAGAATATCCACTTTGGCCATCAGCTTGAGCAGCTCGCCGGCCAGATTGGAGCCGGAGGCGGGTCCGCTGGAAGCATAGGTGAGCGCACCGGGCTTGGCCCTCGCTGTTGCGAGCAAATCAGGCATGGACTGGATCGGCGAGCTTGGATGCACCGTCACCACGTTGGGTGAATTGGCGATCCACATCACAGGCGCGAAATCCTTGATGGGATCGTAGGGCAGCTTCTTGAACAGGCTGGCGTTCAAGGCATGCGAGTTGATCGCCAGCAACATTGTGTATCCATCGGGCGCCGCCCGGGCCACCATCTCCGTACCGATGCGGCCGGCAGCGCCGGCGCGGTTATCCACGATGATGGGGACGTTCCAGGCGGTGGAGAGCTTCTCGGCCAGTAACCTCGCAAGCAAGTCAGTGCCGCCGCCGGCAGCATAGGGAACGATCAGCCTGACCGACTTTGCAGGATAAGCCTGCGCCGTGGCCAGCGCAGGCCACAGCGCAAGGGCCGTCGCGCACGCCAGAAGGGATCTTCTCGAAAGGGATGCAAGCATGAAAACTCCTTAAGAGGCCGCGGCTCCAGCCGCAGTCTATGGTCACCGTTGTACCAGCAAATGTTGGTCTGCGCCAGTGCCTCTGAAATAAAGAGCGTCTGACGTTTTTTTTACTAAATCTAAACGCCAAACAGAGGTGTAAAACTTTTCAGCTAAATCAAGGTTTGGGACAGTCAGCGCAACGCTTCTAAGGCCGCTGACAATTGAAGATAAATGCGTCATAGAAGTACTATGGCTTCATTATTATTTCACCTCACTAAAAAGAAACCCATGGATCTGCACCTTACACATAAACACGTATTGATAACCGGTGGCAGCAAAGGCATAGGACTTGCTTGCGCTGAGAGCTTTTTAAATGAAGGCGCAAAAGTAACCCTAGTTTCGCGTGACCCTCAGAATTTAGCCAATGCACTAAAGAAACTGTCTGCACTTCATCCGGCTTCTTCCATTCACACTATTGCCGCTGATTTGCAAATTACTACTGCTGGTGAAGAAGTTTTAAATAATGCAGAAAAACACTTTGGTCCGGTCGATATATTGGTCAATTCTGCAGGAGCTGCTAAACGCACACCACCAGAAGAATTAACACCCGATGTCTGGCATGCCGCCATGCAAGCCAAGTATTTTTCATATATCCACATGACAGACCCCACGATCAAACGCATGGGTCAGCGTGGTTCAGGTGCCATAGTGAATGTCATTGGTGTCGGCGGAAAAATTGCCAGCCCTATTCATATGCCTGGGGGCGCAGCGAACGCGGCCTTGATGTTAGCTAACGCGGGCATGGCCTCGGCCTATGCTGCAAAAGGTGTACGCGTGAATGCTGTCAACCCTGGACCCACATTAACAGACAGATTACAAGAGGGTATGTCTGTAGATGCAAAGGCACAAGGCATAGCTGAAGCCGAGGCAATGCAGCGCGTAAACGCACGCATCCCACTAGGTCGAATGGCCAAAACGAGTGAAATTGCAGATGCTGTTGTGTTTTTAGCGTCTTCTAGGGCTAGCTACATCACTGGGGTTTCACTCACTATGGATGGGTGTATGACGCCTGTTGTGTTCTAAATTTAAAAAGATCGCAGATTTCGCTCAATTGCTTGAATCTTTACAAAGAGCAGTCCCCCTTAAACCGAAACAGC
>Ga0114962_10001550_pt1 | contig 19770 bp, 21 predicted proteins | sample C_130820_MF_Meta_FD_87017 | JGI IMG/M metagenome (GOLD analysis project Ga0114962, IMG submission 87017) | Freshwater microbial communities from Lake Croche, Canada to study carbon cycling - C_130820_MF_MetaG | ecosystem: Environmental > Aquatic > Freshwater > Lake | place: Lake Croche, Canada... | reverse complement strand
CTGAAGAGATAATTGATTCTGGAGTAAAAAAAGTAGCTATCGCATGTCCTTTTTGTATGGTGATGATTCAAGATGGTTTAAATAAAACTGGCCATGATCAAAATATTCAAGTTGTGGACTTAGCTGAATTAGTCCAAAAAGCAATGAAATAAGATGTATATACCATTCGAACAATTACCTGACGAGTCCCGAGTGTGGGTGTATCAAGCGAATCGTCCTTTGTTGGGCGCAGAAATTGAACAAATAAATTCTTTTTTAATGAATGAAATCAATGCTTGGGCTGCCCACGGAGCTCCCCTCAATGCATCGTTTGAGATTCGATTCAATCAAGTTGTTATTGTCGCGGTCAACGAAGATGTAAATCAGGCTTCAGGTTGTTCGATCGACGCCTCGACTCGTTGGTTTAAATCGTTAGGAGAGCTGCTCCAGGTCGATTTTTTTGATCGGCAAATTGCCAAAATTCAAGGGGAGCAAATCTCACTCATTCCCATAGCATCCGTTAAAGATTTTATGCTTCATGCTAATTTGCTAGAACAGGATTACATCATACCGCCTCAAACAGCAGACTTGGGTCAATACAGAAATCAGTGGCTTCAGACGGTTCGTCAGTCGTGGCTGAAAAAATATTTAGTTAAAGCAAGTTTTTAAATATGGCTGAAGATTTAATTAAAATACAGGGTTCTAGGGCAGATCAATACGAACATTTATTTCCTCAGGTAAAATCTTTATTGGCCGGAGAGTCTGATAAATATGCTAACCTGGCAAATATCGCCGCGGCAATTCATGATATTTTTGGTTTTTTTTGGATTGGATTTTACTTGGTGAAAGATGATGAACTTGTGTTAGGGCCATTTCAAGGTCCGGTAGCCTGCACTCGAATTCCTTTTAACAAAGGGGTTTGCGGATATGCATACACGGAAAGAAAAACAGTTATAGTGCCTAATGTTGATGAATTTCCTGGTCACATTGCCTGTGCCTCTGCCTCAAAATCTGAAATCGTTATTCCGGTATTTCATGAAAACCAAGTGATTTTAGTCCTTGACGTAGACTCAGATTCGTTAAATGATTTTTCAGAGGAAGACCAAATAGGCCTAGAGAAAATTATGGGACTCATTGAGGAGAATTGGCCAACTTGGAATTAGCGTAGTTTAGCGATCACCGTTTCCCCACCAACAGGCTTATCTCCCAAATTGACACAGATTTCGGCATCTAAGGGTAAGAAAATATCAATACGGCTTCCAAATTTGATAAATCCAAATTCTGAACCTTGGACTACAGGTTCATTTTCTTTGGCATACCAACAAATTCTTTTGGCAAGCGCACCCGCAATTTGGCGAAATAATATTTCAGTTCCGTTGGCATGTTTGACCACATAAGTCGTACGCTCATTTTCAGTACTTGATTTTGGATGCCATGCCACCAAAAATTTCCCTGGATGGTATTTGAAATAGGAAACTATACCTGAAATAGGATTGAAATTGATGTGCACGTTTAATGGCGACATAAAAATGGAAATCTGTCTACGCGTACCTTTAAAATATTCGGATTCCACGGTTTCTTCTATCACAACTACTTTTCCGTCTGCCGGGGCAATAATATGTTGTGGATTTATTTCAGTATGACGTGTCGGAACTCTGAAAAATTGTAAAATGATTAAATAAAAAAGAGATGTAATGACTACGATGAATTCCCTTACGTATTCTCGATCTGGAAAAAAATAAGCAACAATTGCATTGATGCCTAAGACAATGATGAGAGATGTGATTAATAAAGTCCTTCCTTCGCGGTGTAAGGTCATAATTCAAAATTGTAATGTATTGCTTACCAAGATAAGCTTGAAATTAGACTATAAAATTAGCCATTTTCGTTTAAATTATGTCAAAATTTTTCTGTCATACGATAAGAAATATTGAAATTTTATATAAAATAATTGCATTTTTGAGCTGAATTAAAATTCTATGCGGGTTTTTCTATTATTTTTTTTCTTCCTCCTACTTTTTTGGGCGAGTCCTGTTTCTGCTCAAGAAGCTAAATGGATTCAACCGACAACAGGAAATTTTTATCAAATTAATTTTGAAACCCATGCGTTATTTGAAAATAAAGATGGGGTTCATTGGAATAAAATAGCTGATCTTAGCTTTGAAGATATTCAAAGCCATGATCTGATTTCTGGGAATAGAACATACCAAGAATTTTCTATTCCGGGGACTAGCGTATCCTATTTACTTGTTAATTGTACGGGTCAGGTATATCAATTAGATCGCAAAAATTGGATTTTAAAACGTATCGATCGAACGTTTTTTCGTGGGGCAAATTGTAAATCAGTCAAGTTTTTACGCAATAAAATGTTGCATTCTTTTGGGGGATATGGATTTTGGCAATCGTCGAATGTGTTAACTAAATATGACCCTGTAAATAAAGAATGGTCAAGTATAGGTGCCAAGGGCGATATACCCAATGCAATTAATGAAGGGATTTCAGCCTATGTCCCCTCAAAAGACATATTTATTACGATGGCGAATTTACATGTCAATGATTCTCGTTTACTCAACAGCTCTGAAATCGATTGGGGAATTTATGAATTTCGGTTTAAAAATCAAGAATTTATTAAACTAGGAACCATACACTTAGAAGTTGTAAAGAAATACCTAGAGAAAGATTTGTACAGAAATTTTATTTTTAACGGGAGGTATGTTATTTTGACTGATAAATCTATTCAGGTTTACCGCTATGACACCATGATCATAATCGATCTTTTAGATGGATACAAAACCTACCAGTGGAATAATTCAAGGAGGTTTCCAATCGTTGCAAACAATGACAATTTTATTGAGCAAGAAATACATTTCAGAGGGAACGATTTTTTAGTCTGGTCCTCAAATTTTACTACTAGAAATCAAGTTAATAAGAATTCAATTCAATACTCGATTTCAATTAAGGATGTCTTAGCGGATTCGGAATATGTAGGCAAACTGACAGATGAACCTTGGTATATGGAGTTTTTAAAAGTTATTCTGCTCAGCTTTGGGATTTTAGTCGGAACATTTTTAGTATATATCTTTGGTAATCTGCGTAGGAGAAGGCTTAAGCGAAATTTAAAAAGTGTTTTGGGCGAAAATGAGCAAAAGTTTTTAGATTTTCTGATGTTAAATTATAGTCAGGGCTTTGTGAACGGGCATCAATTGATCGCTTTTTTTGGTCGGCATAAAAGTGCCCCAGAATCTCAAAGACAATTTAGATCAAAGTTGATTGATAATTTTACTAAGTCTTTATCCTTAGTTTTTCAAGAAACAAATATTTTGGATATTCAGCAAGATGAGAGGGATCAAAGGATGTTAAACTATCGATTGAATAGTAAGATTTATAAAATTCTATCTAAGCTCTAGTTATTTCTGAAAGATGATGACCGGCTCGGTCTCAATCGTATTGCTTTGATGAAATGCCTTGTCTTTGATATAAATCTGAAACTTTAATGTATCATTAAATTCAGTGAAAAGAGGCGAATAACCCTTATAGAAGGCATAAACAAATTGGGTTGAATAGGAAATTGATCCTTCTATTGGACCCGGTTTTTGATCGGGGCGCAATTGGAAATTCATTAATCCACCGATCTTTGGGCTAAATAGGACAGGTACATATTTGCCGTTTTTCTTTAATAATACATCGACCTCAAAATTTCTAAAGTCTTTGTATTTGGCATTCGCTTTTATTTCTGCGGCTGTAATGCCAAGGTCTCCATCGCCATCTTCAAAACGCACACTCATAATAAGAGAGTCGATTTTTGTTTTCCCCCCAAAGCCATCACTACTTGTTTTGGTGATTTTTTGAATGGACTCAAACGAGATGGCCGGTGTGGTGCTAAATTCAGGTTCTTTAACGCAACTCCATATGAGTAGCGCGGTGGAAAGAGTTAAACTGAATAATTTTTTTTTATTGGACATCCAATTCTTACATTAGGAATCGTAAAGTTAATGATTTGGTTTAATTTTGTACGAAATTCGAAATAAAAGGTATGCAAGAAAATCCTGAGGCAGTGGAGTTGCAAATAAACGTGCTAAAACGTAAAGTACTAGAGGTCGGTTCTGCCAATTTTGAGTCTTTGGCCATTGAAATATTTAACTTCCAAGCCTTACATAATCCTGTATATCAGTCTTTTCTCAGGATGCTCGACTGTAAAGTAAATGCTATACAATCGATCGATCAAATTCCTTTTTTGCCGATTGAGCTTTTTAAAACCTACCAAGTTCAGACGGGTTTCTCCCCAGTGCTTTTCGACTTTGAAAGTTCGGGTACTACTGGACAAATACCCTCAAAACACGCCGTTTGTGACCCTGAATTTTACCAATTAAATTCACTAAATGCGTTTAATCATTTTTTTGGTGCTCCTACGAATTATCACATTTTTGCCTTATTGCCCTCTTATTTGGAAAGGAATACGTCTAGTTTGGTTTTTATGATGAATCATTTTATTCAAGAATCACAATCTGAATTTTCTGGATTTTTCCTAAATCAATACGCTGAATTGTTTAGCCAAATCAAGGTTGCTTTGCAAACAAATCGTAAAATTTGGTTGATGGGTGTGACTTTTGGCTTACTGGATTGGATCGATTCAGGTCAAGATTTTTCATTTTGGAATGATGCGATCAAAAATGGTCGAATCATGGTTATGGAAACAGGAGGCATGAAGGGGCGCAGAGAGGAGTGGATTAGGGATCGCATCCATGCGTATATGATGGAGCACATGGGTGTTGGAAAAGTAGCATCTGAATACGGCATGACTGAATTATTTTCTCAAGCCTATTCGATATCAGGCGGAATTTTTACTCCAGCTCATACCATGCGAGTGCTATTACGCGAGGTAAATGATCCATTTTCATTGGTTAAAAGTCCAGGGAAAGTCGGTGGAATCAAAATCGTTGATTTGGCTAATATTGAATCTTGCTCTTTTGTCGAAACCCGAGATTTAGGTTCACTTGAAGAGGATGGCATTGGATTTAAAGTATTGGGCCGTTTTGATAATTCAGAAATGAGGGGTTGTAGCTTGATGGTGGCCGCACCTTAGCTACTTATTAATTAGGGATGCGGGACTAGCCAAGAAGATCCATCTGTATAAAATTCATTTTTCCAAATAGGAACTTCTTTTTTTAACGTGTCGATTAACCATTGACATGCCTCGAAAGCTTCTGCTCGATGTACACAAGTTACCCCGATGATCACCGCGATGTCCCCAATTTCCAATGGTCCTGTTCGATGGCAAACGGCTACTTTGATGATAGGCCATTTTTCTCCAGCGGCAATAATTAATCGGTCTATTTGTTTGACTGCCATGGGAGAATAGGCCTCCATAGTTAGTGCATGTACTTCTTTTCCTTGATTTTTATTTCGGATGGTACCTATAAACAAACAAATTCCCCCAGCCTCTTCAGCTTGTAAAAATTGGAATAGGGGATCGATCATGAGAGGAGAATCGATGAGCTCAATTTTCTGTTCCATGATTATTTTTTATGATAGGTCAGAAAGCTGTATTGGAACTTATTTTTTTCATCCGTAACACCTTTTTCCCGCTCCACAATTTCCCAAGCATCCATCGGAATTTCAGGAAAATATGCATCCCCATCAAAAATATCATGCAATTGAGTTACTAAGATTTGATCCGCATGCGCCAGACTTAATTGATATATCTCCGCACCACCCACGATATAAATATCTTCTCTTGAAATCGATTTTGCTTTTAAAATGGCCTCGCCAAGGGAATGAACAGTAATAATTCCCTCCGAGTTAAATTCGGCCTGTCGAGTGATGACAATTGTAGTCCGATTTGGCAAAGGTTTACCGATGGACTCATACGTTTTTCTACCCATGATGATTACATGTCCCGTAGTAAGCGCTTTAAATCGCTGAAGGTCGGCTGGCAAATGCCAGATCAACTTATTGTTTTTTCCGATGACCCTATTTTCATCAAAAGCGACTAATATTTTTATCAACTGTTCTAATTTTTTATCAAAAATAAGAGATTTTTCGGGATCTATTTAGTCCTATGTGGATATAAATGGATTTAAGGAAAATTGATAAATTTATTTTCAATTATGCTTCCAAATTTGAGCTCAAACCACTAATTTTGTACAATTTTTGAGCCATACTGAAAGGCCAAATTTTTTGAAATTAAAACGCTTTAAATTTATACCATCCTGTGCCTAAAGATTCGTCGATTAAATCAGTCCTAATTATTGGTTCCGGTCCCATTGTGATTGGTCAAGCCTGTGAATTTGATTATGCTGGTTCCCAAGCAGCCCGCTCTTTGAGAGAGGAGGGGATCGAGGTCATTTTAATTAATTCCAATCCAGCGACTATTATGACGGATCCGATGAATGCGGATCATGTATATTTAAAACCTTTAGAAAAGGCGTCCATCATTCACATATTAGAACGCCATCAAATTGATGCGGTTTTGCCTACGATGGGAGGCCAAACAGCCTTGAATTTAGCGATCGATTGTGACGCTGCTGGTATTTGGGAAAAGTATGGAGTTCGTATTATTGGAGTTGACATCGCGGCGATTGAAACCACGGAGGATCGCGAAAAGTTTCGTTTGAAAATGATTGAGATTGGTGTTGGGGTTTGTAAGGGTCGTACGGCACGTTCTTTTTTAGAAGGAAAAGAAATAGCACAGGAAACAGGTTTCCCTTTGGTCATTCGCCCATCATTTACTTTAGGCGGTACTGGAGGTGGTTTTGTTCATGACCCAAAGGACTTTGATGCTGCATTAAATAAAGGATTACATGCTTCTCCTACGCATGAGGTTTTGGTGGAACAATCCATCATGGGTTGGAAAGAATATGAATTAGAGTTACTCCGTGATCACATCGGTAATGTGATCATTATTTGCTCGATTGAGAATTTTGATCCTATGGGAATTCATACGGGAGATTCTATTACGGTAGCACCTGCCATGACATTGCCAGATACAATTTACCAACGAATGAGAGACATGGCCATCAAGATGATGAATGCCATAGGTACTTTCGCAGGTGGTTGTAATGTTCAGTTTTCATTAAATCCCGAAACGGATGAAATCATAGCGATTGAAGTAAATCCACGTGTGTCTCGATCTTCTGCTTTGGCATCGAAAGCGACGGGTTATCCGATTGCGAAGATTGCGGCTAAAATGTCCATCGGGTACAATTTGGATGAATTGACCAATGCGATTACAGGAACGACCTCTGCTTATTTTGAGCCTGCCTTGGATTATGTCATTGTTAAAGTGCCAAGATGGAATTTTGATAAGTTTAAAGGAGCAGATCGTACCCTCGGTTTGCAAATGAAATCGGTGGGTGAAACCATGGGTATCGGACGTAATTTCCAAGAGGCGCTCCAAAAAGCATGTCAGTCTTTAGAGATTAAGCGAAATGGCATGGGGGCGGATGGAAAAGAATTGAAGGATCAGGATGCGATTATGTACTCGCTAGCCAATCCTTCCTGGAATCGCTTGTTTCATATTTATGATGCCTTTAAAATGGGTATTTCATTTAAGACGATTCAACAATTAACCAAAATAGATAAGTGGTTTTTGAATCAAATCGAGGATTTGGTTCGGGTAGAAAAAGAAATAGAAAAGTACTCGGTTCATAATATTCCCAAAGTTTTACTCGAAGAGGCGAAGCATAAGGGTTTTGCAGATCGCCAGATTGCCCACACATTACGTTGTTTAGAATCCGAGGTTTATGATCAGCGTAATAGCTTAGGCATTAAGCGTATTTACAAATGTGTGGATACCTGTGCCGCTGAATTTGAAGCAAAGACCCCCTATTATTATTCTACGTTTGGCCAAGAAGGTTCTGATGTTTTGGATAATGAATCGTTGGTAACAACGAAGAAAAAGGTGGTCGTTTTGGGATCAGGGCCCAACCGGATAGGTCAAGGAATCGAATTTGATTATTCTTGTGTGCATGGGGTTTTGGCGGCCAAAGAAGCTGGCTATGAGACCATTATGATAAATTCAAATCCAGAGACGGTGTCAACGGATTTTGATATCGCGGATAAATTGTATTTTGAACCCGTATTTTGGGAGCATGTCTATGACATCATTCAGCATGAAAAACCTGAGGGTGTAATAGTCCAATTAGGGGGCCAAACGGCTTTAAAATTAGCCGAGAAGCTTTCAAAGTATGGCATTAAAATTTTGGGGACTTCCTTTGAGGCCTTGGATTTAGCTGAGGACCGTGGAGCATTCTCTAGTCTTTTGAAAGATTTAGATATTCCATATCCTAAGTTTGGCGTTTGTGAAGATGCAGATAATGCAGCAGCGCTTGGACGTGAGCTTGGATATCCGTTATTGGTTCGTCCATCCTATGTTTTGGGGGGGCAATCCATGAAAATTGTGATTAATGAGCAGGAGTTGGAACAACATGTAGTGGATATTTTACGTGATATTCCAGGGAACAAAATCTTGCTGGATCACTTCTTAGAAAATGCCATTGAGGCGGAGGCCGATGCTATTTGTGATGGCGAAGATGTATATATTATTGGTTTAATGGAACATATTGAGCCAGCAGGAATACATTCCGGGGATTCTCATTCGGTATTACCTCCTTTCGATTTGTCTGATCATGTGATCAAGCAAATTGAGGACCATACGCGTAAAATTGCGGTGGCATTGAAGACCAAAGGACTTTTGAACATCCAGTTTGCAGTGAAAAATGAAGTGGTGTACATCATCGAGGCGAATCCTCGTGCCTCTCGGACCGTTCCATTTATATGCAAGGCGTATCAAGAACCTTATGTGAATTATGCAACTAAAGTCATGCTAGGAGACAAGAAGGTGAAAGATTTCAATTTCAAGCCGGTGAAAAAAGGATATGCGATTAAAATTCCTGTATTTTCTTTCTCGAAATTCCCCAATGTGAATATGGAGCTAGGACCTGAAATGAAATCGACAGGTGAGGCGATTTATTTCATTGATGATTTGAAAGATGATTTCTTTCGTAAGGTGTATGGAGAACGAAATTTATATTTAAGCCGCTAAGTAACCATGTTAAAATTAATCGCTTTTGGATTGGTGTTTTATTATGTGATTTGGCCACTGGTGCGATTCTTATTTAAGGGATTTATCATCACTCAGGTCCATAGAAAGATGTCGGAGCAAGATATTCGTTCCAAACAAGCTGCCGCAAATGCTCGAAGAGAGGGTACCATTGACGTGGATTATGTACCTCCTACATCAAAGAATAAAAAGCCTTTGGCCGATGAAGGAGATTATGTGCCTTATGAGGAAGTAAAGGATTAATCTTGTATTAGATTGGCTATGACTCTGGGAAAATCTCGGTGTTCTAAAATTTGTCCTTTTTTCGCTACATCTTCAGGTGTGTCACTTGGATCTACGTCAAATGAGCTCTGAAAAATAATGCCACCCTCATCATAATGTGCATTTACGAAATGAATGGTAATTCCGGATTCTTTCTCTCCCGCTTCTACGACAGCCTCGTGAACAAAATGCCCATACATACCTTTTCCGCCAAATTTCGGCAATAAGGCTGGATGTAAATTAACAATTCTTTGAGGAAAAGCCTGGATAAAATCGCTTGGAATCAGCCACAAAAAGCCTGCTAAAATGACCCAATCGGTGTTCAGTGAAAGAATTTTTTTCAACAAAGTACCATCCTTATATTCAGTTCTGCTGAAAACAGTACAGGGGATAGCTAATCTTTCTGCGCGTGAAATTACACCTGCTTCTGGATTGTTGCTAAAGATATGCGTAATAAAAACCTCCTTTGAATCCTTGAAATAGTCGAAAATTTTTTCGGCGTTTGATCCAGAACCAGAGGCAAAAATGACTAAATTTTTCAAGCGTATTGAATTATTTACTACAAATTTAGCCTTAAATCAGGAACCTTTTGGGTTTTATGTCAGTTTTAATTGATATTCTAATAAATTTGAGGCATGAAAATAGGGATTATTTGTTATCCTACTTATGGTGGAAGTGGTGTAGTGGCCACAGAATTAGGAAAGGCATTAGCGTCAGTAGGACACGAAGTACACTTTATTACGTATACTCAACCCCCCCGATTGGATTTCTTCAGCGAAAATATTTTCTATCACGAAGTTTCCGTGGCTTCCTATCCCTTATTTGAATATTTACCATATGAATCTGCACTAGCTAGTAAAATGGTAGATGTGACGATTAATGAGCAGCTCGATTTAATACACGTTCATTATGCTATTCCGCATGCTTCAGCTGCTTATTTGGCAAAGCAAATTTTAAAGTATAAAGGAATTCATGTCCCAGTTATTACGACCCTTCATGGAACAGATATAACTTTAGTGGGGCGTGATCCCTCTTTTGAACCTGTAGTTACTTTTTCAATCAATGAATCAGATGGAGTAACTGCGGTTTCTGAAAGTTTAAAAAATGATACATATTCCTCGTTTGAAATTTTAAGCAATATCGAGGTAATTCCTAATTTTATTGACCTAGAACGATTTAAAAAACAACCCAAAGAGCATTTTAAATTAGCCATTTGTCCACATGGAGAAAAGCTATTGATTCATACGTCTAATTTTCGAAAAGTAAAACGAATTGAAGACATCATTCGAGTTTTTGCTAAAGTCCAACAACAGATTCCTTCCAAACTTTTGTTAGTGGGAGATGGCCCAGAACGTACAGCCATTGAAGTATTATGCAGAGAATTGGGGGTTCAGGCAGATGTGCGTTTTCTAGGTAAATTAGATACGATTGAGGAGGCATTGTCACTGGCCGACTTATTTTTGCTGACTTCTGAAAAAGAGAGTTTTGGGCTATCTGCATTGGAAGCGATGGCCTGTGAGGTTCCTGTCATTTCCTCTAATGCCGGCGGCATCACAGAAGTAAACATCCATGGGGAAACAGGATTCGTCAGTGAAATCGGCGATGTAGATGATATGGCAAAAAATGCAATCAAAATATTATCAGATCCAATGCTCCATGCAACCATGAAAAATAATGCATTGGAACGGGCAAAATTATTTGATATTAAAAAAATCTTACCCCTTTACGAGAAGTACTACGAAAAAATTGTGGGTCAAAGTTGGCGCTTCCCCAACCCCAGTCTTCTAGAAAACGATACCGAAATCGAAGATTAATCGATCACTTGGACGCTTTGAAGATCTGTCGTTTGTTCCAATAATTCCAACATCGTTTTTTGGAGACCGGGATGTAAAAAATGGGGCGCAATCTCCACCATGGGAATCAATACAAAGCGTCTGTGCGCAATTTGCGGATGTGGTATATCGACACTTTCATTATTGACCAGTTGATTTCCAAGAAAAAGAATATCAAGATCAAGGATTCGAGGACCCCAGATTAGCTCGCGCCGACGACCAAAAAAAAGTTCGATATTTAACAATTCGGACATCAACTTTTCCGGATTTAAATTGGTTTCTGCTTGGATTACTTGATTCAAGAAGTCGGCTTGGTCTGTTTTTCCCCAAGCAGCAGTTCGATAAATTTTGGAAAATACGGTAATTCGACCTATTTTTTTTTCAATTTCAAGGTAGGAGTTTTTAAATATTTCAAGGGTATTTCCTAGATTGCCACCCAAAGAGATAAAAACGATACTAGACATATATTTTTTAATTTAAAACAAGTTACGAAATTCCTTTTTATGCCTTTACATTACTTGGAAGATGAATTAAAACCAGGAGTCCTTTTGATCTCAGAGCCATTTCTGGAAGGATCTGCATTTCATAGGTCTGTGGTATTACTATGTGAGCACTCTAATTCGCATTCTTTTGGACTCATTTTAAACCAAAAACAAGAGGTCGTATTTGATTCAATCGTTGACGAAAAGGTGTTGGAGAATGTCCCCTTGTTTTCGGGTGGGCCTGTAGACCCCACAATCATGCAATTTTTACACCGTAGACCCGACCTTATTCCAGATGGGATTGAAATTTCCAAAGGAATATTTTGGTCAGGAAGTTTTGAAAAAGCTATCGAGCATGTGGTCAGTGGGGCGATTAATTTTAAAGAGATTAAATTTTTTGTTGGGTATTCGGGCTGGGGCGCGGGCCAACTAGCTCGTGAGGTGAAAAAAAATTCATGGTATATTCATCCTGCTCGAGAAGATTACGTGTTTGATGAATCGAATAAAAATTTATGGCGCACGGTACTATATGATAAGGGTGGAGACTATCGTGTGTTGTCGACCTACCCGGATGATCCTACGTTAAACTAACTTATTCGGGCCCAATTGGTGGTGTCTTTTTTTTGTTGGCGCACCTGCTCCCGAATCATCGCATTTTTTTCATGTTCTAAATTGGGATCCTCATTTAATATGGACACAGCGGTCTCTCGGGCCACTTTTAAAATCTCCCCATCTTTAGATAAATCTGCAATCATGAGGTCGATGGCCCCACTCTGTCGCGTTCCACCGATATCCCCTGGGCCTCTTAATTGTAAATCGACCTCGGCGATTTCAAACCCATTATTCGTCCTCACCATGGTTTCAATACGCTTTTTTGTATCTGCAGATATCTTGTAGTCTGTTAACAATAAGCAATAGCTTTGTTCGGCGCCTCGCCCCACTCGACCTCTGAGTTGGTGTAATTGCGCTAAGCCAAATCGCTCTGCACTTTCAATGATCATGACCGATGCATTTGGGACATTCACACCCACTTCAATCACGGTCGTAGCCACCATGATTTTCGTTTCGTTTTTCACAAACCTCGCCATCTCAAAATCTTTGTCGGCCGGCTTCATTTTTCCATGCAATATGCCCAATGGTATTTCAGGAAAGGCTCGTGAAATGCTTTCATGTCCATCCATTAAATCTTTAAAATCCATTTTTTCGGATTCCTCGATGAGTGGATAAACGATGTAGACCTGACGTCCTTTTTGAATCTCACTTTGGATAAAACTAAATACCTGCAAGCGATGTGAATCATACCGGTGAATCGTTTGAATAGGTTTTCTTCCCGCAGGTAGTTCATCAATCACGGATACATCTAGGTCCCCATATAAAGTCATGGCCAATGTTCTCGGAATTGGTGTTGCTGTCATGACTAAAATATGTGGATGAATTTGCTTGTTTTTATCCCAAAGTTTGGCTCTTTGAGCTACCCCAAAACGATGTTGCTCATCTATAATACAAAGCCCTAAGTTTTTAAACTGTACCACGTCCTCAAAAATAGCATGTGTACCCACCAATATATGTAAGGTTCCTGTCGACAATCCCTCGTGTATTTCCACCCGATCTTTTTTCTTTACAGATCCCGTGAGTTTGGCAATGCGAACACCTAAAAGATCGGCAAACTTTTTTAGCCCCTGAAAATGCTGGTCTGCTAAAATTTCAGTTGGGGCCAATAAACATGTTTGAGTTCCATTGTCGATCGCGAGTAACATCGAAATAAAGGCAACAATGGTTTTTCCAGAACCTACGTCTCCCTGAAGGAGTCGATTCATTTGATTGCCAGAACGCATGTCTTCAAAAATCTCACGAATAACTTTCTTTTGAGCCTCCGTTAATGAAAAGGGTAGATGTTCCTTGTAAAATGTAGTTAATAAGGCAGCAGACGAGAAAACTTGGCCTGGAAAGGCAGATTTACGAACTAAATTTTGCTTAATTAATCGAAGTTGGTTGTAAAATAATTCTTCAAATTTCAAGCGGCGTCTTGCTTGGTGCAACCAATTTTCTGACTGTGGTAAGTGAATGTGGTAGAGCGCCTCTTGTTTTGAAATTAATTTAAATTGCTGAATAATTTCATGAGGCAATGTTTCTCTTATGTATGGAAATGAAACTTCCAACAAGCTTTTTTGTAAGGCAGCAATCAATTTGCTGTCGATGTATTTCTTGCGTAATTTCTCAGTTAACGAATAAATGGGCTGGAAAAACTTCTCTGAAATCTGGGGACCTTTGTAGACTTCCATCTCAGGATGTGTCATTTGGATTTGGCCATTGAAAACCCCGGGCTTACCATAAAATAAAAAATCTACTCCGCTAACTAATGATTTTTCAATCCATTTAACCCCTTGAAACCAAACTAATTCAATACAGCCCGTTTCATCACAGCATTCTGCTACGAGTCTTTCTCTTCGCCCAACGCCTATTTTTTCTTTGTATTTGATTCGTCCAATAAATTGGACATTTTCCATTTGATCATTGATTTCAGCAATAGGAGTTAGTAAAGTTCTATCTTCATATCTGAATGGAAAATATTGGATCAGGTCCCCAAAAGTAAATAGCCCTAATTCCGATTGCAGTAAAGCCAATCGCGCAGGAGTCATTCCTCGCAAAGTTGCCAAATCTGAATCGAAAAAATGGGATGTGGACATTGAACAAAAATTTTGTGAATTTAGGTATATTTACAAAACCTTTACATGGATTTTTTAAAAGCTTTATGGTGCGAGTAATTTTTTTTTCATTTAAACTAAAATGGACTGTGCTAAAAACGCTAGTCTCAATCCTACTTTTTATTCATATCTCTGCTTGGGGCCAAACTCCTGATTGCGCAACGAAGCTTTGGGTGGCCACGGATAAAAAAATAATCATGTTTGCTCCTGAACCCGGTGAAAATCCGACTCCTATTTTAATGCCCGTGAATGGCGCTAATACACCGGGAATAAAATGGTCTTGGACACCTAAATTAGCGTTGTCAAATCCGTTAATCCTTAATCCATATTTTGATGTGAAGGGCTTAGGTGATTTAGGCGGGAACGCATTCAAGACGACATATTTCATTAATGGGTATTTGCCTGCGACAGCCACTGCCTCCGAATGCCGGACTTTTGCTACAATTGATATCATCGTTTTAGCGAGGTTAAAGCCCTATGATGCTATATCGCCCAATAATGATGATTTAAATGATTATTGGACCATCGATAATATTTCATCTTATCCAGATGCGGAGATTTATGTGATGGATCGCTGGGGGCTCAAAGTATTTGAAAGTTCTGGTGCGATGTATGAGGAAAAACCCTTTAGAGGGAAATATAATGGAAAAGATTTGCCATCCGGTACTTATATATATGTCATTAGACCTAATTTAGAAGACTATCCGGAAGCCTATCCAGATGTAGTTGGAAATTTGACCATCGTAAGATAATGAAGGGATATTTAGATCAAAACATTCAATCGGAGGGATTTGTCGTGAGCCAATTTGAGGATTTACTCAACTGGGCTAGGGCAAGTTCTTTATGGCCCATGAGCTTCGGTTTGGCTTGTTGTGCCATCGAAATGATGCAAACCTTTGCTTCTGGATATGATTTGGATCGTTTTGGTGTATTTCCTAGGCCTTCCCCTAGACAGTCAGATGTAATGATTGTAGCAGGAACGGTTACCTTTAAAATGGCTGATCGGATTAGAAGACTTTATGAGCAAATGCCGGAACCCCGCTATGTGATTTCGATGGGTTCTTGCGCCAATTGTGGGGGTCCCTATTGGGAGCATGGATACCATGTGGTCAAAGGAGTAGACCGAATAATACCTGTGGATGTATATGTTCCCGGTTGTCCACCCAGGCCTGAGGCCTTGCTAGGAGGCATTTTGAAATTACAGGAAAAAATCAATCAAGAAACGCGTGTCGTACCCCAAATTATTTTGGACGCCATCGCTCAAAAAGCCTAAGGATGGAAGCGTTAGAAATTAAAAATTTGATTGAAAGTGAATTAAATCTCACGGTGGATTGGGATGAAAAATCAGGCCGCATCACGGTTCAGCCTGCTCAAATTTTTCTAATTTGTGATTTTTTATGGCGCCATCCGGCGACTTATTTTGATTCACTCTCTTGCCTGACCGCGATTGATAATGGCCCAGAAAATGGGACGCTTGAAATTATTTATACACTGTACTCAATTCCCAATCACTTGACTTTTCACATTCGATTACAAGTTCCTAGACTACAAGAAGATGGAAAATTGCCCATCGTGCCTAGTTTATGTGGAATTTGGAAAACGGCGAATTGGCATGAGCGAGAGGCATTTGATTTGGTGGGTGTTGTCTTTGAAGGTCATCCTGACCTGACGCGTATTCTGTTACCTGCCGATTGGCAAGGTCATCCACTTCGTAAAGATTATGTGGAGCAAGAAAAGTACCATGGAATTCAAGTGAAATTTTAGTCCATGAAAGTCGCCGGCTTTACCTTCATTCGGAATGCGATTAAAAATGATTATTCTATCGTGGAAGCGATCACATCCATTTTGCCGATTTGTGATGAGTTTGTTGTGGCCGTGGGTCAATCAGAGGATGACACGCTAGGTTTAATCCAAAGAATCAAATCGGATAAAATCAGGATTATTGAGACGATTTGGGATGATGCAATGAGAGAGGGCGGCCAAGTTTTCGCTTTGGAAACCGATAAAGCGCTTCAGGCAATTTCATCAGATATGGATTGGGCATTTTATATTCAAGGGGATGAATGTGTACATGAGGATGATTTAAAAGTAATCCAAAAGGCGATTGAGGAACATCATGGGGATGCTTCGGTAGAGGGTTTATTATTTAATTATAAGCACTTTTATGGATCTTATGATTATGTTGCCACCTCTAGGCGATGGTATAGAAAAGAAATTCGTCTTATAAGATGTAACCCATTAGTGCATTCGTATAAAGATGCGCAGGGCTTTCGCAAGCAAGTTAAAAAACTAAAAGTCAAGGAAATTTCTGCACATATTTTTCATTACGGTTGGGTTAAGCCGCCGAATCGCCTCAATCAAAAAGTAAGAAATTTTACTCAATTTTACCATGATGACGCTTGGTTAGCAGCTAATGTCCCAGCGGATTATGAGTTTGATTTTGGGAATGCTGAGAGGCTTACAAGGTTTACAGGCACGCATCCCAAAGTTTCTCAATCTCGTATTAAGGCACAAAATTGGGAATTTGATTTCGATCCAGCCGTCCTTCGTTCTAAGATGAGCTTACGTAGAAAAGTATTGCAAAAAATGGAAGATTGGACCGGTTGGCGAATCGGCGAGTATAAAAACTATAAGCTTATTTAGTGGAAGAAATACAATCTTTTCCCGCCCAAAGGGCCGTATCAAACCCTTACTTTTCCATCTTAATTCCTAGTTGGAACAACCTCCCATACCTCACTTTATGCATCGAAAGTATTCGGAAATGCGCTCATGTTCCCTTTGAATTAATTGTTCATTTGAATGAATCGAATGATGGTTCAAAAGAATGGGTGGAGGCGCAAGGAGATATCGCATTTTCATATAGTGCTAAAAATGTGGGAGTTTGTTATGCCATGAATGCGATGCGGGATTTGGCTGCGGCCAATTACCTATTGTATTTGAACGATGATATGTATGTGTTGCCTGGCTGGGATGTCGAATTAAAAAATGCGATTGACTCATGTGGAACCAAAAAGTTCTTTTTTTCCTCCACAATGATTGAGCCACGGGCACAAAGTTCCTGTTCGATCGAAGCAAATTTTGGCAATAGCATTGAAAATTTCGAAGTGAAAAAATTAAATAAAGCTTACCGTCAATTCGAATTTCAAGACTGGCATGGAAGTACCTGGCCGCCTAATGTGGTTCATAAAGATCTCTGGGATTTGGTTGGCGGATATTCTGTCGAGTTTTCCCCGGGCATGTACTCTGACCCCGATTTTTCCATGAAGTTGTGGAAGCAAGGTGTACGACTATTCAAGGGTTTGGGAAAAAGTCGGGTGTATCATTTTGGATCGATATCGGTTAAACGAGTGAAGCAAAACAAAGGATATTATCAATTTATACGCAAGTGGGGGATGACCTCGTCAACGCTATCCAAATATTATTTACGCAGGGGTGTTCATTTTGACGGGCTGTTGCAAGAACCCAAAATTCCATTTTTTGTGCAGATTAAAAATTCAGCTTATCGAGTATGGCTTTTTTTGAAGAAAGATCAATAGATACCAAATAAGAGTTTAAAGCAATACAAGAAATTACCTAGGGGTGATTTTCCTTTGTAGGCCAACATATCATCCCGGTATTTCATAACAGTCTTACATCTGCGTATTCTATTCACCAGAGAATCTCCTAAAAAATCTAGATATAATTGCTCAAATATTTGCTTCTCTTTGGATTCGCAACATCTTTCAGCCAGCATTTTGATGCGCTCGCAGATGCGCAGCTTCCGCTCAGCCCGAGTTTTATATAATTTTTTAGCTTTTTTTAAATCGGCGCCAATGGCATTGGATTCGTGTTGCCGATAATGCACCAGAGATATCGGAATATAGGCAATCCCCTCATGGCAAGTTGCCGAAAAACCAAGCAAATAATCATGCGTTACCCAGTTGGAAAGTGGCAATGCCGTCTCCAATAAATCCTTTTTAAATAACATGGTATGTCCGGGAGCCCAAGCCCCAAACGTGTACATGAGGGGAGATTTATAGGGAATTTGACGTTTTAAGTTGGACATTTTGATAGGTAACTCTTTTCCTTCTTGGTCGATTAATTGGGAGTCTGAATAAACTAAGGAGCAATTTCCAATTCCATTGACTAAAGTGGATATTTTCGAAGCAACCCAATAATCATCTTGATCAGAAAGTGCAATATATTCGCCATTAGCCGCTTTCATTCCTTTTTCAAAAGCAGAATTATGGCCCTCATTGACCAAGTTTTCTAAGATATGAATGCGAACATCTTGCTTAGCATATTCCTTTAAAATGGACAAACTTTGATCAGCAGAAGCATCATCTACCCAAATAAATTCTAGATTGGGATAGTCTTGGGCCAACAAACTTTCGATTTGTGTTTTTAAGTATTTTTCGCCCTGGTAGGTGGCCATGACAACGGAAACTAATGGATGCATACTCAAATTTGTGGGCTAAGAATTTCTAATTTTATGCTGAAAATTGTCGTAATTTGAGACACGTTTCCAAAATATTTAACGTTGAAAACATATTTTCGTTTATTATCCTATGCTGTTTCTATCCGCAAATATGTATTTCCATATTTTGGATTTTCCTTATTAGGTAGCCTATTTGGGATTTTAAATTTTACGTTATTGATTCCTTTGCTGAATGTTTTATTTAATCAGGCTTCCGAAACCAATGTTCAAATATACCGGACCATTCCTGATTTTTCGCTTAGTCCACATTATTTTTCATTCTTGTTTAATCATTATTTTTATGGTTCATTGGAACAATTTGGACGCTTAGGTGCTCTAAAGTATGCTTGCGGAGCGATTATGGTTTCCGTCATTTTGGCTAATATTTTTAGATATTTTTCTCAAAGAGTCTTAAAAACAGTCGAAGCGGATACGATTGCATCATTAAGACAAGCTGTTTTCCAAAGAGCTATTCGCCTGGACTTAAGCTATTTCACGGAGCAGAAAAAAGGAAATTTAATGTCGCGTTTGACCACAGATGTTCAAGAAGTTGAAAATAGTATTGGCCGCGCTTTTACCGCAACCTTCAAAGAAATTTTTACCCTAATTCTGTTTTTTGTTTTTTTGGCAAGCATGTCGGTGAAGTTGACCTTGTTCTCATTACTTATTTTACCTCTTTCTGGGGGTGTTATAGCCACCATTACCCGGCGTTTACGACGTGCAGCTGGTGAGGTACAGCAACATTTGAGTGGTTTGATCAGTTTGTTGGACGAGATTTTTGGTGCCATGCGAGTGGTCAAGGCATTTAGGGCTGAAAAATTGATGGACAATCGGTTTGGAGAAGGCAATCAAAAATACCGTAATTCATTATTGAAAATGGTATTTCGGCAGGAGCTTACTTCCCCTGTTTCAGAAACGCTGGGTGTTTTGGTCGTTACCGGGATATTATTGTACGGAGGGAGCTTGGTTATTTCTGGGGAAGGTGAATTAAGTG
>Ga0114962_10001549_pt1 | contig 19776 bp, 18 predicted proteins | sample C_130820_MF_Meta_FD_87017 | JGI IMG/M metagenome (GOLD analysis project Ga0114962, IMG submission 87017) | Freshwater microbial communities from Lake Croche, Canada to study carbon cycling - C_130820_MF_MetaG | ecosystem: Environmental > Aquatic > Freshwater > Lake | place: Lake Croche, Canada... | reverse complement strand
TTTGCCCGAGGCGGCCGTGGCGCTCAAGCAGGGCGCCGGCCGGCTGATTCGCAGTGAATCAGATCAGGGCATCTTGGTCGTTTGCGACCCTCGTGTGGCCACCATGGGTTACGGCAAGAGGTTATTGGCCAGTTTGCCCCGGATGCAGGTTTTGCAAAATCCGCAAGATTTCGAGATGGCTTTACAGCAACTTACCAAATCTTCCACCATGCCTTAGTCTCGGCGCGGTCTTTACCCAAGATGGCTGACTGCGGGAAACTTTGCTCCAACACACGCCGACTGTCATTGCGCAAATCAGTCATACCCAAGGCATCGTAGGATTGAATCAAAATGCCCAAAGCTTCTTCGACAGCGGGCACACCTTGAAAATCTGAAATGGCGAGCTGAGCACGGTTGATGGCTGCGACGTAAGCACCTCGGCTGAAATAATAGCGGGCTACATGCACTTCGTAGGAAGCCAAAGAGTTCACGATGTATGTCATGCGTTGACGTCCATCCGGTGTGTATTTGGATTCGGGAAAGCGGTTAATCAGTTCACGGAAAGACTCGTAGGAGTCCTTCGCCGCTTTTTGATCTCGCTCCGAAAGGTCTTGTCGGGTAATGAAGGAAAAAAGACCCAGGTTGTCGTTGAAGTTGACAAGGCCTTTCAAGTACAGCGCGTAATCAAGGGCCGGACTGGCGGGGTGAAGTTTCAGGAACCGATCCAGCGTGGCGATCGCTTGAATTTTGTCACCGGTTTTGTACTGTGCAAAAGCTTTTTCAAGTTGCGCTTGCTGAGCCAGCGTGGTCCCGGCTGCGCGTCCTTCTAATTTGTCAAAGAGGCCAATGGCCTTGTCCCAAGCCCCCGCTTTGGTTTCGTCTTTGGCTTCGTTATAAAGTCTGTCCGTAGACCAAGTGGCTGTATTGTCTAATTGCGTAGAAGAACAGGCTGACAACACAGTTGCAAGCAACAACATCAAGACTGTGGGGATTACCGATAATCTGAAAATACGCATCTCGCAACCTTGTAGAAACTCTAGCCAATTGATTATATCGACCCCCCTTGAAATCGAAGATACCCAGGGCCTTTTAGAAGAAGAGGCCGGGGACGCAGAGCCGATAGCCACAGCTGAATGGCGCCACTTGCCGGTTCCCAAGGAGCACCACGGTGATCGATTAGACCGCGTGTTGGCGCAATGCGTACCCGAGTTTTCGCGCAGTTATTTGCAGCAGTTGATCGAGCAAGGCGCCGTTTTATTGGCAGGCATTCCCATCACCAAGTCCTCGGCCAAGATGAAAGCAGGCGCTTCTTTGTCTGTTGAGTTAAGGGCCACGCCCCAATCGCAGGCCTTCAAACCTGAAGCCATGGCACTTGATGTGGTTTACCAAGATGACCACCTCTTGATCATCAACAAGCCCGCAGGGCTGGTCGTCCACCCAGCGCCCGGCAATTGGAGTGGTACGCTGTTGAATGGTATTTTGGCCTTGGACACGCAGTCGGCTTTGTTGCCCAGAGCCGGCATTGTCCATCGCTTGGACAAAGATACCAGCGGTCTGATGGTCGTTGCCCGGACCCGGCAAGCCATGGACGCCTTGGTTCGTCAAATTGCTGCGCGGGAGGTTAAAAGACAGTATTGGGCTTTTGCTAGTGGCCAATGGCGTTTCAATGCCGCCTACACCCTGGACCAAGCCGTGGGCAGAGACCCCAGCAATCGATTGAGAATGGCCGTTGTCGACCTGTCTCATCAATCGGGCAAAACGGCATCCACAACATTCGATCTTGTTGATCAGGCCGATCTGGGTTGTTGGGTTCAATGCACATTGCATACAGGGCGCACCCATCAAATTCGTGTTCACATGGCTCACTTAGGCTACCCCTTGGTTGCCGATGCCGTTTATGGCGGACGACCTGGGGCAGGAATGACCAGGCAGGCTTTACATGCCTTTCACCTGGCGTTTGCCCATCCAATGACCGGATTGCCCATGGACTTTAAAGCGCCGCTGCCGATCGATATGCACAATGCCGCTGCATTGTGGGCGCTCAGTTACAATAGAAATTAATTAACAGTTAGCTTTAAGTGACTTCATGTCATCTCCCCGCAGCTTGGTTGATTCGCTAGGGTTCAACCTGTTCGTCATTGCCTTTGATTGAATTCTCACATCGGTTGGTCACGCGCCTCAGGCGTATTTTTCCCGGAAGAACGACACCATGAATATGGCGCAAGCCAAACGTGTCCTTGAAACCGCCTTACTTTGTGCAACGCAACCCCTGTCTGTGCGAGATTTGAGGGTTCTTTTTGCCGATGCTTTAGGCGCTGACACGGTCAAGCAATTATTAGAAGACCTTCAGCTGGACTGGGCTACCCGCGGGTTGGAGCTCGTGCACGTCGCCACCGGATGGCGCTTTCAAAGTCGGCCCGAATTGCGCGAGTTCCTTGACAAGTTGCAACCTGAAAAGCCGCCTAAATACACACGCGCCGTTTTGGAAACCCTCGCCATCATTGCCTACCGCCAACCTGTGACCCGAGGGGATATGGAAGATATTCGCGGGGTCACGATCAATACCCAGATCCTCAAGCAGTTGGAGGACAGAGGCTGGGTTGAGGTAATCGGCCACCGCGAGACGGTAGGTCGCCCAGGCCTGTATGCCACGACCAAGCAATTTCTGGACGATTTGAGTTTGGTGTCTCTGGACCAATTGCCCTTACTTCAAAATGTTGACGCACAGGCTGCTCTGCTGTCAAGCGTCATCGAATCTGAAAACACCCAACCCTCGCTGTCACTTGAGGACGTTTTATCCACCGAACTTGACTTGACCACGCTCAAAGAAGTTGAATCTTTGAATTCGTTGTTGTCTGAAGATGGCCAAGCCGCTTCGCCGACAGTCCCGTTACCATCTGCAGAAAAACCTCCCGGCACATGACTGAGTCCTCCAACCAAACCGCATCCGAAGGAGAGCCAGTAACCTCCACTGTTGATTTCACAGCCACCGCTGCGATCGGATTACGCCCCATCAGCATTGCAGATGTCGTTTCCGGGCAATTCGATGCCGAAATTGATTCGGAAACGCCGCTCTCTCTGGGTAAGCGTGTTTTACCGCCCCAAGCCGAGTCGCCCAAACTGCACAAAGTTCTCGCCCAAGCCGGTATGGGTTCGCGATTGGAGATGGAGCAGTTGATCCTGGAAGGGCGCATTTCGGTTAACAATGAACCGGCGCACATTGGTCAGCGCATTCAGTTCGGCGATCAAGTGAAAGTCAATGGTCGACTTATCCATGTCCGCATTTCACCGCCACCGCCCAGAGTCATCGCTTACCACAAGCCCGCTGGTGAAATCGTGACGCACGATGACCCCCAAAACCGGCCCACTGTGTTTCGTAAACTGCCGCGTTTGCAACACGGAAAATGGCAATCCGTTGGTCGACTGGATTTGAACACCGAAGGCCTTTTGCTCTTCACCAGTTCAGGTGATTTGGCCAACCAACTGATGCATCCTCGCTTTGGGCTGGAGCGCGAATACGCGGTGCGTGTGTTGGGCGCGCTCAGCAAAGAAGAAAAACAAAAATTGCTCGACGGTGTCATGCTTGATGACGGACCCGCCTTGTTTGGCTCCATTGAAGATGGTGGGGGTGAAGGCTCAAACTGTTGGTACCGGGTCACCATTTCCGAAGGTCGCAACCGTGAAGTTCGCCGCATGATGGAGGCCGTGGGTCATGCGGTCAGCCGCCTGATCAGGATCCGTTACGGCGCCATGGTTTTACCGCACGGATTGCGTCGCAGCGGCTGGATGGAGTTAGATGAAGCCGACATTCGGGCGCTCATGAAAGCTGCCGGAGGGCCTGAGCGGTTAGACCGTGTGCCAACACCGCGCGGCCGAGGCCCGGGTCAAGGGCGTGGTGATCGCCGTCCACGCCCCATGGGCAGAGGTATTCCCGGCACGGCTGTGCCAGCGGCCAGTGCCGGCAACAGAAAAACACGACAAGAAAACACATCACAACCTGACCCCTTGAAAACGTCCCAAGGCTACATCGGTGCTGAAAGCTTCAGCCGCCAACGGCAAGCCAAGGCGCCTGGCGGGCGCTCTGGCGGTCCGCGAAAAGGCGGCAGTGGAGGGGGAAGACCCCGTTGATATCCGCTTTTTTCATATGGCTTCATGACAGCCCCTTCAAGCGGCCGTATGCCTTAGTCTCGGTTAGAATACCTAGCTTTGCCGATTGGCAAAAAAGATCCAAAAACATTTAATTCCAGGAAAACCCATGGCTATCGAACGTACACTTTCTATCATCAAGCCCGACGCCGTTGCCAAAAACGTCATTGGTCAAATTTATGCACGTTTTGAAGCCGCTGGCTTGAAGGTCATTGCTGCTCGCATGGCCCATTTGTCACGCGGTGAGGCCGAGGCTTTTTATGCAGTTCACAAAGAACGTCCTTTCTTCAAGGACTTGGTGGACTTCATGATTTCTGGCCCGGTCATGATTCAGGCTTTGGAAGGCGAAGGCGCGATTTTAAAAAATCGTGATTTGATGGGCGCTACAGATCCAAAGAAAGCTGCACCAGGTACGATCCGCGCTGACTTTGCGGACAGCATTGATGCCAATGCCGTGCATGGTTCAGATGCTGCAGAGACTGCCGCTGTGGAGATCGGCTTTTTCTTCGCTGGCATGAACGTTTACGCGCGTTAATCCAGTCGCGACTTTTTCGCGACCACTCTGTCATGACGGCCAACCTTCTTGATTTCGACTTGGAAGGCTTGGCCGTTTTTTGTGAGCGCTTAGGCGAGAAACGTTTTCGCGCCACGCAATTGTTCCGTTGGATTCATCAAAAAGGCGCCAGTGAATTTGATGACATGAGTGATTTGGCCAAGTCATTACGGGAAAAGCTCAAAGTCCATGCACGCGTCCAGTCCTTGCCTCTTGTGTCACAGCACTCATCTGCTGACGGCACCATCAAATGGCTGTTTGATGTGGGCGGTGGCAATGCGATTGAAGCCGTGTTCATTCCGGAAGATGACCGGGGGACGTTGTGTATTTCTTCACAGGCGGGTTGTGCCGTAGGCTGCCGTTTTTGCTCTACCGGTCACCAAGGCTTCAGTCGAAACCTGACGACCGCAGAAATTCTCGGTCAATTGTGGTTTGCTGAACATTTTCTGCGCAAACATCTCAAGGTCACGGAGCGCGTGATCTCCAACGTGGTGATGATGGGCATGGGCGAGCCACTGCAAAATTACAATGCCTTGGTGCCTGCATTGAAAACGATGCTCGATGATCACGGTTACGGCTTATCGCGTCGCAGAGTCACAGTGTCTACATCGGGGGTAGTGCCGATGATGGATCGGCTCGCTCTCGATTGCCCCGTGGCTTTGGCTGTCTCTTTGCATGCCCCCACAAATGCTTTGCGTGACAGCTTGGTCCCCTTGAATCAAAAGTATCGGATAGAAGAGTTGTTACAGACTTGCACCCGTTATCTCGCGCATGCACCGAGGGACTTCATTACGTTTGAATATTGCATGCTGGATGGCGTCAATGATCAGCCGGCGCATGCCGAGTTGTTGATTGCATTGGTTCAATCACATGCGCGTCAAGGGCTACGCTGTAAATTCAACTTGATACCTTTTAATCCTTTCCCCGCTTCAGGCTTGTTGCGTTCACCGCAGCCTCGTGTTCAAGCCTTTGCCAAACTGCTTCAAGACGCTGGATTGGTCACAACAGTTCGTAAAACACGCGGGGATGATATTGATGCCGCCTGCGGTCAACTGGCTGGTGATGTGAAAGACCGCACCCATGTCGAGGTGCGCATTGCGCAGCAACGAACGATCATGCTGCGGGCATTGAACGAGCATTAAAGGAGCTCTGTCTATGCCCACTTTGCGTTCACATGCTAAGCTGGTTCAAGTCCGTTTGTCTTGCTTGTGCCTGCTGTTCTTTGCAATCTTGTCTGGCTGTTCGGCTCCGAATCCCGGGTTTGTCTCTGATAAGGTGAACCCCCGTTTGGCATTGGCTTCAGCGTATTACCAAAATGGGCAATTTCGCGTGGCATTGGAAGAAAGTCAAAAGGTCTTGGATGTCTCTGCCAATGACCCTCAAGCACTTGTGTTACAAGGCCTGATTTACATGCGCCTGGAGGCACCGGCCCTGGCGCAAAAGAGTTTTTTACTGGCCGAAAAGACGGCCCCTGTGGATGCAGACATTGCTCACAACCATGCTGTTTTTTTGTGCGAGCAGAGGCTTTACAAAGCAGCATTCGAGCGATTTGAGACGGCTGTGCGTCAACCCCTTTATCGTGAAAAAGCCAAAACTTTGTGGGTCTGGGGTGTTTGTACCGACAAGTCGGGCGATGTTGAATCCGCCCAGCGACTCTGGATTGAATCTTTGAGTATCCAACCGGCAGCCGATTCAGCCTTGGCTTTGGCCCTGAGCTTGAAGCAACACAATCAAATCGAGCGAGCTGCTCAGGTATTGAAAAACTTCAATCAATCTGACGTTGTGTCGGCTCAAACCCTTTGGTTGGGGGCGCAGTTGGCCCGTCAAATGTCTGATGCCGATTCATTAAAAAGTTATGCTGCGATACTTCGCCAACGCTTTCCCAATTCGCCTCAATGGGGCGCTTTCCAGCGAGAGGCATTTGATGACCCAATTCAATGACTTGCAAACTGGCGGTGACAAGCGGGTAGATTCAGAGCCGTCGGTGAATGCGCCAACCGCTGGCGCTCTCTTACGTCAAGCACGTGAAAATGCTGGTATGCACCTGGGGATGTTGTCCGTTGCACTCAAAGTGCCTGTGCGGACTTTGACGGCTTTGGAGGCTGATCAATACAACTCGCTTTCTGGCCCCGTGTTTGTCCGTGCATTGGCCAACAGCGTTTGCAGGCATCTCAAAATAGATGCGGGTCCGATTCTCGCTTTATTGCCTACCGCATCCCATCGTTTGGAGTTGATGCATCCGGGCCTCGGATCGAGCCAAAATGAATCGTTTTGGGCCTTGGGGCGGCGTCATATTTACGCCAACCTGCATTTTTTGATGTTGGCTTTGGTCATGGTGTTGTTGATCGCCTGGGTCGCTTGGTCGCCTTCATGGTCGACGCGATCTGACTTTGCCGAACCTTCCGCTGAGGTTCAATCCGGTCTCGCATCAGCAGGAACGAAAGTCACTTCCATCATCTCGGTACCGGTAACGACAAATGCGATGGCGCAAGACGCCGCGAAGGTCAACGCAGCCCAAACGCCGTCGACTTTAAAAGCAGATGGACTTGCTATTGACTTGGTCATCAAGGGAAAATCAGATGCTTGGGTCGAAGTGAAAAACAGCGCAGGCGCCTTGGTGTTCAACCAGTTGGTCAAAACGGGTGAAACTCACTTCATCCAAAGCGAGACGGTGTTGAGTGTTGTAATCGGTTTTGCAGAGGGCGTTGATGTTGAAGTTCGTGGAAAAGCCTTTGACTTGACGCCTTTTAATCGCGGTTCAATAGCTCGTTTCGAGGTGAAATGATGAATACTACAGTCCCAATTCCAGACGCATCCCCGCTGCCCCGTCGCAGCCTGCAAGCGCAGGTGAAATGGGGTGGCCACATTTTGACTGTGGGCGGCAATGCGCCTGTGCGTGTCCAGTCTATGACCAACACCGACACGGTCGATGTCATTGGCACCGCCATTCAAGTCAAGGAGTTGGCTTTGGCTGGTTCCGAGATGGTGAGAATTACTGTCAACACACCAGAAGCCGCAGCGGCTGTCGCGCCCATCAGGGAGCAGCTGGATCGGATGGACATCCATGTGCCCTTGATCGGTGATTTTCATTACAACGGCCACCGTTTATTGACGGACTTTCCTGATTGCGCGCAAGCCCTGTCCAAATACAGAATTAATCCTGGCAATGTGGGCAAGGGAGATAAAAAGGACCGCCAGTTTGGTCAAATGATTGAGGCCGCCCTTCGCTGGGACAAACCCGTTCGCATTGGGGTGAATTGGGGCAGCCTTGACCAAGAGTTACTTGCGCATTTGATGGATGAAAACAGCCGTCGCCCTCAGCCCTGGCAAGCACGTCAAGTCATGTACGAGGCTTTGATCACATCCGCCATCAGTTCAGCGCAAATGGCACAGGAAATGGGCATGAGTGCCTCACAAATCTTGTTGTCTTGCAAAGTTTCAGGCGTTCAAGATTTGATCGCGGTGTACCGCGAGCTGGCCAAGCGTTGTGACTATTCTTTGCACTTGGGGCTGACCGAAGCGGGCATGGGTACCAAGGGAACGGTGGCCTCAGCAGCCGCTTTGTCTGTTTTGTTGCAAGAAGGTATTGGCGACACGATTCGTGTTTCCTTGACGCCGCAGCCGGGAGAGTCGCGCACCCAAGAAGTTGTCGTGGCCAACGAAATATTGCAAGCGCTGGGTTTGCGCGTTTTTGTACCCAGCGTCACCGCTTGTCCAGGATGCGGTCGCACAACCAGCAGCACCTTCCAGGAAATGGCCAAGCAGATCGATGATTTTTTACGCGCTCAGATGCCGGTTTGGCGCAGCCGTTACCCGGGTGTAGAGCACCTCAAAGTGGCCGTGATGGGTTGTATTGTCAATGGCCCCGGTGAAAGCAAGCATGCCGATATTGGCATCAGTTTGCCGGGCACAGGTGAAGCGCCCGCGGCGCCTGTCTTTATTGACGGCGAGAAAAAACTGACCTTGCGTGGTGAATCCATAGCGCAAGAATTTCAAACCCTGGTTGAAAACTACATTGAGAACCGTTTTGGCACAGCCAAAGCCAATTGATTGAACATGCCAGAAAAAATGCCCACACCATCGTCCAAGCCGACTAAATTGGTCGGCGTTAAAGGCATGAACGACATCTTGCCACCCGACTCCGCCCGATGGGAGTGGTTTGAAGACAAAGTCCGCCATTTGATGAGCCGATATGCCTATCGCAACATACGCACACCCATCGTCGAGCCGACAGCTTTGTTTGTGCGCGGTTTGGGCGAAGTGACGGACATTGTTGAAAAAGAAATGTATTCCTTCGAAGATCGTCTCAATGGAGAAGCGCTCACGTTGCGCCCGGAGTGCACCGCCGGCGTGGTTCGCGCCGTTGTTGAGCACAATTTGCTGTACGAAGGTGGCAAACGGCTCTATTACATGGGCCCCATGTTTCGCCATGAGCGTCCCCAACGTGGCCGCTATCGACAATTTCACCAGGTCGGTGCTGAGGTTTTGGGCTTTGGTGGCCCTGAAGTGGATGCCGAATTGATTTTGTTGGCTTCGACTTTGTTCAAAGAACTGGGTTTGAATGACATTCGTCTTGAGCTCAACAGTCTCGGGCAGCCCCCTGAGCGCATGGCCCATCGTGCAGCTCTGATCAATCACTTTGAACAGCATCTGGCTGTGCTCGACGAAGAAGCCAAGCGGAGACTGCACACCAATCCTTTGCGTATTTTGGACACTAAAAATCCAGCCATGAAACAGGTGGTGGAATCCGCGCCCCAGTTATTGAGTTTTTTGGGTGAGGCCTCGATGGCTCATTTAAGCGGCTTGCGCTCGATCTTGGATGCCAATGGCATCCAATACACCATCAACCCGCGATTGGTGCGTGGTATGGATTATTACAACCTGACTGTTTTTGAGTTCATCACGGAGAGTTTGGGCTCCCAAGGAACGATTTGTGGAGGAGGGCGCTATGACTATCTCATTGAGCAAATCGGCGGCAAACCCTCCCCAGCCGTTGGTTGGGGTTTGGGCATAGAGCGTTTACTCGAGCTTGTGAACGAACACAATGCGCCCATGTCTGCCTTGGTCCCGGACGTCTACGCCATCATTCCCGAAGCGGTCAGTTTGCCGGTAGCCATTCGTGTGATAGAGAGCTTGCGTATGGCCGGTATTGCGGTGCAAATGCATGCAGGAGCAGGTGAGGGGATGGGCAGCATGAAGTCCCAATTTAAAAAAGCAGACCACAGCGGTGCGGCCTTTGGTCTGATTTTCGGTGGTGATGAGTTGGCGCTGGGTCAAGTCACTGTGAAATCATTGCGTGACGGCGTCGGCGCTCAGCGACTGGAAAACTTGGCCAGTGTGGCCCAATGGGCACACACCCTACAATCGGCTCACTGACATTTAAAAACAACATGGCAACACACCTCGACCTTGAAGAACAAGAGCAACTTGACCAACTCAAGCACTTTTGGAAAACCTACGGCAATTTCATTTCATGGGCTTTGATCATCGTGATGGGTGGCATTGCTGCTTGGAATGGTTATGGTTACTGGCAGCGGACACAATCGGCCAAGGCCTCCGCTTTGTATGACGAAGTCGAACGGGCTGCAACCACTGGTGACCTGAGCCGACTTGAGCGCTCGCTAGGCGATATGAAAGACAAATTTGGGTCTACGCTTTACGCTCAACAAGCCGCCCTTTTGGCGGCCAAATCATTTCAAGACAAGGACAAATTGGATCAAGCCAAAGCGGCTTTGATTTGGGTGTCTGAAAATGCGTCAGATGATTCCTATGCCCACATTGCCCGCTTGAGATGGGTAGCACTTTTGCTGCAAACCAAATCCTACGACGAGGCACTTCAACAGCTCGCAAAACCTGTTGTGCTGGCCTTGACGCCTTTGGCAGCTGATTTGCGGGGCGATGTTTTACAAGGCCAAGGCAAAACCCAAGAGGCGATCGCTGCTTACAGCGACTCATGGCAAAAAATGGAGGAGACCAATGAATACCGACGTTTGGTGGAGGCTAAATTAAATGCTTTGGGCGTGGATCCCAAGTCAAGCTCAGGAGTAACCAAGTGATCGCCCTGTCTCGTTCCTTGTTAATCGGCGCCACTGTCATGGCGGGTGTTTTGACGTTGTCGGCTTGTTCAAGTTCCCCTGATAAACCCAAAGCCAATGAACTGCCCGCTTTGGGCTCAGCCACGGCATCGCATCCGATCAACCCTATCTGGTCTAACCGAGTTGGTGGGATTACAACGCCTTTGGGCTTGGCGGTATCAGCTGGCGATGTGGCGGTCGCTTCCAGTGACGGGGTGTTAACGCTGATCAACGCGGCCACGGGGCAAGTTGTCTGGCGACTGGCCTTGAACGCGCCGCTGCAGGCCGGGGTGGGGACTGACGGTGCGCGTTTCGCAGTGATCACGGAATCCAATGAAGTGATTGCGGTTGAATCTGGTCAAGTCGTTTGGCGTTATCGCTTGAATGCTTCCACTTATACGGCGCCACTCGTGGCTGGCGGCCGTGTTTTTGTGTTGACAGCGGACAGAACTGTTTTGGCATTGGATGGTGCAACGGGTCAGCGTTTGTGGTCTCAGCAACGCACTGGAGACCCTTTGGTCTTGCGACAGGCGGGATTGCTAATGGCGGTTGAAGACACCTTGGTGGCTGGCATGTCTGGTCGTCTGGTCGGTATGAATCCCAACAATGGCAGCGTGCGATGGGAATCCGTCGTCGGCGCTTCTCGCGGCACCAATGAGGTGGAGCGCTTGGTGGACATTGTGTCTGGCGTGAGTCGCCATGGCGGTTTGGTTTGCGCGCGGTCCTTTCAAACTGCCGTTTCTTGCGTGGATGCCATCAAAGGGGGTACCTTGTGGAGTCGGCCGTCTAATGGCCATCAAGGGCTTGCTGGAAATGAAGACTTTGTTGTTGGCGTGGAATCTGACAGCAAAATTGTCGTTTGGAATCGCGCCAACGGCCAAGCCGCATGGAACAGCGATGTGATGCGCTTTCGAGGTTTGACAGCGCCTTTGGTCTTTGCCAAGTCCATTATTTTCGGGGATGAGTCTGGGTTGATTCACAGACTGTCTCTTGAGGATGGCAAAGTACAAAACCGCATGGCGACGGATGGATCCGCGATTGCAACTACCCCCGTATCGGTGTCGGGTGTCTTGGTGGCGGTCACACGCAACGGTGGCGTGTACGGTTACCGCTTGGATTGATCAAACGGAATATTCAGTGATACCAGTTTTGGCTTTGGTGGGCCGGCCCAATGTGGGCAAGTCCACGCTTTTTAACCGATTGACCCAAAGCAGAGACGCCATCGTGGCCGACTACGCCGGACTGACCCGCGACCGGCATTATGGTCAAGGGCGGTTGGGGAAACACGACTTCATCGTGATTGACACGGGCGGCTTTGAACCCGATGCCAACACCGGTATTTACAAAGAAATGGCCAAACAAACCCAGCAGGCTGTTGCTGAAGCGGATGTTGTGCTGTTTGTTGTGGATGCACGCGCAGGCCTGTCATCCCAGGACCATGACATTGCCAAATACCTTCGCCGCATTGGCAAGCCTTGCTTGCTGGTCGCCAACAAGTCAGAAGGTATGCGCGAAGGTATGCAGCTGAGCGAGTTTTATGAACTGGGTTTGGGTGAAGTTTTGGCCGTCTCGGCGGCGCACGGTCAAGGCATTCGGAGTTTGACTGAACTGGCACTGGAGCCTTTGGATCTGCCTGATGACGAAGAAGAAATTGAAATTGATACCAGTCTCATCAAGCTGGCGGTGGCTGGGCGGCCTAATGTGGGCAAATCCACATTGATCAATACTTGGCTGGGTGAAGAGCGATTGGTCGCTTTTGACTTACCAGGCACTACGCGCGATGCCATCACGGTGCCTTTTGAAAGGAATGGTCAGAAGTTTGAGTTGATTGACACTGCCGGATTGCGTCGAAAGGGCAAAGTGTTTGAAGCCATCGAGAAGTTTTCAGTCGTTAAAACGCTTCAAGCCATTGAGTCTTGTAATGTCGTCCTCTTGTTGTTGGATGCCGAGCAAGGGGTCACGGACCAAGACGCGCACATCGCAGGTTTTATTCTTGAAAGCGGGCGTGCAGTGGTCGTGGCAATCAATAAATGGGATGCGGTTGACGAATACCAACGCCAACTGGTCATCCGTTCCATTGAGACGCGCTTGCCTTTTTTGAAATTTGCAAACTTACATTTCATCTCAGCTAAAAAACGCCAAGGTCTGGGGCCTGTTTGGTCTTCCATAGCGAAGGCCCATCGCGCCGCCATGTGCAAAATGACCACGCCCGTATTGACGCGTTTGCTGCTCGAAGCGGTTCAATTCCAGAGCCCGCAGCGGGGCGGTATGTTCAGGCCTAAACTGCGTTATGCGCATCAAGGCGGAATGAACCCTCCTGTCATCATCATTCATGGCAACTCTTTGGAGCATGTGACAGACACTTACAAACGGTTTTTGGAAGGCCGTTTCCGAAAAGCTTTTGATCTGGCAGGCACGCCCTTGCGTATTGAGATGAAAACTTCAACGAACCCATTTGCCGAAAGAGAAGCCTGATAGACTTTTTTAATTTCTGGGTTTTCACGCTTTCCATCAAGGTGGGCTTGAGCCTGTGTTATGGTCAAGATCTTCACAACAATTTTGAACACGGAACATATCGTGAGCAATAAAGGCCAACTTTTGCAAGATCCCTTTCTCAACGCTTTGCGCAGAGAACATGTTCCTGTCTCTATTTATCTGGTCAACGGCATTAAATTGCAGGGTCAAATTGAGTCCTTTGATCAATATGTCATTCTTTTGCGTAATACAGTCACCCAAATGGTTTACAAACACGCGGTGTCCACCATCGTCCCTGGCCGCGCAGTGAACTTGAATGCCGCCGACGCAACTGAAGACGCACCAGTGAACTGATTTCATTTGTCTGATTCCGCGTTGACTGATTCAGCGTCGGCCCTATTGGTTGGCGTTGACTTTGGCGATACCCATTTTGATGTTGAACTCCAAGAATTAGGCCTTCTGGCCGAAACAGCTGGGTTGCGCCCAGTTGCTCGTTTGACGTGCAAGCGACGCGCCCCTGACGCTGCTTTGTTTGTAGGCAGTGGCAAGGCAGATGAAATTAAATTCATGGCTCAGCAGTACGGTGCGGTTGAAGTTCTATTCGATCAGGCGCTCAGCCCCGCTCAACAAAGAAATTTGGAGCGTCATATCGGGTTGCCAGTGAATGATCGCACCTTGATTATTTTGGAGATATTTGGTCAACGGGCACGCAGCCATGAAGGTAAGTTGCAGGTCGAACTGGCGCGACTTCAATATGTCAGCACGCGCCTGGTCAGACGGTGGTCACATTTGGAGCGTCAGCGCGGCGGTATTGGTAACCGTGGTGGCCCTGGCGAGACCCAAATCGAATTGGACCGGCGAATGATCGGTGAATCGATTAAGCGAACCAAAGAGCGGTTGCAAAAACTCAAAAAACAAAGACAAACTCAGCGTAAGCAACGCGGCAGAAGAAATGCTTTCACCATTTCATTGGTGGGTTATACCAATGCCGGAAAATCAACCTTGTTCAACGCACTGGTCAAGGCCAGGACTTATGTGGCCAATCAATTATTTGCGACCCTGGATACCACCACGCGGCAAATTTATTTGGGAGATTCCGCTCGATCCGTATCCTTGTCAGACACCGTTGGTTTCATTCGCGATTTGCCACACGGTTTGATCGACGCATTTGAAGCGACCCTGCAAGAAGCTGCAGATGCTGATTTGCTTTTGCACGTCGTGGACGCTTCTAACATCGACTTTCCTGAGCAAATGGCCGAAGTACAGCGTGTTTTGCGCGAGATCGGTGCCAGCGACGTACCGCAACTCCTTGTCTTCAACAAACTTGATGCGGTTCCACCCGAAAGACAGCCAGGCGCCCTGAGAGATCAGTACGATGAAGATGGCGTCATCATGGATCGCCTCTTTGTCAGCGCCAAGACAGGTGAGGGTCTGGCGCAATTGCGCCAGTTGCTTTCGATAAAAGCAACGGGTCTTAATCCCTTGATCCAGCAGGATGATTTCACGTACCCAGAATTTCCAGCACAATTAAGATCTGACGCAGACTGAGTTTGCACAATCGACTTTTATTTGATCTTTTCTAAAGACCCCTGCGAATGACCTTTCATTTACGCGCCTTTCGATGGAATGAACTATTGCCGCGTGTCCGTGGCATGTTCAATCTCAATGACCCCCGTTGGGGTCGAGGCGATGACAAGCCAACAGACTCAAACACACCCAAGCCTGAGAACCCCTCCGCGACACCAGGTGCCCAAGGAGAGCCTCACTCGGATCGCCCAACGCGACAAGGTCCAACGCAAGGGCCTCCTGATTTGGATGAGTTGTGGCGTGACTTCAACCGTAAATTAAGTCGATTCTTGGGCTCCAAAGGTGGCTCCCCTTCGGGTGGTTCAGGTGGCGGCAGTGGCCTACCAGCATTGCCTCCTTTTTTGACGGGCATGGGTCTGGGCGTGATGGCCTTGATTGCCTTGCTGATTTGGTTGGGAACGGGGTTTTTCATTGTGCAGGAAGGACAGCAAGCCGTTATCACGCAATTTGGCGGCTACAAGGCCACAGTGGGTGCGGGTTTCAACTGGAGAATGCCCTATCCCATTCAACGCCACGAATTGGTTTTTGTCACCCAAATTCGTTCTGTCGACATCGGTCGCGACAACGTCATCAAAGCCACCGGTTTGCGTGAGTCGGCCATGCTGACAGAGGACGAAAACATTGTTGAAATCAAATTTGCGGTCCAATACCGATTGAACGATGCGCGGGCCTATTTATTTGAAAGCAAAAATCCGACGGAAGCAGTTGTGCAGGCAGCCGAGACAGCCGTTCGGGAAGTGGTTGGAAAGATGAAGATGGACGCCGCTTTGTCGGATGAGCGAGATCAAATCGCGCCTCGTGTTCGTGCTTTGATGCAGCACATCTTGGACAGATACAAAGTTGGTATTGAGGTGGTCGGTATCAACTTGCAACAAGGAGGTGTGCGACCTCCGGAGCAAGTCCAAAATGCATTTGATGATGTCCTGAAAGCCGGCCAGGAGCGCGAACGCTCTAAGAACGAAGCTCAAGCCTATGCCAACGATGTGGTGCCCCGTGCTGTAGGTGCTGCATCGCGTTTGAAAGAAGAGTCGTCAGCTTACCGTGAAAAAATTGTGGCACAAGCCGAAGGTGACGCGCAACGATTCAAGTCCATCTTGCCTGAATATCAAAAGGCACCTCAGGTCACGCGTGACCGGATGTACATCGATGCCATGCAACAGATTTACAGCAATGTCACCAAGGTGGTGGTAGACAGTAAACAAGGCTCCAACCTTCTTTATTTACCCATAGACAAAATCATGCAAATGAACGCAGGGGTGAGCAATCCAAGCCCAGCCGTTGAAGCATCAGCTTCCAATGTGCCGGCTTCGACTGCTCAACCCGTTACTTTGCCGCCTGTGCCCGCAGATCCGCGTTCGCGGGACACTTCACGTTCGCGTGACCGTGATGTTCGCTGATCAAAGGAGCTGAAAATGAACCGCATTGGTTTTTGGATAACGTCGTTGATCATCGCCCTAGGCATACTCAGCTCGATGGTTTTTGTGGTAGATCAGCGGCAGTTTGGCGTGGTTTATGCATTGGGTCAAATCAAAGAAGTCATAACCGAGCCTGGTTTGAACATCAAGCTCCCGTCACCTCTGCAAAACGTAAGCTACATCGATAAGCGATTGTTGACATTGGACAGTCCCGACACGGAGCCCATGTTGACCGCTGAGAAGCAACGTGTGGTGATTGATTGGTTTGTACGGTGGCGCATCACGGATCCCATGGCCTACATTCGCAATGTGGGTCTGGATGAAAAGTCGGGTGCCAATCAACTCAACCGGGTGGTGCGTAATGCTTTTCAAGAAGAAATCAATAAACGCACTGTGAAAGAACTGCTTTCATTGCAACGCGAAACGCTGATGGACGACGTCAAACGGGAAGTGCTTGGCAAGGTCCGCGGTGACAAGCCTTGGGGTGTCGATGTCGTGGATGTGCGCATCACCCGTGCTGATTATGTCGATGCGATCACCGAGTCCGTTTACCGTCGAATGGAAGCGGAACGCAAGCGGGTGGCCAACGAGTTGCGTTCGACAGGCGGTGCCGAAGGCGAAAAAATTCGTGCTGATGCTGATCGACAGCGCGAAGTGACGATTGCCAATGCCTACAGAGAAGCACAGAAAATCAAAGGTGCCGGTGACGCACAAGCCGCTCGCATTTATGCAGAGGCTTTTGGCAAAGATCCGCAATTTGCACAGTTTTACCGCAGCTTGGATGCTTACAAGGCGACATTCGCCAAAAAATCGGACGTGATGGTTTTGGATCCTGGTACGTCTGATTTTTTCAAGTCTATGAAGGGCAACACCGCTGCTTCACCTGCCAAAAAGTAGCCGGTGTTCGTTGAACTTCTTTTTGCCTTGGCCCTCATGTTGATCATTGAGGGCCTTTTGCCCATGGCTTTTCCCCAGCGATGGCGCAAAATGTTTGAACAGATTTTGCGACTTGAAGACGGGCAGATTCGATTTTTTGGTCTTTGCAGCGCATTCATCGGCGTGATTCTCTTGTTGTGTTTGTCTTGAACCGCCTTTTCAAAAGGTAAAATCACTGTTTTTACATTTGTGTGAATCCTATGTCCGCTTGGGTCCTCCCGGATCACATCGCCGATGTCTTGCCTTCAGAGGCCCGGCACATTGAAGAACTCCGACGTTTGTTACTTGACACGGCTTGTGGCTACGGTTATGAGCTGGTCATGCCGCCTTTGCTCGAGCATCTGGAGTCCTTGCTCACAGGCGCGGGTCAAGCCCTCGATTTGCAAACCTTTAAATTGGTGGACCAACTCTCTGGGCGGATGCTGGGTTTAAGGGCAGATACGACACCCCAGGTTGCTCGCATTGATGCGCACTTACTGAACAGGGCAGGTGTGACCCGACTATCTTATTGCGGCCCTGTCATGCATACGCAGCTTGATCGGCCGCACGGCACCCGTGAGCCCTTGCAGCTTGGTGCGGAAATATACGGGCATGCAGGTCTTGAGGCCGATCTGGAAATCTTGCAGCTGGCCTTGGATCAACTCCAAGCAGCGCATGTGCAGGAGCCGCTGGTGGATTTAGGTGATTCCCGGATCGTGTCTTGCTTGTTGGAAGATTTGCATTTGCCGGCGGACGTCTCCCAATTCATTCACATGGCCCTGGCCACCAAAAACAGCAGTGAGCTGGAGAAATTAACCCGTACGTTTGAACCAGGCATCAGGAGTGCTTTGCTGTCTTTGATCGGTTTATATGGAGATGCATCCGTTCTGGACCTGGCCGAGAAAATCCTGCCTGCCAAACCCGTTATTTTGTTGGCTCTGAAGCAATTGCGCTGGCTGGCAGCTCACATTGCACCCTTCAAGGTCGGCTTTGATTTGGCCGATGCGCGTGGATATGCGTACTACAGAGGTTTGCGATTTGCAATCTATGCCAAAGATGTGTCTGACGCATTGGTGAGAGGTGGCCGTTATGACGGCGTGGGTGCTGTTTTTGGTCACTTAATTGAACGTGAACGTCCTGCAGTCGGCTTCAGTATGGATTTGAAGCAATTGGTGAATGCCGTGCCGGCTTTGCCGCTCAAGGCGGCCATTCGGGCCCCATGGGGCGATGAGATTGAATTGCGCAAGGCCATCGCACAGCTGCGCAGTCAAGGTGAAACTGTCGTGTGCGTCTTGCCTGGCCACGAAAGTGAAGTCGATGAATTCCATTGCGATCGCGCGCTTGTTCAAGCAGCAGGCCAATGGGTAACACAAGCTCTTTGAAGTTAGATGAAATCAGCATGAACATGATCAAAGGACGCAACGTCGTCGTTGTGGGTACCCAGTGGGGTGATGAAGGCAAGGGTAAGCTGGTCGATTGGTTGACCGAAAGTGCGCAGGGTGTCGTACGTTTTCAAGGGGGGCACAACGCAGGCCACACTTTGGTTATCAATGGTGTTAAAACTGCGCTGCACCTTATTCCCAGCGGCATCATGCGACCGGGCGTTAAATGCTACATAGGCAACGGTGTGGTGTTGTCAGCAGGCAAACTTTTCGAGGAAATCGAGGGGCTTGAAAACGCCGGCGTTGAGGTCCGCTCACGATTGCGAATCAGTGAAGCCTGTCCTTTGATTTTGCCTTTCCACGCGGCCTTGGATGTGGCTCGCGAAGCCTTGCGGGAACAGGGTGGGACTGAAAAAATAGGCACCACCGGTCGAGGCATCGGCCCTGCCTATGAAGACAAAATCGCTCGCCGCGCATTGCGGGTGCAAGACCTGAAATACCCCGAGCGCTTTGCGCACAAATTGCGTGAATTGCTGGATTTGCACAACCATATTTTGACCACCTACTTGGCTTCCGCCAAGTTCGACTTTGGTCCTACGCTGTCGCCTTACATGGTGGATGGCCAGGTTCAGTTCGACAAGGTATTCGAAGAGGCGATGCGTCATGCCGCCTTGCTCAAACCCATGATGGCTGATGTATCTCGCGAGTTAAATGACGTCCACCGAGATGGCGCCAATTTACTTTTTGAGGGTGCGCAAGGGACATTCCTGGATGTCGACCATGGCACCTATCCTTATGTCACCTCCAGTAACTGCGTGGCCGGAAATGCTTCAGCAGGTGCCGGTGTCGGGCCAGGCATGCTCCACTACGTTCTGGGCATCACCAAGGCCTACTGCACGCGGGTAGGCGGTGGACCGTTCCCAACCGAGCTCGATTGGGAAAAAGAAGGGACGCCGGGTTGGCACATGAGCACTGTAGGTGCCGAAAAAGGCGTCACGACGGGTCGCAGCCGTCGCTGCGGTTGGTTTGATGCTGCCTTGCTCAAGCGAAGCGCCCAAGTCAATGGCCTGACCGGGCTGTGCATCACCAAATTGGACGTGTTGGATGGCTTGAAAGAGCTACTGCTTTGCACCGCCTATGAGCTGGACGGTCAAGTTGTTGATATTTTGCCGATAGGGGCAGACGACATTGCGCGTTGCAAACCTATTTATGAGCACATCGAAGGCTGGACGGATGCCACGGTGGGTGTC
>Ga0114962_10001548_pt1 | contig 19779 bp, 18 predicted proteins | sample C_130820_MF_Meta_FD_87017 | JGI IMG/M metagenome (GOLD analysis project Ga0114962, IMG submission 87017) | Freshwater microbial communities from Lake Croche, Canada to study carbon cycling - C_130820_MF_MetaG | ecosystem: Environmental > Aquatic > Freshwater > Lake | place: Lake Croche, Canada... | reverse complement strand
CTTTCAAATGTTACAATCTTGCCCAGGGCCTCACCAAGATTTTCATCTGGATGTACAATATGCAACTCGCAGTGATGTTGGTCCCGGCGTTCATCGTAACGGTTAATTTCTACCAACACACCACCATTGGCACGATACACAATAAAGTTCATTCTGTGCCGACTACTGCCAATGCTGCCCCGGTCTCCGCTTGTAGAGATGCCAGTTGATAATTTATCTATTGATTGTATTGTTTCATTGCTTTGTCTAATGCGTTTGGCACGTTTCAATATCCAGTTGTCTAGCCATTTCATAATTCTCTATCGCCCTTGTAGTCATCCCACGAAGTAAAAGTCTCACGGCTCATTAAGCTGTGCAGACTGTGGCACCAGACGCCGGGATTGGTAGCGTCAAAGTCCTTGTCATCTATTTTTAACATTGTATTATAATTCCACAGTCGTGTATACGGTACACTTACTCGAATCTGTGGAATAAAGTTGCGGAAATCACACAAGCCACCATCATTGAACTGTTCCACCGCCCCAATAGGAATATCCAAAGTACACAAATAATCACGTTCCAAAAAGTACGTGATCATGCTTTCCCAAGCACGCCACTCTTCGGGAGTTTGGGGATCAAAACTGTGATTAGCACCAAAAAATATATGTTCCACCCCACGTGGGTTCATATCAAAGTGATAAGCAATATCTCCAACTGATTGCACACCCACAACAAACAGTGTTTGCCGACCAAATGCCGGTGTGCGTTCTACTTCAGTTCCAGTAAAAAAGTCAACGTTGTCATGTCCTGCTCGATTCATTCTATTGTTCCTTGTGAGGTAGTACGGGATGTGTTTGACTAAGTTTAACAGTTTTTTGTTTTAATTGCAAAGACAATTTGTCCAAATTGCCTGTTACGTTTGGTAAAGTTCCTGGAACAGTTGACGATGATCCTGTCCAATCAACTGATCAAAGTGATCCAGGTCAGCCAAATCAGTAACCGACACAGTCGAAGTCATTTGGGGCAGTCTTGACAACAGTTGTGCCTGTATAGCAGGATCTGCACCTTGCGCATAACCCACAAGATTTTCCTTCAGCGTGTTCAGTGCCGGTTGTCCTACCTGATTCCAGGCAAGTTTTGATCCTTCGTAATCATTGATGTAGATTTCGGTAGCTGGTATATGATCCAGGGCAAAATCAACAGCATTGGGAAGATCGGCCACTGACAATGGAAACAGGATCATACTGGCCTGCAGTCGCTGAACCTGCTTGGCAATGTTGGCAAAATTTCGACTGAACTGTGTCCAGTTGCTGCCGTGACGTATGTAATCATAACGGGGGCCAGTACTTTCAAAACTGGCAATCACGGTGTTGTTGGCAAACTGCAACACACGATTAAACACCGGATTGTTGATCTGAAAAAGATTTGTATTGACAATTACCTGACAGGTAGGATTCAGCACAAACAGCCGATCCAACAAAGCCACGTTGCTTTTGATCAATCCAGGTTCGCCACCGGCCAGCGTGATCATGCTGAGATTGTGCAATGCTTCGTCAGAAAAATTCAAAGTCTTGACCATTGGTTCAGCATGCCCCAGCAGGTCGGCCCACCGACTGCTGAATCTGGGACCACAGTACACACAAGAAAGATTGCAAGTGGGATCGTTTTGTATATGTATGGTTTTTAGTTGAGGGGCCTTGAGATCGGAAAATTCTGGATACATATCATTATAGGATTCGCGATAGCTACGAGTGCCTTGCTGTTGCTCGCGCCAGCATCGATCGCAGTTGACATGTGCTAGGCCTTGATCCAGTGCCTGCTGTATTTCTTTGGCCTTATGTCCAACCAGCGCTTGATCCACCAGGCCATTGGCAAAATCTAAATTTTGAGTGCTGTTGCAACACAAGGTCACACGATCTGTGCTGTCTAGAATCAAATTGTGACGTGCTGCCAAACAACTAGTCTGCATTTTCCAATTCTTCCAGTTTAGACTGATCAAATTCCGGTTCCGACTCTTCAACTGAATCAAACAGCACATCAAACATTGGTCTTCCGCTGACTGATTTCTTACCTTTGAATCCGCGAGTGCCAATGATCTGATTCCAATATCCAGTGTCGTTGCTGTACTTGCTGTCGTTGACAATGGCCATGGCACTGTCTCGATCTGCAGCAGAAAAAATACGATCCACTATGTCGCAAAAAAATTCTCCAGTGCCGCTGGGAATATCATGGCGCATCATGTACGGATAACGTCCAGCATCGTATTCTCTGTTGGCTCGTTGTACTGCTTCAATATGTGTCCAGACATTGTGACCCATCAACAGTGCATAACTGAAACTGTCCCAAGATGTTCTACCTTCTTTACCAATCTTGTTGAGATCGCCAGGTGCGTAATGGCACACATCTTTCATAGTAAGTTGTTGGCTGAGTGGACTTTCATCAAAGTGATCAATCAGGCCATCGGCTACCACTGCTGGGCCAAACGGCCTGGTATCGTTGGCATATTTTTTATCATCCACAATGGGACTCATTCGGTAGCACCATTTGCCCTCGTGCGGCAAATCAATATGGTGATATACCTGCCCATTGGCCGTGGCCAGGAATGGACTGGCGCAGTCAAAACTGATGGTAAAATTTGGATTCACGTATCGACGCACAGATCGTTGTATATCAGTCAACAACACTGCCCATTCCAGTTTGCTTGTGCCCAAGAAGTGCATCCAGTCGTGTATGCCCTCTTGCAGCAAGCCATCAAACTTCAATGTTACCAATCGACGAAGAATCAAATGAACATCGCACATGTTTTGTCCGCCCATGGCCCAGCCATCAAAATGACGGTCTGGGTACACAGCAGGATCACAGTAGTGCTTCATGGTTTCATACCATCGATCAGCATCTGGGTGATTGGCTCCTTGCAACACGTTCAAGAATCTTGCACCGCCATTTTTGACTCCGCGACGATTGGCCATAAAATAATCGTTGTTGAACTTGGTGGCATCCACTGCTTCTTGTAAAGTTGAAATCTGACAAGCTGCTGATGCTTTTTTGTCATGTATGACCCAGGTCGGTATATCCAAGATCATACCGTAATCACTGATGGTATCTAACCATTTTAACACAGCATCGCGTTTTTTTTGTGCTTTGGCACAACCGGAATTGGCCTTCCAGTCACCTTCCCACAGGCCCTTGGCAATCTGGAATCCGCCCGAGTCGCCCAGCATCAGTGTGCCGGGTTCTCGATTGCGAACCATGTCTTCCGACCAGTCTTGTTTGTTCAAGTCCAGGTTGGCGTGTCCACCGGAATACAAACTCCAACGGTATGGAAACAGGGCCTGTTGGCTGTTGAGCCAATTCAGCTGTTCCATATCCTGGATACCTGCTGGCATCCGTGTTGGATCCACATAAGGACCCTTTACAGGATCACGTTGTTTGCCTACAAAGGTGGCATAGAATCCTGAAATGGCCGGAAGAAAAACAGCATAGTCCGATTGCTTGGCTGTGAAGTTGTCTTGCATCACTTGCTTTGTGCTGGAATAATATAGTTGTAAACAGCCACACCCGAGTCCACAGTGATCTGGGCTGCGCCGTCGTCACTGATACGGAATGTTTTGTCGCCAGTGAGATCCAGGATGTTGATTATGGTCTTGACTGGCCAGGACCAGGTGCGTTTGAGCTGTCCTGACACTGATGGATGAAACACAAAGTTGCCTGAGTGTGTGCTGTGATCACCAAAAACAAATTTCAAGTCGCCGTTTTCGGTCTTGGCCTGAAAGTTGGGTTCTTCGGCGTTGGCCTGAGCCTGCATCTTGAGTCTCTGAATAGCCGCCACGGTGGGTTCAAATTCAATGTGCCAATTGACTCCTTTGAATTTCACTGTCTTGGCCTTTTCAGACACAATTTGTGAAGCCATAAATCTGTAGTTGTTGCTGAAGTCACCAGCGGCATTTTTAAAATTGATACCGTCGGGTTCTCCAGCACCGTTGCGTGTGATATCCAAGGTGGCATTTTCTTTGTATTCGCTCAGGTTCAACAAGATTTTCAGCTTGCCCAAATGCGGCATGCCAAACAATCCTATAAAGTCAGCGACTGGTCCAGAAAATTTGCCTTCGACCACCACACTGCGATTTTCTGCTACGCCAAAGATTTGCGTCTCAGTCTCAGTGCCGGTTATTTTGACCAGGTCAATTTCGCCCAGGTCATGTGTGTGTTCAACCAAATCTAACAATTGATCTCTCATGTGTATTTCTCCTTGTTTGTATTGTATAGGGTTTATTTAGATTTTGCAATGGAATACGGTTAATTTTTCTTGGATTGTGTGACTAAAATTTCTTTTAATTTTGTTTCGCTGAAGCCGTGCAACACCAGTTCGGTGTTGTAAATGTTCAACGCCATGACCTGTTGTCTTAGACTATTTAAAATTGCTTGGCGATCCAGAGGCTCTATTGCAGAGTCAGGTTGCACTTTGGCCAATACTCGTGCCAGGGCTTGTCCGCCACGTAGCGAATGCAACTCACCGGGCTTTTTAAATTCAATCCAGATGCATGGTGCCAGGTCGTCACAACAATAAATTTCTTCAAATCCCAATTGAGCAGCACATGCTCGTATCAGATGTCCTGGAGTGTAGCCACCAAATCCCTGTTCAACCGATTCCATAGCACGATAATCATCGCAATCATTGAAAGTCAAGGCCACAATGCCACCTGGTAAAAGTTTTTGATAAATCTCTTCAAGGTACTGTTTGACCAATCGTAGTGGTCGATAATCCAAATAGTTGTAAACCAAACAAAATCCAAATTGTTGATCTGGCAACTGATTTAAAATATCACTGTTGATTGATTCTTCAATGGTATAAATTCTCAATCGTTGTTGATACTGTGGACTAAACTGCGACACAGTTGGTTCTAATAGAAACCGACTTTCATCTACCAGATACAAGGGATCGGCACTTACCATATCTTGTGTGAAGTTGGTTGCCATGGGATGTATGATCATGGCCGGATGTTTCCAGTTGCAGTGCAACATTGCACGTTGTCTCAGACAACTTTCAATTTCGGTGTTCAAATGTTGTGGTTGATTTTGATGCAATCCCAAATAGTCCAGTTTTTGTGCATATTGGGTCTCCAATCGTTTGGCATACTCGTTGTAGTTGTGTTCTAATTGTAGATTGCCTTGTTGATCAATCAATTGCTGTACTTGATGTTTGGTATCTAGCAATTCTTGTTCAATGCTGGCAAACAGTTGTTGTAAGTTTTGATGTTTTTCGGTCAAGCGTTGCCGAAATTCAAAATCCACGTTGGCGGCAGGAACGTCAGAATGATGCATAATAAACTCAAATCTAGCCTGAGCATGCTGTTGAAGGTCTTCAACAGTGGTGTCGGCCAGACGATTGTTCAATCGTATCAATTCTAACAAATTCATGCTACCACTCAAACAAAGTTTCAAAGGTGTTTTCTGTGTTGGTGGCTGCTGCCAGGTCCCAATCCAGTACACCCAGCAAGTTGTCAATCTTTTGATCCACCACAGTGGCTTCCATTTCCGAATCGGCAAACGGCAAGTCCTTGAACCATTGCGGTAGGTGCATCTCGTCTGTGGGATAGCCAATGCTGGTCCAACCCAGGGCATTGCTCTTGAGTTTGCACACAATGGTCTTCATGCCATCTACAACCTGCATTGAATAGTTGTCCGAATTCATTCGTCGCATGTTGTTCCAGTTCATGGCCGCACGTACATGCCCGGGCATGTTGGCTTTGCCTAAACGTTCTTCTTCCTTGCCATACTTGGTCAAGTTGTTCACACGCTTGGGTGAGCCTTTTTCCCAGCCTGGTCGCTCTTTGAATTCATACTTGAACTCACGCACACGTTCGATAATTTCATCACGACCATTACCAGCCAGCACTTTATTTAGAATTTCCAACAAGAAGTCTTGAATGACTTTGGGCGTGTCTGACCGCTTCAGGTCCAAGCCGGTGGCCTTGGTCTTGCCAATGGCACCGTTGACGTCTAGCCGTTTGTTTTCAATGTCAATGGCATTGACAGCATAGCGTTTCTTGGTGATAAACAGGCCACGGTCAGCCACTGTTTCACGACCAGCTCGGATCAAATCGCCCATGTCTCTGGGACAATGGAATGCACGTTCCATAAACGCCGGGAATGAATCATTTACTTGGTCAGCAATCGAGTCGTACAACTGAATACAAATCTCCTTTGACCAGGCCATGCGACCTTCGGCAACTTCTTGTTTCAGCACAGGCCATGCTGAAAAGTAGCAGGAGTCTGTGTCACCGTAGATCACTGCCTGGCCCACATGATCATACTCACCAGTGATGCACTCATTCAGGTATGCATCCATGTGCCGGGCAATGCTACGTCCAGTAAGGGTGGTGCTTTGGCCAATTCGCTTGTCAAAGAACCTGCAGCCAGGATTAAGAATAGCGCCATACAAACTGTTAAGGTTAATCTTTTTAACCAACTGACGTTTGTCCCAGAAAGCAATCTCTTTGGCATCTCGGGCATCTTTCTTTCGGGCCTGCATTTCTTGTCGTTCACGATACCAGCGTTCCAACAGGCCAGGAATAACGCCTTTCTTTTCGTAGGTGAATATGGTACCGTTGGCACTGAGTATCCAAGGTTGATTTGAGTCAAACAACATGTACCAAATTTCAGCACCCGAGTGTACAGTCTCTTCTCCTGACTGCCAGTCAATGGTGATCTCGGTGCCACGTTGCTGTTCCATGACCGCTGTGTATTCTAGACTGGCAAACACACCTTCCCAGGCGGCCGCAAATGAATCACCCCGGGCCATTTTGTCTTTGATATAACGGTCAGTCATCACCGGACGCAGTTGACCTACAATGGTTTCTGGTCCCATGTTCAATGCACGAATTGCTGACGGATACAGACTGTTGATGTCTATGGATCCAATCCATTCGTGTATGCCTTTACGAGGATATGCCACATAAGCGCCAGCGGCCTGTGTGTCATCGTCAGTGAGTCGTTGCTTGCGATTGGGCACAACCATGCCACGTTCATGTGCTTCGTTTATGATGGCCTGTTCAGTCACAGCCACAGCACCCATTGTGGTGGCCAACAGTACAGTGTTGGCGTGTGCCAGTTCGCTGGCCAGTTCCAAGAATCGCAGTTTTTTATCCAGTTTGTCCAACAACAAGGTATCTTGCCGGTTGTATTCAATAAACTTTGGAAAGTCATTGTTGTACAGCTGATCCAAGGTGCCTTCGTACTGTGTCTTGCGCTCGCCCAGCTCGTATTCAGCAATGGCATCCAGACTATAACTATGTCGCTCTTCATAAGTGTATTTGCGATACAGTTGCATATAGTCCATATGCACACGACCCACCAAGTCATAGGTTTCATTTTCGGCACCAAAGCGTTCAAACATACGCTTCTTGGGAAACTGTCCCCACAAACAAAAACGTCTAGTATCGTCTTTGCTGAGCACTCGAGTTATACGGTTTATAGTGTAGGGTATGTCATAGCCTTCTGAATTCCAACCACTCAAGATGTCAGCATCTTCAATTAGGTCTAGAAACATCTTCAACATTTCTGATTCAGATTCACACAACACCGTGTTCTCAAATTCCGCACAGATCTCACGAGCAGTCTCCTCGCTCATGTGGCGTGGTGCCACCACAAGCGTTACAAGTTGCTCCAACCAATTCAGATATACCGATATGGCAGTGATGGGATTGAAAGGATCTGTTACCGGTGAAAAGCCACGAACCGCATCGAACCCAACCTCAATGTCAAAGAACACTGTGTTCAGTGTGGGTGCGTCTTGGTCTTTGTAGTTCTCTTCGAAGCAGCGGAATATGGGATTTATATCCGATTCATAGATCTGTCGCCCGCTTTGTGCTCGAACTTCCTTGCGGAACTCTTTGTTGTTGCGTGTTGAAAATCTTGACACAGGCGTGCCGTAGATGCTTTGAAATTTGCCTCTAGGGTCATCGTAGTAGAACACATAATTGGCAGGATACTCTCGGTATTGCCGTTTGCCATCGCGGCGTTCTACCACGTGAATGCGATCGTGCTCACGATCAAATAGTGCGTCAATATAACTCATTGGTCTCCGTTTGTGGCCGGTATAGCCTTGCTACATGTTCGTGACGTGAACGATTCGTTGCTGTCGAAAGCAATATTTATAATGTCTTGCCCACAGTTTCAAGAATTGTTTCCAACAGTTCGTGATCCTGTTTGGCTTTGCCAAATTCGGCTTTGTGTGCTATCTTAATAGCTTTTTTCAACACAGCAGGTTTGATGTCCAATTCCTCTGCAATGGCCTTGACAGTGTCATTGAGTCCACCTTGTAGTGTTTCAATTTCCATAGTGACCTGCATGCCTTCGTTGATCACCTGCATCAGTTTGATTTTTTGGTCGCCGTTGAATGATTTGGTATCCATGTATACTCCTAAAATGCTAGTATAACACAGAAATTTATATTGTCAATAGAAAATTGCTCACTTTGAACATCACGGTAGCGAATCGATCAGTTCACCCAGCAGCCGGGCATTCGGTCCTAAGGCCAAATTCTATCGTATTCCGATCTTCATGTACTGTTGGTAGGCACCGTCGGAATCGGTCAGTTCCAGCGTGTCTCGATATAAAGTCTGCCCCAGGGGCAAGTCTTGATCAAACTGTGCAAAACTGTGATACCGATTGATGGCTCCGGGATCCTGACTGCGACCCTGCAACACCACCATGGTGCCCACAGGTATATGATCCAACCACCGTGAGCTGGGGATGTTGTGACAGCTGAGATTGATCACCAGGCCATCTGGACCCAGTTGTTCATAGTTCAAATCATTGGCATCCTTCAACATGGGCCGAGCGCGATCGGCTAGACCCAGGCGTGCCAATTTCTGTTGTCCTGTGCGTAGAGAATCGCGATTGATGTCGTCGTTAATAATCAGATCAAATGTGATGTAGCGTTCCAGCATGAACAGCAACAGGGCTACATTGCCGTACCAGGATCCCAGCATATAGATGGTATCAAAATAATTCTTGATCCGGCTCAGTTCAGCAATGGCCCAGAATCTTTCAAGATTGAGATTTGAGCTGTCGCTGCCCGACAAGGTATTGGCATCTACTTCAGCAAGGTGCGTAAGGATTTCTTGGGCGATCATAACCGTCATCTTCGGGGTATACTGGGTAGTCGTTCATTTGCCATCCACATGTAGTTGACTGCCTTTGTTGAAACTGGGGCTCCATGGACTTTGAGCCACACGCCCACCTTTTCTCTGCGACCACGCATAGCCGGCTCTATGACCCGAACAGTCTTTGGTGCAAGGGCTTCCTAGGAAATTGAGTTCATTCAACTCGTCCTTTAACCAAGTGTCGGCAAAAGATTTGCATAGTTCTTGTATTTTTTTATTTTTTGTTATTTGTAAATGATAAGTCTTGTTACCGGCAGTGGTCTGCTGACTAGGATCCCTATAACCGGCATAGACTTTGTGGACCGGTGTGCTACTAATTAGGTCTTTGCAGCTGTCGCCGTAACGGTCGGGCATAGGTTCGGTGCACGGACTACAGGTTGTTAGAATAATACTGCCCTCGGGTATTTCGCCAAAGCGTTGGTGATAAGCATCTATTGCGGCACGTTCACCGTGAACATCACCTTGATCTGTTTGATAGTTCAATGCAGCTACACAATTATTATCAGGGTCAAGCACAGCGGCCGCCACCATGCCGTATTCTGCAGGATCTCGTTTTTGACCTTCGATGACCAACTCACATAGACCTACAAGTATACTGTCTAGTTTGTCATGGTTACTAATTTGAAAATCAGCCAGTATCATTTGGCACCAAGGATTTGTCGAACTTGATTGACATAGGCACTGACATCGCTGGTACCAATTTCATCCACATCACCCACATTGTAAGCCACTTCCTCCGCGGCCTGCATGACCTTGTCTGGACCAAACTGCATCAACAAGTCTGTGTGTGCAACCATGATACGATTTAAGATAGCACGTTCTACGGCATCTTGATTTTCGTTGGCAGTTTCGTTCACTGGTGTAGCACGTTCCAAGTTTATCTGGTAGTTGGTGACGCCTTTTTCTTTTAACCATTTGGCTACTGCATCTCGAGCTTCGCCTGGCGATTGATATTGTGTTCCTAGATTGATTTCTTTTTCAACTGTTTTACCGTTGATTTGCATGACCACATGTGCCACGATGTCGGGCAATAGGTCATTGCCGGATGTCTGGGCCTGGGCCGGACTCATGGCCACGGTTCCAGCCAGTGCAACCGCTCCCAAGGCCGTCCGGATTCCTTCGGGCAGGTCAGCGGTAGATTCGGCATATCTTGTTATGCGCTGAACTTCGGGTTTTTTTGTGCCAGCGATCGGTGGTTTCTGTTGCATACGATTGGCAATCAATTTGGCAGAGAATGCATCAACTGGTTCGGGTCGTTTCTTGACCGGCGCTGGTTTGGAAAAAATTCCAAACATTCCGGCTTCAGTTACGAACTCTTCTCGAGTTGTTTTGGCTTCTGCAACACTTTCAAAATTATCAATGTCACGTGACCTGCGGTATTCACTGCCTTGGCTTGGAAATCCAGCAACAGGTTTGGCAGGGGGCTGTGCTCCAGGTCGGTACTGGGAGAACCGTGCCGCTGCTTTTTCGTGTGCTATCGTCATCCATGTGTTTTGTTGTTGACGATCCATTGGTTGTCCACGTTGGGCCACCATGTTTTGATATATGGCATTGGCAAGATCAGCCACATCTTTGGCATGTCTGACTCGTGGATCATCCTGTTGCATATTTTTGAAAGCAGCAGATATATCTGTGTTCTGTGCCAGCGCACTACCGGCTGCACCTGCCACGGTGGCAGCACCTAGGCCTCGCAAGAATCCTCTGCGAGTTAAATCTTCGTTGACAAATTCTCTTGCTCTCATGTGTGCAATTCCTGAAAACGCTGAACCAAAGATTTGGCATCAACACCAAACACCAATTTCAATTGTGATCCTGCGTACAAGTAGGCAGCAACTTCTTCGTCAACATGTGCTTGATAGTCTAATTTGGTCTTCAATACTTTGGCCATGGTTTTTATCACAGGATCATTGCGACATTCATCAAACAGTTGATCCACTCGACGTTTGAAATCTGTGTCTAAATAATACTTAGCATGAAACATTTCGTGTTGCAAGGTAGCAGGATCATCACCGCTGATGCCTATCACACAGAATTTCTTCATGCCTGCTGTGGCCTTGTTGATGGCATCTACCACTGTTTGTTCTGCTTGACTGAGAGGTCCCACTGTACGTGACCATGAGCGAAATGCAGAATCTGTTATGTTGAAACCATCCCAGAATTTAAAATAGTCTGCATTGCCTTCGCGGTCCATCCAGTTGTCCAAGAACTCAGCCATGCCAACATGTTGTTTCTTGGCACTGTAACGATGTCCTTCGTAATATTCGGCCATACGAAAAAAACTTTTGGTAAGATCGGGAATAGTTTTGAACTTCAACAACACACATCCGTCCTGTGGACGTGAAATTGAAAAATCTCTGCGGGAGAGCTTGGGTTGTTTTTTGTTGTCAAAGTAATTGTCGACAGTGCGTCGAGTCCACCGTTCAATCAAAAACTCTTGTGCTCTCATTTTTTAGGCTGTTGTGCTGTGGGCATGTTACGATACTGTCGCCGGGCAGGATCGTACACAGTTTTCATAGGGCCAAGCCCGGCCAGCTTTTTAACTCGGGCAACCATGTCATCGTGTCCGATGGCATCGTAGTCAACTTCTTTGGGGTCACGATAGTCAGCGCCCGGCTGTTGCTCACCTTCGGTGGCAGTCAGTGGCTTGGTGCCGCCAAAGTTGGCAAACATTGCTTGCCGTTGTGCATCGGCTGCACCGTTACGATATGCCCAGTCTTGATCACTTTGATAAGTGTACGGACTTTTTTGTATCAGTTGCTTGCCGGCTTTTTGCTGTGCTGCCTGACCTTGCTGGTATGCTGGTAACTTTTTGAAACCTGTAGAGTCTTCGGGTTCAAGATTGTCAGTTTCACCGGGCTTTAGGGTCATTGGCACTTGACCCTTGCGTGTTTCATCTAGGTCATTGTGTTCATCATTATCATAATCATTGGCACTGACATCACTTGAATGGAAACTGTGACGACCATGATTGTACAAGTCCACAACAACAAAACGTTTGTCTCGACCAAAACTGTCAATTACACCAGTGGCACCTTTGAGATTGACATCACCACTGATCACAACATTGTCTCCAACGTTGAGATTTTCTGCGCCATACATCACGCCTTCTGCCACACCCGGTTGTTTTTGACTTTGCTGTTGTGCCCATTGAGCAATTTTACCAAAGAGTGTGTCAGGAACACCAGAATCCTTGGCAGCCTTTGGATCTCTAATATCAACTACGTTGATCGTTCTATCAGCCAATGGGCCGCTTGCTTGAATAGGGCCACCCGATGAAATTGTTGCAGCACCTGTATATTTTTTTTCTGGATCATTTAGTCTTTGATCTAATCCCAATTGTTTAGCGGCTGCAGGAGCCAAGGGTTTTATGTCAATAAATGATGCTGAATTACTTGCAGTAGATAAATTTTGGTTGCGACGCCAGTTGGCTGCAACGTATGTGCCATTGGCCAATCTAACATAAGTGGTCACTGGTGCAAACGTATCTAATTCATTTAAGTTATCTTCCGCCACACCTTCATTGGCAAAGCGGGGATTATGGAAACTACCAACAATGTACCATTGTAAATCATGATCAACATCATTGTGTTCTACACCCATTACGTGAACATCATAACCTTTGTCATCAAACCATGAATTTGCATAGCCCACTAAATTCTTCTTGGCCTTTTCGCCGTAGGCATCAATGTTAAATCCATCGTTGCTGACATCAAAGTCTTCAAACCAATCATCACCAATGATATCAGCAAGCTCGTCATCGTTATACCAACGTCCTGAATCACCATCGTTACCACTAGGTATCGCAAATTCATTCAAGGAGCCTTCCGCCACACCTTTTTTCTTGTTGAAAACTTTGTTTAGAATCTTTACAGCATCCTTGGCTGCTTTTTTGGGTGTGATGGTTTTGGCAGTGTATTCTTTCTTGCCGGCGTCAGGATCGTTGCTGCCGTCACGGCCTGGAGGAGTTTGTGATTTGTCCATCTCTGACAAGCCTTCCGCCACAACTTGCTGACCTTTGATACTAACATAGGCAACTGGAATAGTTTTCATCTCTGCTAACCAAAACGCCACCATTCTATGACGGCCTTCCATGACAAATAGATGGGGGTCACCTGCTTCTACATAGATGGGTAAAGGGTTAGCGCCACGCCTTAACAACTTCAAAATACGGTTAGTACGTTCTTCATCTTTAGGAAATTCATCATATGTTCCGTACATTTCACGAATCTGTTTAATAAACTTCTCAATAGGTTCTTGCCTAACTTCAACTGATAGTTTATCGGGAGTGGTTTGCATCCAATCTGCAACATCGGCTAGATCTTGAGAATTGTGTTCAAAGCCTTCCGCCACACCTTGGTCTACTGTGCCAATATAATGATGGTCATGTACTTTGTAACCTTTTCTGCGCAGGTGTGCAATGGCCGAATTGATGGCTTTTTCACGATCGTCACCTTTAACCCGCACAGTCTTTTGTACGGTTTCGCCACGCTTCGAAACCATGGGGTGGTTGGGGTCAGTCACTGTGAGACCAATGCGGTGCACTGTGGGCAAGCCGTTAGACTCATCCTGCTCTGGTAAATTTGGTTCTGTGTGTTGGCCATGAGCATCTCGAATACTGCCCTTTAGACTGGTGATCTGATCTCTTGATGGAAGGCCTTTACGCTTGCCCCTATCAAGTATGCTGTGTTTAATTCCCGAGCGCCCAAATCCTCTGGTCAGTGGATCTGGGTCGCTGTATTCGCTGCCACCGGCAAGTTCTTTTCTACCAGGATAACCTTTGGGTTTTGGATCCCACCGGGCACGATCATACTCACGTGTGTCGCGATAGTCGGGTTTTTCTTGTGTATACAACTGACCTTTGTATTTGGGATCACGCCACTTGGCCGATTCGTCTAGGTCATCGTCACCAAACTCCATATAGTCATATGGACCAAATGGTTGGCCGGTACGACTGTCAGTTTCGTCATGATCACCATGTTCGTAGTAATCATCACTAAAAATTACCACACCATCAAAGTCAGAATTGTAATCTATGTTGAACTTGCGAGTGACACCGTCTGGGCACACAACGCCACGTTGTAATAAACGTTCTACATCTTCTTTACTCTTGATACCTTTTTGCAGGTTGCCACTATCAAAGGCGCCATTATACCAAGCACTGGCCAAGGCTTGGAAATAGTTGCCTGAACTGCCACCTTGCCCTGGAGCAAATTCATTTAGCTCTTCACCGGCTAGGCCACCATAGCCCATGCATTCGTCAACTTCAAATCGGCTGTTGCCCAGGTGGTGGGCCTGCCACCAAACACGCAAACTTGGGTATTTTTGTTTGATGTTTTCGGCATGTTGTCTGACCGCATTCATACTGCACTGTTTGGTCTGAATCTTCTTGGGTTCAGCATCTTTGGTACCTTGGGTCCAGATACTGTAGGTGCCAAAGTCTTCGTCTCCCAAGCCGGCATTTTGTTCACGACGTTTAAAATCTTGTTCGCCACGCTGATGTGCTTGCCAACGGTTTTGTTCCTCGCGATCTACAGCACCTTCGTGCAACTGTTTTTCGTAACGAGTGTTGAATAGATCCAATGTAAACATTTTATTTCCTTAGGCTTCGTCTAGATAATCTTGTGATTGTTGTTGTTTCTGGCGATGTAGTCTAAACATTTCAAGTGCTGTTTCGGCTTCATCTAAATTGCGAAATCTTGTGGGCAAACAACGACTACCATTGCGTATTTCAAAACCAGCCTGTTCGTCGCCGTGCATTTCCCATAGGCCGCATTCGTTTTGAACAGACTTGACCGGTGCAGACTCTCGCATGCTGACACCGGGTTCTCCAGCCGGTTGTTCAGCCGGAACAACACCACTCAAGGCTGCACTCAATTCATTGTTTTCTTTTTTGATCAGATCACGATCTCTTTTGTCTTTGGGTTTGATGTCACTGGCCTTGGCGCGATTTCTTAGATGAGAATCTTTGTAGCGGTCTTCTACGCCTTTGAGATAATCGGCCAGGGTAGATTTGGCCTTTTTCAGTCGGTCTTCACTCACGTCATCTTCCTGTATGCTTTCTTCACAGCCGCCCACCAGCTTGCCCGCCATGGGATTGTCTGGATCTGTTTTGGCGGTCAATACTGCCACGGTCTTTGGTTTAAAAGTGGCACCCAGTTGATCGACCTCTCGTTGGTCGGCTGTAAGGCCTTCCTCCAAAGCTCGTAGTCGTTCTACTATTGAATAGATGTCGTTGTGTGTAATTGCCATATCATGCCCTTGCTTCCTTTAAACTGCTGCGCAACTGCCAGGCAAACTTGTTGGTCTGGCTCAGTCGTTCCGCGATAAAGTTTGCTACATCTTGTTTGTTTTCGTTAGTGGCAGCAGCAAAACATTGATTCAACAGATCAACCAGTTGTTCGCTGTTGGCCAGTAATTCTTCAACCATGAGTCGGGCACGGGGCACTTTGCTTTGCCCTGAGATTATGCTGAGTTCTAAAAAACGATCTAAACTGCCGGGGGCGTATTCATCTAAGGCACGTATGTATTCTGCAATGGGGTCTACTGCGCTGTAGGCATCTTCATAAATTGCTTGAAAAAATGTATGGTATTGATAAAAGTCAGGGCTTTCAATATTCCAATGGAAACCGTGTGCCTTCACATAGTAGGCAAATTGAGTTCCCAACAAGGTCTTTAACAAATCAGTCAGCATCATTTTTTCCGTTTATACTTTTTGTATTCCGCCGGTGTGTTCGGTGTAGAATCGCCGGTAGTGTATTTAGTTCCTGTGAAGAAATGTCCGCCATTTCTGGAAATCACAGCACCCAGCGGCATGCTCACTGTGGCTATGCTGCCTGAGGTGATTGTGGCATTTTCTCGTAAATCAACAAATTCATGCAACCGCATCGTGTATCCTTATTTGGTTGTTTTCCACTGTTGCAGGCCCGTGGTCTATGCGTATGTTGCTCACGGACAATCGTGCTAGATGTGGAGGAACCAGCTCGTAGCGTATGGTATACTCACCGGGCTCGGCTTCAATTTGCAACAGTTCTTCGAGGTAGCATTCGCTCCACAAATAGGTGCGCTCAGTAAACAATTCGTCATTGACATAGGCGCGATATGTGGGAGGAAAACTTTCCCATTCGCAGTTGACATCACACAGCACACGAACAAATTGTTTGGTCATGCTGTATTTAGCAGCAGTATTTGTGCTAGGCAGTTGGGTATCGTAAAATCAACACACCCGGTTGTGGATTTACGCGGCTGCCGTACTGATAGTCAGGATCGGTACTGTATCCACCACCAGCACCGTAGTTGTAGAATCCAGGTGCGCTGGCGCCAATGCCGCCCGGGCCCTTGGCTGATCCGCCAGCAGCATAATAAACTGTGTTGCCAGTCACGTTGCTGGCAATGCCGGCACCACCTGTACCGCCCACACTGTCTGTGCCCCTGCCGCCGGCACCACCGGCTCCACCACCACCACCGGGACCGGCTCCAGGATAGCCACCACCAAAAGGTGCACCACCTGCAAATCCCTGGGTTCCGGCACCGCCGTAGAAATTGTTGAACCTCAAATGGATGGTGCCTTGCACTCCGCCACCGCCGCCAGATCCACCAGGATTGCCGTTGCCCATCCAGCCGCCTACTCCACCGCCCACTGTGGTCATTGTCATAAACGAACTGTTGTTGCCGGGTGCGCCTATGGTCACTGGGTAGGATCCCGGTGCGATTGTGATGTTGCTGGTCATTACTCCACCGGCTCCACCACCTGACACATAAGTGCCGTCGGGCAAACTGGCACGGCCGCCACCGGCAATCAACAGGTATTGCACATTGGCAACAGCATTGCCAGTTACGGTGACTGTGCCATCATTGGTAAAAGTGGCCACAGTGTAGTCGCCATCGGCCACAACAGATCCGCCTGAAATGGTCACTGTCATTTAACAGTTCCAACGACGGCGTGCTTTGCAAATGGCCTTGTCTGGAGTCTTGGCACAACTGATGTTGTGCATTTTCATTTGTCCACGACTGCGGCTGCAATAACTTTTTCTACGCTTGCTGGCCTTGCTGCCTTTCTTTAGTTTTGAAGGCTTTGTGGTCACAGCAGTTTGCAATTTTGAGCCAGGGTGTTCTCTGCGATAGGTATTGACTGCTTTGCGGCTCATGCCGTCAGTTCGATCACGATTGTTGGCCTTTTGCCAGGCTTCGGTTTCCATTATGGTGCTAGTGGTTGCAAACACATACAGCTCGTCATCATCTAGGGTTTCTAAATCTTCCCAGATCATTTCACTATCTACACCGTTACTTTGAGCCAAATCTTCAATGATCGATTCAATCAGATCAAACTCTTCCGCAAGTTCCACGCTTTCGTTAAATCGATCAAGTATATTTTTACATCCAGCCGCAGATGAGTTTAAAAACTGCACAAACATTTCTCTATCGTTCTTTGCCATTGGTGCAATATTTTTAGCAAATGATTTTGTAGTTTCAGCACTAAAATCACTTGGTAATCCGGCGGCTCTTGCAAATGCTTGAGATGCATTAAAGGCTTTATTTCCAAGCTGATCTAATTTTTGTAAAAATGCATCATCTCTTGGTTGTGTATTTTTGTAAAAACTCTGCGCCATCATAAATGTGCCAGTGCATTCTGCTGTATATTTTGCTAATTTAGCATAGTCAGGAGTTTGTCCCTTAGCACCACCCATAGCAGCCAGACCTGCTGTAGCACCTAATCCTTTTAAAAATCCTCGGCGATCAATCTCGTCGAGTTCCTCACTTTCATTGGGCACACAGTTACGAACCTGTCCGCCATTCTTGCCCCGCTTGGTACCTTCTGCGTGTTTGCCTGGCCAGCATCTGGTATAGCCATTACTGTCTTTTTCACCTTTACGAAGTTCAGTGAGATTGCCATGTGTTTGACACATGCCGCAGTCTTCACACACCATTTCCATCTCAACACTTTCATTGTGTTTTTTCTTGCCAGCACAGTGTGCTCGTTGACTAAAACCTCGGGGATGGCTACAGTTGATTGAGCTCTTGTACTTCTGGCTCCACTTTTCTGTTAAAAATTCATTTGCTTTCATAACTTGTCCTTTGTGTTATCTTAATGGAACATTAGGAATTGATTGGCCACGTCCAGTCTGCTGGCACCCAAGTCCCCATGTCCTGCAGGGAATACCACAACGTTCCATTTAGGGGCAGGACCTTCGGGTATGCGGTTCATTTCATCGTATGTGATCACTGTGTTGGGGTCAATGTTGTACTTGGCACCCAGCTCTTGACGGAACTGTTGCCATGCTTCGGCACTTCGAACCTGTGTGCGGCCTTTTTCATCTTTCACATACTTGCCCTTGGCATCGGTCACAAACAAATCACGGAACATGTCCTTGGGCAAGGTCACAGCATCTTTGACATGATTGCCAGCGTTTTTGTGTACTTGTACAGTTTTGACTTCGCGACTCTTGGCACCTGGTGAGAACTGTTTGACCACATTGGGCGGAGCACTGGGGTCTGTGACTATTTCACCCATCTTGGTGTAGAAATAAAACTTCACATCAGGGTTGTTCTTGGCCACGTTCATCATCAAGTCGTAGTATTCTTTTGAGAAGAAGTCACCAGCATCGTGTATGCGCACCAAGAGCTTGATGCCATTCTTCTTGGCCAAGGCCGCTGCTTTTTTGACTTCGCTGTCAAACTTCTCCATGTAGTCTGAAGGATGGTTCACAAGAAAGTTTAAGGCCTGTGCCGCGCTCATTGAGCTGGCTGGGAACATCACATAGCCACCTTTTCTAGCATAGCAGTAGGTTTGGCATTCGCCAGCACCAGGGCAGGTTATGACTTCCACAAACTCGCCGGTGTCTTCATCCACCACAATGCCACTCAGTGCAGGCAGTGTCAAGTCATATGTGATGGCACCTTCCTGTTTGCTCTTGGCCATTTTGGCATTGGTGCCCAAGATCTGTCTTGGCGGTTGCATGATCTGACTTTTTAAATCATCCAGGTCCCACTCTGTACCACCGTCATCTCGGGTGATAGCCTTGATATTGCTGCCGTGTATGATGGGCCGGAACCGGTCAGCCTTGGTCTTAGAGCCAGTCTTGATACGAGTAGCATAGTCTTGCATGTCTTGTTTTGACCAAGCTTGTTGTGGTGCATCCAGTTTGAGTGCTTCATCTGTGGCACCGTGTTCCACATTCAACACTTTGATGGGGAATCCACCCAGGGTTGGACCACGTTCGGCAACTTCTACAATTTGTTTGATTCTCATTTTTTATGTCCTCTGCGCATATTTAATTGCCAACGAGCCAACTGTCCTTTGCGTCCGTCAGCATGACTGGCCTTTTCAAGTTCAGCCATGGTGGCATGTTTGGGTATTCCGTGTCTAGCACTATCGCCTTTGTCTTCAGGATGCCGGCCATCAGCAAAGTTCTCCGCCATGCCTTGCTTTAATGATTGTTTTAGAAACTGTTCACCTTCGCCTGTGACATACCAATATCCTTCATCATCTACAATATAACCATTACTACTCAAGCTATCTAATACATTATCATACTCTGAAGTTCTTGATTCATCTTCTTGGAAATCTAATCCCAATTTGGCCGCGGTATAGATAGCATGTAAAACTAATAATTTACCTAATCCTTTGCCTTTGAAT
>Ga0114962_10001547_pt1 | contig 19780 bp, 25 predicted proteins | sample C_130820_MF_Meta_FD_87017 | JGI IMG/M metagenome (GOLD analysis project Ga0114962, IMG submission 87017) | Freshwater microbial communities from Lake Croche, Canada to study carbon cycling - C_130820_MF_MetaG | ecosystem: Environmental > Aquatic > Freshwater > Lake | place: Lake Croche, Canada... | reverse complement strand
GTCTTTCCAATGCCCAAAAGAATGCTATTGTTCCGAATCACTTACAGCGTATTTTTCGCCATCCTCCCTGGGCCCTTGCTGACCAATCGATGGAGTCCCTTCAACGCATCAATACCAACACGATTCGCATACTAATCACGTCCGCCGAGGATCGGAATGACCGTATTCTGGGGGCAATGTACGTTGTCTCGACGTTAACACTTGTCAATGACCAGGCCCGCGAAGCCTATCCTTGGCTTCACGAAAGCGTCTTTGTGGGTCCCGTGTTTCAAAATCGTATTGTGGAAGTTCCGATACGAAACGGATTGTTAGGAATTCATTGGCTCCGAGAATTGCTGGCGATTCGCATGGATCCGCCATTGTTGGAACTTCCAGGACCTGCTGCCACTGAGATTCCCGCCTCCTTGGCACCCCCCGAAGAGGAACATAATGAAACGGATGCGGAAGAATCGCCTTCCGACGAAGAATAAAGGGAAAAGTCTTCCCATACGGTGCTTTTTCACCCTTATCTGACGACCCCTTGAACAAAATTGAGCAAGGGGTGGCCAGGTCAGACCCAGCATAACCCCGCGCCTGAAATGTCTGCTATTGATCCCGCCAACTTTGATACTAGCAATCTTTCCATCAGCGAGCTCAAGAAACTCGATAATGGGTCTTCCATGGCCTACATCAATTACAACCGTGGCCCCGTCCTTCTTCAGGCCCCCACCCTGGTCTGCCCCTACGGTGCCAGCGACTACAATGGCAACGGCAAGTTCAAGGTCCGTGCCAGTTTGAGAAATCGCGATTCCGATCCCGAAATGGGCGCCTACTGCGACTCACTTGAGGCCATTGACGATTACGTCATTGACCAGGCGCACAAGAACGCCACCAAGTGGTTCAAGATGCCCGGTGCCTCCCGCGAGACCATCGCTATCTTTTACAAGCGCAGCATTGAGCCTGCCAAGGACAAGGAGGGCAATCCCACCGACTACCCTCCCAATCAGTCGTTGGCCCTCCGCAAGAAGGGAGCTGGATACGAACTGGACCTCTTCAACGCTGATATGAGCGAGAACACTGAGGATCCTATCACTGCCCTGTCAAAGCGTGTCGAGATTTACCCCGCGGTCAAGGCAGGAATGATCTGGATTGCCGACAAGAAGTTCGGTCTCACCTGGAACCTGGTACAGGCCTGTATCACCAAGCCCGGCGAGTCCAGCACGGGTGCCCGTCGTGTTCTGCTCCTTCCTCCCGGAGGAGCACGCACCGTTCAGAGAACCACCACCATCTCTGCGGAAGAAGAGGACAATGTGATCTCTGCCGTGACTCCTGCCGAAGAGGACGAGGAGCAGGAGGAGGAGGAAGAGGAGGTCGTGGAGGAGGCCCCTCCCGTGGTCAAGGCCCCTGCTGTCCCCGCACGCAAGGTGGTTGCTGCTCCTGCCCCTGTTGCCACTCTTCCCGCAGCTGCTCCTGTTCGCAAGGCGGTCAAGAAGCCTACCCCTGTTGCCAAGTAAATACACAGCACCTGAATAAATAAACAAAAACCCGCCGCTTTTTTCGTGCCCCCCGGTAGACATAAATGGAATCACTGGATGTCCCTCCCCGATGGGCCCAAACCTGGTGCTACTACTTTGCGTTGATTGCTGCCGTGGCTGTGTTGGCCGGTTGCGGAGCCCTGCTGGTCTCCAATAAACTTGGCTTCCAGGCGACCCTTCTCTACCTTATCGCTGCCACGGTCCAGGCCGCCACCGCAATGACGCTGTTTTGGATGTGCCGATCGTCTCTCGGTGCGTCTTCCACTGGCACCTGTCGCTAAATTGTACATGAACTGAAACGCTCACGTATAATTCCATTAGTTGGATCCTCCGTTATTCGCCTGGGAACAAACGGCAGGACTCTTGCGGACAAAGCCCGCAAGTCCGTTGTTTTGGGCACTCACCAAGCATCCCACCCTGACGTTCAAGGGCACCTCGGCACTGGGACCCGACGCCTTGAACCCGTTTCCGTCAGCCTGCTCCTTTTTGACTCCGTATCCATTGGGATAGCCCGTGCCCGTTCGCCAAGCATACAGGCACAACTGTCTGCGTCGTGCGGTAGATAGACTCGCATCGGTAATTGTTACGCCCATGGTGTTCTACTGGACGCAAAGATTTTTTATTCCCGCGTCGACCCCTGAAACCGTTGGTTCGGAACGCATGGCACCAGGGGGGCAGGGGGTTCGTTGCTTGGAAGGCGCACAGGACATATGTAGGGTATGGGCGGACTCGGAAAATACTGCGCAAACCGATTGGCCGGGTTGTAGGGATCCGATTCCGTCAACATGATGAGTTGAGCCTGCTGTTGCGTGGTGAGCGACGCCGGGGTCGTTCCGACGGTCGCAACAGGAAGAGGAGACCCCGGAATCACCGGAACCTCTATCACCTGCGTGAGACCCACCGGTTGGTTGGGAGCCGGCGTGGTCTGGACCACCAGTGTCGCCGTGGGACACACCTGACTTGCCATACGTGCCGATTCGGGAAGAATGGTGGCAAGCCCGGCGGTGCTGAGATGGACGCAATAGGGTTCTGTGCCTGGATAATGGCGTGGCGTTGGACGCGGACAGTGATTGTAGCGACGATACATTCCTTACTGATTCCGGCGAATTCTTGTTTAGACCCGTGGGGTACAAAATATTACGCCTAGGTAAGATGCAACCGGTCGTCGGATCCATGATGTGGGTCGTTCTTCAAATAGTGATGGCGTCATTGGTGATTGCCGGGATTGTTTTACTCTTCAACGCGATTCCGTGTGTCTATCCAGCAAAAAACACCTACGAGACCTTTGACGTCGATGTTAGCGATGCTGCGATTGGGCAACGGTTGACCGCGATTCGTTCCATCAAGGATACGCTTCAAACAGATTTATCGTCTTTGGAAGAACAAGCCACCGAAGCCTGTCAGGTGTTCCGACAAGTGCGCGATTCCTATGTTGCGAATCGTGCCGCCCCCTCCAGCGAAACCGAATACTCCTTGCCGAAGGACCAGCAAACTACGCGTGCCAATCAACGAAAAGCCGAGGCCCTCAAAATGTTCCAAAAAGAGATTGCCGTGTTTTCGTCCCTCAAAAACGTGGCCCCTGTGATGGAATGCTTTGCCAACGAATCCACTCCCGACGCGGCTCTGTCGTTTGCCGTGGACGATCTTCAACGATTTTTGGATACGGCCGAATACAAGACGGCACAATCGCGCGTTCAAAGCCTCCGAAGCACGTTGATGTTTAACGCTCCCTACCTTCAACAAGCCGTTGATATCTTAACGAAATCAGTCCCGGAAGGATTTGAAGACGCGGCTCCTCCGCCATCCAAACTGGTCAGCGACACAAACCAACTTGCTCGACGTGATCTTCTGCGTCGTGCTGACGCAGTTCTTCAGCGTGCCAACGAGTTTCGAGCGGAAGTCAAAGATATTCGCAGTGTTGTTGCGGACCAGGTGGCCGTATCAAAACAGGTCGCCGGCGTTCAATCTAGGAAATCCATCATACCCTAACCTTCTTACATACGACCTCATTCCGTTTGACGAAATGGTGTCGATTACTGCGGCTCCCTCACTTTAGACGCGGTACCGCTTAGACGCGGTACCGCTTAGACGCGGTACCGCTTGATGCGACGCGTCTTTGACTTGGATCGTCGTTGACGCCGTGTCTGCGATCGTCGTTGTCCTCCTCTTCCTACAAAAGTACCCACCAGTGGACGAGCCACTGGGACAACTTTCGCAGGCCTGTCTGGCCCGCGACAAAACAACATATGTACAAAAATTCGTGCTTTTTCATACTCCCCTTGACAAAACCCTTCAATATAAGCACAAATAATGTAATATATATCTGAGAATCGAACTGCTTCTTCAACAAACCTATCAATATCAAACACGATAATACTCAAGTCTGCCACACACAAGGCGACGCCCGAATGAAAATAACCTTCTTTAGTAAGGTCATCGGATGTCAAAATATAGTCGTGGTCAAACGAAAATGTTCCTTCAGCCCTGTTGTCCAAAGCATCGTCTTCAACCTCCTCCCAATTGTAATCGCCACGACAGATTCTTGTTTGAACTGCCTTGTCTACTACTAACTCTTTGCCGTGTGGCCCCCACGGGCAAATCATTTGATAGGGTCGCCGCATAATCGGGTTGTGAAAGTACACTTTCCCTGCTTCCGTGAGGCTAGGGCTTAGTATATCTCCTCCGTGTGATGAAACAACAAGAGTAAAATTGTAATCCCCGGCTGGCTTATCAGCAGTAGCACGCCACGCAGCCCCTTGCAAAACGCCGCGATCGTACGCGGTCGTTAAATGTCCCGTCAACCACGGGCTATGCGCGATTCCCCAAGTCTCTGCTCCCGTAGCTGATCTGGGCATAGCGTGTTCTACTCAGAGAGGCTTTTTTTTATCGGAGTGACTACAGCGTCCCCAGATGAATCTCTTGTGTTTGTGTGGAAAAGAAATGCTCGATGCGATTACCGCCCTGCTCCGACACGATGACGCCCGAAACGGTGCTCTGCGTCTCCGTTGTACCGGCATTTGCGTCCGTGGTGATGCTGACTGCCTTAGTCACCTTGACCGAGGGTATTTCCTTTTCCTTGGTCTCCAATGAATTCTCCATGTCGGGACACTTGAACCGAAGACCCGGATAATTGCGTCCCTCGTTTTGTTTGACTGAATTGTAGCCACGACGCGTAAACAAGGGGCCAATTGCCATCGGACTAAAGTTGCTGGCGAAGAGCGACATCGGCAAATACTTGTAGCACCATTCCTTGACTTTTTCGTGGAGCAGGACCGATTTTATTTTTACTTTCTTGTCATCCACCGCCACCACCATGTTGTCGATGAAGGCAAATACCCATTCATCCGCGATCTCCTTGCGTTGTTGAAGGGTCAGCAGTCCCGCTTCCAACGCGTTCCAGCAATCCAAGGTCTTGAGGAAGGCCCGCACGCGATCCTCCGTCGGCGTGGTGCCGCGCATCAAGAGATTCCACGTGTCACGCCAGGATTCCACCGGGGGATCCGCATCCGCGCGGAACCCCATGGACCCTCGCGTCCATCGTTGGAGAGTCTGCTGGTACGCCGCCATTCCTCCGTAGACCTCGCTCTCAACTTGGAACGCCGAGAAGACATAGGACATGTATTTTTGAAACAGGTCCGTTGAAACAGGGCGAATCTCAGCATCCTCAAGGGCCGACGCCAGGCACCGTCCCTCCACCGTCGTGATCAATCGAAGCACCTGTGACGTCTTTCCTCCCGTCGGAGCGTTGCTAGACAGCAAGGATTCGTGGACCTTGATACGCTTGAAGGTTCCGAACAAGGCGTTCATTTCCCGCTCCGCGTTGAAAATCCATCCACTCATTCCTTCCGTCAGCGTCGCATCCTGGGCGGCCAGGTACCATTCCAGCGTCGCCTTTACAAGGGCGTCCGAGGTATGATGTTGGAAGGCCCAGGTTTGCGTAGAAATGCGACGACTCACGACAATGTCCGGATACAGTTCCGTTCCAAGAAGGGTTTCCCAATGAGTGCCGAGGGCGGGCTCGACAACAATGCGACTTCCTCGCGATTCGCGGATGTCGCGTACGACCGGAGTAAAAATCCATCCAAGGGGTGCTGTTTCCACGGCACTTGTGGTTGCGGGGACAATGGCGTCGTCCTCTAACAGGTCATCTGTGTTCAAAGTTCGGAGGAGATCTTGGACCCATTGGCGGGATTTGCTGGAGTGTCGGGTGGTCGGATGAACAGCCGATTTTGATTCCGTCGCTTGCGGAAAGACTTGAAGACTGGCACGACTTCGTTCCATCTCACACAATTGATTCAAGAACTGGTTGTATTTGGCACGCTTGTCACGTTCCTCTTGTTTTGTTTCCAAATCGTGGACCGGAAATTGGGTAGGAAGGCGGGTTCCTGTATATAGGAGTGACTCGTTAAAGCTTTCTGGCACGGACTCGGTGCGAAAGGTCACAGTTCCGTCTATACCACAGATGCGAGTGTAATAAAAGTTCAAGTCTTCCTGCGTCGGCAAGACGTCGCTGATGAACGCACGGTTCCACACCAGCGACGACGTCTGAATTTCGATACAGACGAGGGTACGAGGGGCCATCTAATGTTCTACAATGGGGGAGGGCTTTATGCCGGGGGCATTTTTCTGGATGCCCGGGGATTTCGTCGGCGTGCGACCCGTCGTCTAGTTTGCTTTGCCCGTCGTTTTCCGCCGTACTTTTTCATGGGAGCACACGAGGAAGGATCCGTGTGAGGAAAGGATCGTAATCCCGTCAAAAGTCCTGATACGTTTCGCACATGTGTCACCAATTCATCAAGCGTTGTATTATGAAATGCTGGGACTTCATAAAAATTGTGAATATAACAAGGATTGTAATTGTAGGGTCCGTGTCGAGATTCTTCCCCTCTGTAATCTAACAAAAATTTTATAATGGAAGTATCTCTCCATTCCTTAATTGGAGATTTTGGATCTGTGGTTGTCAAACACCATCCAACATTCACACCTCGTAGATCGTCGGTAAATCGCCCCGGAAGATCTTCTTTTGAAAACGATTTAACAAATTCTTTGACAGCGTTTGTTTTAGCCTCAAAATCTCTTACAGACGCAGGACTAAATATGGTCGGTTTTCCAGATCTGGAAAGAAAAGTTACAATGTCACAAAAAGATTCAAAGTCTTGTTTTGGCATAACGACTGCCCCACGATCATCAAAATGAAAAAAACAAGCCAAATAATAACACTGTAACAGATCGTAGGATGTATTCACCACCATACCTGGAATCTTCATCATTTCCGCGTACATTGTAAAAAAATAACTCGTTAGCACATTGCTCATTGTTCCGGTTGTTCCTGATAAAGCTGGTCGATCATATGGATATCTCACACGGGGATCATTGAATAATTCTTTTTCAATTCCTTTCACTAATTTAAGAACGCAGAGTTGATGTCGAACGTGTTGGTCTAGTGTTGGTTCCTCATAATACAATGCATGTATAATTATGTCGATACCTCTTATTGTGAAATTCGGGTCTGTATTTGTAATACTGAGTAATTCTTCCTTGGATCCGGAATACCGTATTTTTAAACAATCCATCTCTGAATAGGAGTAATAAAATAGTTGCCGTTGTCAATCAGCACCCATAATTTGTTCGTTTCTGTTCAATATCACTGTAGGATGCTCGTTGTCGCCCCATTCGTGTTTTGAACGCATACCATTGGTTTGACGCGGCCTGAAGAACCTTCCACGATCGATCACACACGTACCGAATCTCTCCGTTTGTTTCTTCTAGGCGGTTCGCCGCAACCTCCCAATGATCGATGAGTGTGTCATAAAAGGAGCAGTGAACCAAGTAAGCAGATGTTGTCTGCGCAGCGTGGACCTTCCAAAGAAAGGAATTGTTATTGGATTCCGGCAAAGTCATATTGTAGTTGATCATAAGTACATCAAACGAAAGAATCGTTTCAAAAAACTTGTTCATATGGTCCCAAAACACGGACGGTGATACTAGCAATTCAAAATCATCTTCCAAAATCAAAACAGATTCCAGCGATTTAGCCCGTGCCTCCTTTAAAATTGCCAAGTGTGAACGACTACATCCAAGGGCTCCCATACGGTGTTCGATTGCGGGAAATCGTATCCCCGGAAGTCCTAATGTTTTAAGTTCTGCTTCCATTTCGGCTCGCCGATCCGTGCGTCGATCAAGATTGATGTAGTAGACACCTCCGATTTGATCCATTTGATTCAGGTGCCGTAAATAAATTGCTGACCGTTCCTTAGAGATGCCGTGTTCTGGAATTCGATGTCGCAATCAGGGGTCTGGATACGTGAAAGAGCCTTCGTCCATCTCATCGGAATGGTCCGCGAAACTCAACGACAAACTTGCGGAACGTGCGAAACAGGACGCGTTACTGTTTCCTTCGCTGGAGGTGAAACAGTCCAGTGTACCCTCTATTCCTCACAGTATTGTAAAAAAATAAGTCTGTACTATAGGTTATGCCTAAACCTGCGGAACGCCTCGATATTGTTTGGATGGATGTTGTGTGTGAAACGACTGGATGTACGATTGAATCGCCGATTCCGCGTCGTGTTTCTGTGGATGACACGGGACATCCTGATTGGGACTCGTTGTTGATTTTGGCGGGATTTTTTTTTGAAAAACTCTTGATTGACGACGTGGAACAGTGTCCAGAGGGGTACCAGATAGGTGCGGGATTCTGGGTTCCCTACAAATTCCTATTTGGTGGCGAGCCGTGCTACGTGCGGTTGTATCGCGCTCCTCCTGCGCCGCCGGTGCCCGCTCCGCCGGTGGGGGGACCTCCCGGACGTCACTCCCGGGGGTAGGCGTGCTCGAGTGCCCCGGGCAGGGGTCGCGTTCACCCCCGGCCTAAAGTTTTCTCCCGGTATGATATACAGACCCCCGGATGCCCGCCACCTCTGCCACCCCCAGCCCCGTGATTGGTATTGACCTTGGAACGACCTACTCCTGCGTCGGTGTTTGGCAAAACGACCGCGTGGAAATCATTGCCTCGGAAACGGGCAATCGCACCGTGCCTTCTATGGTGACCTTTACCGACACGGAGCGTCTGATTGGCGACGCCTCCAAGTCGGCGGCGGCGGCCTTTCCTACGGCGACGGTGTTTGACGCCAAGCGTATGGTGGGACGCGAGTTCCGCGACGCGAATCTACAGCGTGATATGAAGCATTTTCCTTACTCGGTGATTGATGACGGCAAGGGTCGTCCCAAGATTCTGGTGGATACAAAGGATGGTCAGAAGCAGTTTTATCCTGAAGAGATTTCCGCGATGGTGCTACAAAAGATGAAGGGCATCGCCGAGGCGTATTTGGGACGCACGGTGAAGGACGCGGTGGTGACTGTGCCGGCGTATTTCAACGATGCGCAGCGTCAGGCGACCAAGGATGCGGGGACGATTGCCGGACTCAACGTGATGCGCATCATCAACGAGCCCACGGCGGCGGCGATTGCCTACGGGTTGGATAAGAAGTCGGTGGGGGAGAAGAATGTGTTGATTTTTGATTTGGGTGGTAAACTCAATTCTTGTGTGGCTTGTGCCGCATAAGGTTCTGCTTCCCAAGCCTGTTCGAAAACAGGAAACAAATCTGGTGAATTGACGGGGAACCCCTAAAGTTGTTTCTACCAAGCCGTCCTGGTGACAGAGACGGTGGCGGATTTAATCCATCCGGTACGGTAAAAAGAAACAAATTGGGCAATCCGCAGCCAAGCGACTCCGCGAGGAGCCGAAGGTTCAGAGACTAGAGACAGTATTCTCTCCGAGAAGACCTCTCCACGAGTGCCAGACACTTTCTCCGAAAGTGAAGATATAGTCCGACCTTACGGGAAACCGTAAGAAGTATGGATAAAGAGCCATACGATAACAGAAGGTGGGAACCTTCGATGTTTCATTACTAACGCTCGACGACGGAGTGTTTGAAGTGCGTGCCACGGCCGGTGATACGCATCTGGGTCAACCTATGGTTGTAGCATGCTAAATGCTCTTCTCGGCTCAGAATAAAGAACTTTAATTGCGGGAACACCCTAAAGTCGAATAAATTTGACTTACCTAATTAGGAATAGTTTGAAACCATATGACCTCTAAAGAATGTAATTCGTGTAAATTGAATTTACCAATCGCATTGTTTGACGTTGAATCAAATGGATATGTTAGAAATACTTGCCATAGTTGTAGAACATCGCAACACAAAGAAGCCAAAAAAGCCAAACAAAAATCTGTTAAGATAATTCCAACTGAGAAGATGTGTACCCGATGCGTAAGATCGAAACCTTCTTCCGAATTTAATAAATTATCGCTATCGAATGACGGATTGTATAAATTTTGCCGTAAATGCTTTAAGGAAGTTCGTCACAGAACAAAGGAAGAAGTTAAATCTCTTAGTCCATTCTCTATACTTTGTGTAGTTTGTAAAACTAGCAAATTGAACAGTGAATTTAAAACGAGTGCTAAATCTACAACAGGCCATTATAAAACCTGTAATAGTTGTTGGAAGCCTAGGGAATGGAACTCAGAAAAACAAAAACTTTCCGAAAAAAAGTATGTGACGAATAATCCTGAAAAACTTAGAGCAAAATGGAAAAAAGCAGCCTTGAAACCTACCCGGATTATAAGAGATCGACTTAATCACCGGATAGCAGATGCGATGAGAGCCAATAAAACAAGAAAGGACAACACGACCTCTAATTACACTGGTTGTACAATGCCTTATCTCAAACTTTGGTTGGAATTTCAATTTACAGATACAATAGGATGGCATAATTATGGCGAATGGCACATAGATCACGTAATACCATGTTCAACATTCGATTTGACAATTTTGTCAGATCAGCAAACGTGCTTTAATTGGAAAAATCTACGCCCTTGTCTAAAAGAAGAAAATATGACAAAAGGTGATAAGATTATTGATTCAATTATCGAAGAACAAAAAAGAAAGGTTTCACAGTTCTTAAAAGTCAATCCACTACCAACTCTTCCTGGTGACAGAGAAGAGGGCGCAGAGTAACTATCTGCGGTACGGTAAAAAGGTGGCGAATGTCTCTTCACGGAGAAATGGGCAATCCGCAGCCAAGGTAATCCGAAAGGACTACAAGGTTCAACGACTAGTTCTAGTACCCTACAGCCAAACGGCCACGGAGAACGAACCACGAATGGGTTCCACTTTCGTTTAACGGAAGTGATGATATAGTCTGAACTTACGGGAAACTGTAAGAAGTATGGATAAAGAGCCATACGATAACATCTTTGGGAGAAGATTTTGATAATTTAATGGTCGATTGGGCCGCCGACGAATTCAAGAAAAAGTCCAAGATCGACATCAAGGACAATCCTCGCGCGCTCCGTCGTCTCCGCACAGCGTGCGAGCGTGCCAAGCGTGCCCTTTCGTCCTCCACGCAGGCCACGATTGAGGTGGATTCCCTTGCGGAAGGCGTGGATCTCAACCTGACGGCAACGCGTGCCAAGTTCGAAGCCCTCTGCGACCCCCTCTTCCGCAAGTGTATGGCACCCGTGGAATCCGTGCTCCGCGATTCCAAGATCGCCAAGGCCGACGTCCACGAGGTCGTGCTGGTCGGCGGGTCCTCGCGTATTCCTCGCGTCCAGCAACTGCTCAAGGACTTTTTCAATGGCAAGGAGTTGTGTCAGAGCATCAACCCTGACGAAGCCGTGGCCTACGGTGCGGCGGTCCAAGGTGCCATCCTTTCTGGTGTTCAATCCGAAAAGACAGAAGGGTTGATTCTGTTGGACGTCACCCCCTTGTCGATCGGCATCGAGACCGCTGGGGGGGTCATGACCCCCTTGATAAAGCGCAACACCACCATTCCCACCAAGAAGACCCAGACGTTCTCGACGTATGCCGACAATCAAACTCAGGTCAAGATTCGCGTCTTTCAGGGCGAGCGTGCATTGACCCGCGACTGTGATCTAATGGGCGAGTTCGACTTGGCGGGGATTCCTCCTATGCCTCGTGGCGTGCCTCAGATTGAGGTCTCCTACGACTTGGACGCCAACGGAATCCTGAATGTATCGGCCTCCGAAAAGTCGACGGGCAAGTCCAGCAAGATCACCATCACCAATAACAAGTCCCGTAGCAAGGAGGACATTGAGCGTATGGTGGCGGAGGCCGCACGGTACGAGGCAGAAGACAAGGCGGTTGTGGAACGCGTGGAAGCCCGCAACGGTGCGGAAGCCTACCTCTACAATGCGCGTAATTCGATCCAGGAAGAAAAGGTCAAGGGAGTGCTGTCAGCGACGGATCAAGAGACTGTCGAGTCCACGGTCAAGACGGGGCTCGCGTGGTTGGACGAGCATCGCGAGGCGGAAAAGGAGGCAGTGGAGGAACAGAAGAAGGGGTGGGAGGACACGATTCGTCCGGTGTTGATGAAGTTGTATGCCACGCAGGCAGGGAAGCCTGGGACCACCGGGGGGGCCACAGAAGGAGCCCCCGTCGGATCCGCAGGTGTGAAGGTGGAAGAGGTAGATTAGAGTGGTGTTGTCTCTTTTCTGAATAGGGTTTGAAACCCTGCTCATAAAATTTTATAGACCTCCATAAATAGAGATGGGAGACGCAGAACGTCAGCGAGAACTAGTGAGAGAAACACAGCGCATAACAAGCTTCTTTGAACGTATTGCAGCGGAACCCTTACAAGACGGAAAAGTGAGGCTTGCCAGAGACTTGTTCCAATTCATGACAGATCATACTCTTTCGTTAGAATCAAGCCAAAACTTACGAGCGCAAGTGAAACTTAAAGTCTCGGAATTTTTTAACACTCTGAACGGAACTGAGAATTGGACTACCATGGAACCCGCGATAAATGGTCTCTGTGGGAAAATTGCCGAAATTGAAGGAATTCCTTATGTCGATGTTCCCGGGTGTCCTAAACCTGTGCCTCCTATTCCATCCTACAATCTGTTGACCTCGAACAGCCCCCTAAAAGAGACCTATTATGATGTCATCAATGCGGAAGAGGTAGCACCTGGGGCTCCTGGATACACGTTTTTCATTCTTGATAAAAACGGTTTCGCACTCGACGACGATTCCTTGGACCATTATCTGAATGACGATGCCAATGTCTTTTATAAATGTAAACCAGGAACTCCCCTTACAAGCCTACAAATACGACCCATCAATGTTCGTATAAAAACCCCTTTACGGGTATTGAACTTTGATACACGAATTTACGTACATGATTCCATGGCACAACAGATTCAACGTGGACACACCTATATTTTGAAGCCAACCAAAAAGATCATTGGACAAATCGCAAGTAAGGATGTTGTCGATGGGGGGTCCGTCGTCGGAGGAGATCATTGTCAGGAAAGAAAACTAGACCGTATTTACGCGATTGAAGAAGTCGCAGTCGGACACCCTGTGGCGAATGTAGGAAATATAGGGCCTTTGTTAAATCTCAGAGTAGAACCTGTAGAACCCCGAAAACCTGCTACCGCAATTCCAAACAGTCTTCTTCGAAACGCGGCGGTAAGCAATGTCTTGGATGAGGCCTACAATGAGTACATGAGGAATCAAGCGAGAGGAGGAAGCCGAAAGAAACGCAGAAGCACGAAAAAACGGAGCACCCGCAGAAGACGCTCATGAAGAATCGGAATCGGAATCATCTGGCATAAGCGTGTGTGTGTAGGCACGCCATACGCGCAACACATTCATTGTGGCGTTAAAACAGGGGGTATCTGGAACATCAAACATCATATTTGTAATAGACGACACGCCTAAATCAGCCGTGTCTTCTATGACCGCTGCCTGGAGATTGGCTTGACAGTCCGCAATGGATCCGCATCGGGCGAAGCGTGTCATGGGATGATGCTGGTCCGTCGTATCCATCTCTCCGGTCGCGTGAAACAGACCGTTGAATACCTGCTTGAGAGGTTGAATGTTGGTGTCAGGTTCTAAGGTTGCCACCGCATCCCAAAGGGATTCCAAGGCGTTGTGAAAATCGTTGATGTCCGCAGGATGCGTGTCAGTGTCCTCCTCTGACGAATCAGAAGAAGAAGGAGCCGTGGAAGAGTGTACGGATGGAGGCTCTGGAGTAGGGGGCGTGGAATGAACTGTAGTAGGACGTCGTCGAAAGATAGGCATTGTGGTTGTGGAACCAAGACGGTACACGCCATCAATTTTTTGTATAACAAAAACAAAAAAATTGACAGAATTCACTTCCTTTGCTTGTAAGCAATCATGTCCGTTCTTTGTCACGCACTCGACAAGGTGCGTTATTTCCGAAATATGCTGATTGAAGGAGAACACATGGTTCGCGTCTTCATCGGTCACGACGTGCTTCCGTACTTACAGACGGCCATTTCAGATTTGAAACATATGCCTGTAAAGCAGGTGTACCTTATGAGGCAAGGGGCCAATAGTCCCACCTTGGTAGTGAAGGGACTCACGACAAATGAGCAACCCCTTCTTGTCTTTCTTCGTTTGAGACGCGATTCCTTTGTAAAGGCCTTGGAAGAGGAATATTCGGACTGCGAAGTGATTGTCTTTGAACACGATCCCACCTTGGACTAAGTCGGCACAGTTTTTTAGGTAAGGTCTTTTTTTTAGACATTTCCTAAAATACACGAATCTAAATTACATGGGCAACTGGATTCCCGCTGGTTGCGTAGGAGCCCCCGCATTGGGTCCCTTACCCATGTCCAGAGATTTATTGGGATATTTGGGAGGAGGAAGGTACTCGACCACATATCGAATCGGCAACGGTTTGATGAGAAAACTCTGAGTTCCAAACATTGTCGGTGCCAAGGTTCCGTTGAGGGCGTCGTTCCGGTTCCAGAGATTCATCGCACAAAAGTGGACGCCGATTTTCTGATTTTCGGCAACATTGACGCTGTTGGCCGTCGCTGCCTCGTCCTCGGACAAGGGTGCGATCCAGGTCAAATTCTGTTTGATTGCGCGAACGACGGGTTTGACGGTGTCGGCATTGTATCCACGAAACTCTCCTGGCGGTTGTTCCAGACGTACGCCGTCGCGGGGTCCGACGTTGATGTAGTCGCTAAGAATGTTGCCCTCTGCCGTGACGTTACTGAAGATGATGACCTTTTGTGCCAGTTCGTCTATGGGCGTCGAAAAAATATCGCCCTGAGCACGACGATTGTTGTAGTTATTGGCAAGGCGGTAGGGCTCAATCAGTGCACGGAGCGTGTTGGCCGTGATCGTGTAGGTGGATTGACGAGGCTTGCCACGGAAGCGGAGGTACAGGAACAGGGGGTCCGACGCGTAAGGACGCACGGGGGTTTGGAGCGCTTCTTGGACAAGAGGTTTGAGAACGGAGGCGAACGAGAGCGCATTCATGGAAATACGACGCCAGTTGCTTCCCGACTCGATGGCCTGAATGCTCGGTCCAAATTCGGCTCCCGGCGTCAGGTCCGGCCACAGATCAAACACAAAGGCACGGGCCCCCGCCTGAACCGCCAGGCGGGCCGCCTCCGAGGAGGCAATGCCGTCCGCCGCCGGTAAAAAGAGACCGGTGGCATTCGCTGTGCTCACATAGAAATTGGTGAGGACAAGGTGATCGTCGGGGACTCCGTTTGCCTTGAGCGTCTTGACGTAGTCGGCAAGGCCGACGCGCGACTGGGCGTTTTGTGCGTAGCCTTGTTTTGCGATATCTGCCTTGGCCATCCGTGTAATATTGGTCGAATTCACGAACCGGAGGGATGCGGATATGTAGTAGGACAGGAGTGCGATGAAAAAGATACCAATAACGGCCGCGACGATCCAGGACATTTCCTTCTTCTGAAAGGCGTCCCGCATGTGTCCGAATCCTTCGGACGCTTTTCGTACAGCGCCCGAAAAATACGTGGACAGTTCCGGATTCACAATGGGGCTCGAATTCAACGGCATTCTACCGAGTCCCGCGAAATTATTTCGGTCCCATCATCCCAAAAACGAGCGACAATTTATCGGTGGGGCTGAGTTTGACCGGTTTCTTGATGGCGTCCGTCGCCTCCTTCGTGAGCCCGGCGATTTTGGGTTTTTCCTTGAGAAACCGTCGGGACTCTTCGGCGATGCCCGCGTACACAGTGTCAATCGTGGCCGTGGCCGCACGAATGGCCGAGAGTGGGGGTGCGGCAGCGGGACCGGTGAGCGATAAGCTGCCGCGGCGCTGAAGATGCTGTTGAATGGAAATGGCGATCGCCACCACGGCGTCCCGGCGTCCCTTGGATCCCAACTTGGGCCAGGTGGTGTCCAGCAATCCAAACAAGCCATTTCGCTCTTCGACGGAGAGAAAGGCCCCTTCATTGGCCAGTTCTTTCAAGATGGTGACAAGAAACCATAATATCGATTTGCGGGCCTTGATGGACAGCGTGCTAGGGCCACGTTCCTTGGCGGGAGGTACATCGGCTTGGCTTTCTAGCGTGAAGAACCAGATGATCCAAAACAGCATGCGTGGAATTTGATGCGCCCGGAGGCTCGCTTCAAACTCGTTTCCGATGGTGCGAAGGTCAGCACCGTCGGATCCGGCAGTCCATACCCGACGTGTTGCCATCTGGTCCCCTACTCCGCCACCGGCTTTGAGACGTTCGCGCATCGCTTCGGCCTCGCGAAAACAGTCGGCGGACGTCGGCAACGCCGGCATCGGCTGTTTGACAGCCAGGACAAGCGTCGCCGTTGCTTCGGCGACAAGTTGTCGCACAATGGGCGTGTTGCGGACGGATTTGATGTCGCCTCCGGACTTGCTCCAAAAGGAGCGAATCTGCTGGACAGAGTTGTACCAGAGACGGGGCCAACTTCCAAGGGCGGGGCCCACATGGATCGCCCACGCGTGGTAGAGTGTTGCCTCCAAGCGTCCCAGGCCTTGTTCCGAGCAGACAAGTTCCGAAGACCATCGCAAGGCACGGGCCATATCTGCGGTTCCTATAGCACGCGTTAACGAGGCTGTTACGTCGCCCCACGCGTATCCGCAAATGGTGTGTTTGGTGGTCGCGTGCGGTTCTTCTTCCAGCATGGGTGCGATCGATGTCATCACTATGTCCGTCGGCTGTTTTCATTCCCAAAAAAAAACGCTGACCCTAGGTAGGAATGTCCTTAGTCTTCAGTTCGGGAGGAAGGCAAAAGACAAGAAAGGCAAAGTCTCGGTCCGCGAAGGGCTCCTCTCGAAAGGAGACGCTCAAGATTCAGCATCACCATTTTCTTCTACGGATGGAAACCAAGAAATGCCCTGATAAGAATCAAAAATCGGAAGCCAAGGCACTTGTCAAGCACATTTTGAAAGACATCAACATGAAGTTGCTAGGCGATCCCCGTGTCTTTTACGTAGATATACCTCACTACAACGAAGGCTTAACGGCACTCGCCCCGATTCAAACCAGTCATATTGCGTTTCATTTCTGGAAAAACCCGGATCCGTCTATTCTTCAGAACAAGGAAAGCCAATGCCTCCTTCAGTTTGATCTGTACACTTGCGGAACTCTGAGTCTCAAACAACTACAACGTATTCTTCATCATTTGACGGTCTATCAACCGACGCACGTTAATGCGTCTCTATTGAATCGCAACTATGACATGACGTTAGAACGACAACTATTGTGGGATTGCGACAAGGGACACTGGGCGGAGTGGGTGGATGAAATTGCGTCGATGTGAGACCTTGGTTTTTTTTACACACCCTTAGGAGTATGGCAGAAACCGTCGTCACCCCGCTTCTCCAAAATTCCTTCATGACCTCCTACGTGGTCTTGATGGGATATACGGGCTTGACCTTGATTGAAGCCTTGCGGACATCCTCGCTCAATGTGCGCCACGTGATGAACATTGAGACCACCGTAAGCCTTGTGGCAGGACTCGTGTACAGCATCTTTTACGACTTGGTGAAAAATGCAAAAACGGTGGATTTACACGAAATCACCAAGATTCGATACATTGATTGGTCCATCACAACGCCTCTCATTCTCCTGGTTCTAATGCTATTTTATAAGGGGGCTGAGGCCCCGTCTTACAAGGTGTACGGTCACCTTGTTCTTTTGAATTGGGCGATGCTGGCTTCCGGATATCTCGGAGAAGAAGCCGTGATTCCTCGATGGGCCGGATTCGCACTGGGGTTTTTCTTCTTTGGACTCTTACTGTACTCATTCAATGGATGCTGTATTGCTTCGTCGGCCAATCACGCAATCTTTTACATGTTTGCGGCCATCTGGGCAGGCTATGGCATCGCCTATTTGATGGACGAAGAGACCAAAAATATCGCCTACAATGGGCTAGACGTGATTTCCAAGGCCGTCTTTGGGGTGGTTCTGTACTTATTTTTCGGAAAGGTGCTCAAATTCTAGAGCTGCGATTCTCAATGGCATACATTTTGATGAACCAAGGTAGGAATGGATACCCTGGATACCTTACAGGTCATCTTGGTCGTCTTGATCGCGGCCCTGCTAGCAAACTACCTCTACTTGCGATGGTCATCCCGCGTGAATCGCTCCCTTACGCTCGACGGCGTGGAGGCCTTCACCAACCCGGAGGGACCCGAGGGGGATATTGTTGTGCTGGGCAACGACCATCTATTTGACGAATTTTACGCCAAGATTTACGACAAGATTGTGGACGGGGGCGTACGCGAAGACGCCGAGGTGACACTGTCGCTCAACTGGGCGAAATCGTTCCGACCTGAGGCCAAGTCGATTCAGGTGCTCGACGTCGGTTGCGGAACGGGAGGAGCGGTCGAACAATATCGGAAGGCGGGGCTCGGCAAGGTGGTCGGCGTGGACATCTCCGACGCCATGGTGGCCGCTGCGCGTCAACGGGTTCCGAAAGGAGACTTCCGGGTCGGCGATGTGGAACAAATCGGCCTTTTTGCGGCGGGGGAATTCAATCTGATCTCGCTGTTTTACTTTACCTATTACTACTTGCGCGACACCAGCATGATGTTCAAGAACGCCTTTCACATGCTCCAACCCGGTGGATGTCTTGTCATCCACCTTGTCAATCGCGACAAATTTGACCCCATCCTGGAGGCGGCGAGTCCCTTTGTCGCCTTCAGTGTTCAAAAATATTCCAAGGAGCGCGTCACGAGGAGCAAGGTATCGTTCGACAAGTTCGACTATGAAGCGGACTTCACGCACGAGGGAGGATCTGCGGAATTCCGCGAAGAGTTCCGGTTCAAGAATGGAAAACTGCGTCGCCAGGTTCACACACTTCGTATGCCCACGATGGACGAGGTTGTGGCGGCGGCGGAATCGCACGGCTTCGTGTACAAGCAGTTTATGGATTTGACGGCGATCGGCTACGAGTATCAGTATCTGTTTTGCTTTGTTAGATAAAAATTGAATTTGTCCCTCGTCGAACAAGTCCATCACACATTACTATGGGTCACAGTTGGTCTGTTTCCAAAAAAAGTCGCACAGCGCAAGATATGGGCCTCTTTCCAAAACACGCGTGCGTATCGTATCCGAGCGAACGCGTCTTTCCAGTCAAATGTCCTACCTGCCATTCCTTCACGCACATTCGTGAATGGCTCGATTCCGATCAGCAGATCCATCGAATCTACCTCTGTCATTATTGCTTTAGTAGGGATTCGGTGTTCTTATCCAAAAAGAAGATTCCAAGACTCGCCTTGGTTTAAGGGGCTCCGCCCCTTCGACCCCGCCCTGAGTTTTATTGGTGGGGGTTTGAAGGGGGCTTGCCCCCTTGGGGGGTCGAAGGGGGCGGAGCCCCCTTATAATTTGTCCCTCATCCGCTCCCCCGCGCATTTCACCATTTGTGTGCTAAGATGTTTGTTTGCGTCCGCCTTGTAGTCAAAGGTACAGGCGTGATCCATCGAACCCTTGTGATCCCCACAGTACCGTGTTCCACAACGGCATTCGAAATCGGAAAACTGGAGTTTTTTCTTACAGGAGGAAAATCCGCACCGTTTCTGAGGCTTTTCTGATGACGACAATATTGTCATATTGGAAGAAAGTGCGACTGGTGCGGGTGTCGAGGAAAGATTCGGCGATACGGTATGTAACGTGCTCATGGTGCCCTTATTATGTGTTAGAAAATAAATATGTATCAATTTTTTTGCGGAACGCATACGCGTAAAATTGAACCGTAAAGCCTTTGTAAAGATTAAGCACAATGACGTTCTGGTCTCGTACTAGCGCAGCACCTACACTATGGCAAGCATCCGGGTTCCTTTCCTTAGAACCGCGATTCCTTCGCACTGCGTTGCCAGATCCTCCTGATCTTCCGTTGGACGTCCGCATCCGTCGTGCCGTACCGTCTGATACAGGCTCCCTCCTACTCTTCCTTGCAGAGTGCTATAAAGGACCCGAT